>Ga0208618_1000132_pt1 | contig 33815 bp, 34 predicted proteins | sample CryBogCBE18Jul08_FD_184585 | JGI IMG/M metagenome (GOLD analysis project Ga0208618, IMG submission 184585) | Freshwater microbial communities from Crystal Bog, Wisconsin, USA - CBE18Jul08 (SPAdes) | ecosystem: Environmental > Aquatic > Freshwater > Lake | place: Crystal Bog, Wisconsin, USA...
GCTGGCATTAAGAGCCTGGCTCAAGCCGCCAATTTTCTTTTGAGAACAATTCTCAAGTAAATAGCTAATAAAATCAGGCACTTAAGTTGTCTGCAACACGAGTAAATCTTCTGTTTTATGATTCTTTCAGTTTCTTATATTTACCCATAACTCTCTGGAGATCGTATGCAAAACAGTCGTCGCCAATTCATGATTCTCTCCGCTGCTGGTGCTGCTACTTTGGCCTTAAATAGCAAAGTTCAAGCGCAAGCGATGGTTGCCCCAACCGATCCTCAGGCAGTGGCCTTGGGATATGTAGCCGATGCATCTAAAGTAGACAAAGCAAAGTACCCAAAATATGTTGCTGGCTCCCATTGTGGTAACTGCGCCCTTTACCAAGGCGCTGCTGGTTCTGCTGCAGGTGGCTGCGCCCTTTTTGCTGGTAAGCAAGTGCATAGCGCTGGTTGGTGCTCTGCATACAACAAGAAGGCTGGCTAAGTCACCCCCTCTGCAGTATTGATTGCCCTAAGGGGTGGTCAGACCAAAAGCCACCGAGGGTGGCTTTTTCTTTGGTTAATTCAAAACCTGGTAAAACATGGCTATGCGCACTTTCAAAGAAGTATTCAAGCTCTATGCCTTTTACTTTGGTGGAGACCAGCCTCCCGTTTCATGGCAGGAGCGGGGCAGAACCGTTATAGGGGCTTTTATTGGTCTTATGTTAGTGATCACTATCGCCAAATACCTTGGTGAGACTGTAGGCATTGATGAATGGCTGATGGCGTCACTGGGCGCAAGTGCCTTACTGGTGTTTGCCCTCCCACAGAGCCCTCTAGCACAGCCTTGGGCAGTCATTGGTGGGAATACGCTTTCAGCCCTGGTCGGGATTACCTGCGCTCATTTCACTGCTTTGCCTCTTGCCCTGGCCTTGGCACTGGCAGCCTCTTTATCTATCTTAGGCATGTTTATTCTGCGCTGTTTGCATCCACCTGCAGCAGCGGTAGCTCTTATTGCAGTGCTGGGGCACGTTGTGCACTTCCGCTATGCTTTTTTCCCAGTGATGATTGACTCGGTTCTGCTCATTGTGGCAGGAGCAATCTACGCTAATTTGACGGGTAAGAGCTACCCAAACCGCCCTAAATAAAGGGGTAGGATTGGGTGATCTAAACCTATTTGATCTTGCCAGCAGCAATTGAAGCTTTGCAATCCGTAATGCTGTAGTTCTGGAATTTGCCAAAGTTCTCTTTCCGAACCGATTGTCCGCATTCCGATAGGGAATTGCGTAAATTGATTTTTGGGATATTGCCTGTGCTCATCAAAATCTCCTCTATTTTCTAAAATGGATGCTTCAGTTGCTAGTTTGCGCCTGAAAAGTCTATAAAATCAACCCACCAAGATAAATCAGGACTCATTGACAATATGACTAGCGTTACCCCCGTCATCCTTTGTGGTGGTTCTGGTACTCGTCTCTGGCCCCTCTCTCGCTCGGGCTTCCCTAAACAATTTTTAGTGCTCTCTGGAAAAGACTCGAAACAAAGTTTGTTTCAGGAGGCGATCGAACGCATCAATGCGATTGCTAAGCAAGATATCGATATTGGTCCCACCTTAATTGTCACTAATGAAGAGCATCGCTTTTTGGCTTTAGACCAATTACGTGAATTACCCAGTATTAAAGCCACACTCTTGCTTGAGCCTGTTGGCCGTAATACTGCCCCAGCCTTAACTCTGGCAGCATTTCAGGGGCGCGATGGTGGACCTAACGCTGAGCTGGATCCCATTCTAGTGATTACTCCTGCGGATCAAACTGTACAAAATACCAAGGCTTTTGTTAAAGCTTTGCAAGATTGCATTGCCACTGTAGATGCTGATTCCAGCAAAAAGACGATTGCGATTTTAGGAATTACCCCTTCGGTGCCTGAGACAGGCTATGGCTATATTCAGAGAGTCAAAGAGCAGGGCGCGAATCATGAATATACCGTTGTCAAATTTGTAGAGAAGCCTGATCTCAAAACCGCCCAAAACTATTTAGCAGATGGTAACTATTTATGGAATAGCGGTATGTTTGTGATGCGCGCTAGTACTTGGTTGTCTGCACTTAAGGAATTTAGATCCGATATTTTTGGCGCTACCGAAACTGCTTGGCAGGGCAAGACGATTGATCAATCAGGCGATGTCAATTTCGTCAGGCCCGAGAAAGCGTTATTTGAAAGTATTCCTAGTGAATCGATTGACTACGCTGTGATTGAAAAATGTCCTGGTAGTGCATTCACTGTCAAGATGGTTGAGCTCAATGCGGGCTGGAATGATCTCGGTGCCTGGGATGCAGTCTGGCAGGTCGGCAGTCAAGACAGTAATGGTAACGTCTCGAGTGGCGACACCTTGCTTAGTAACACCAAGAACTCTCTGGTACATTCCACCACCCGCTTGGTCAGTGCTGTAGGCGTCAATAATTTGGTGATTGTGGAAACTGCAGATGCAGTCTTGGTGACAGACAGAGCTAATAGCCAAGACGTTAAACAGATCGTCACTCAGTTAGATGCGCAAAAGCGGGAAGAGAAGAATTTACATCGCAAGGTTGCGCGGCCCTGGGGATGGTATGACAGCGTTGATGAAGGAGAGCGCTTTAAGGTCAAACGCATCCAGGTAAAACCCGGGGCTAGCCTCTCATTGCAAATGCACCATCATCGTGCCGAGCATTGGATTGTTGTGAAGGGTACTGCCGAGATCACCAATGGTGACAAAGTCATTACGCTGACTGAGAATCAAAGCACCTTTATTCCTCAGGGGCAAACCCATCGTTTGGCGAACCCTGGTGAAGTGCCGCTAGAAATCATTGAAGTGCAATCCGGTAGTTATTTGGGTGAAGACGATATCGTGCGTTTTGAAGATACGTATGGCCGTAGTTAAAGATCCAAATCTAATAAGATCAAAAGTAAGAGATATTGATATGACTAACAATAAACAAAAAGTAGCACTCATTACTGGCATTACTGGACAAGATGGCTCTTATTTAGCCGAGTTTTTGTTAGAAAAGGGCTACATCGTTCACGGCATTAAACGTCGCGCCTCTTCCTTCAATACCGAGCGGATTGATCATCTCTATCAAGATCCCCATGTGAATCATCCGGACCTGATTTTGCACTATGGAGATTTAACGGATACGAGTAATTTGGTAAGAATTATTCAGCAGACACAACCTGATGAGATTTATAACTTGGGCGCACAATCTCATGTCGCAGTCTCTTTTGAGTCTCCTGAATACACTGCCGATGTCGATGCAATAGGGCCCTTGCGGATGTTGGAAGCCATTCGTATTTTGGGCTTAGAGAAGAAAACCCGTTTCTACCAAGCCTCGACCTCTGAGCTCTATGGCTTGGTTCAAGAGATTCCCCAAAAAGAGACCACCCCTTTTTATCCCAGAAGCCCCTATGCGGTAGCTAAGCTCTATGCTTATTGGATTACGGTGAATTACCGAGAGGCCTATGGCATGTACGCTTGCAATGGCATCTTGTTTAACCATGAATCTAAACGCCGTGGCGAAACCTTTGTTACTCGTAAGGTCACTAGGGGCCTAGCCAATATTGCGCAAGGACTAGAGAAGTGCTTATTCATGGGCAATATTGATGCGCTCCGCGACTGGGGTCATGCAAAAGACTACGTACGTATGCAATGGCTCATGCTGCAACAAGAAAAACCAGAGGACTTTGTGATTGCAACGGGTGTACAGTTCACGGTTCGTGAATTTATTATTCGCAGTGCTAAGCAGTTGGGAATAACATTGCGGTTTGAGGGCGTCGCCGAAAAAGAACATGCGATCGTTGCCAGTATTGAGGGTGACAAAGCGCCCGCCCTTAAAGTGGGTGATGTGATTGTTCAAATTGATCCACGCTATTACCGCCCAACCGAAGTAGAGACCTTGCTAGGAGATCCTGCTAAAGCAAAAGCAAAACTCGGCTGGGTCCCTGAAATTACCCTCGATCAAATGATTGTTGAGATGGTGGCAAATGACTTAGACCAAGCGAAACAACATGCTTTATTGAATCAGCATGGTTACTCAGTAGCAGTTGGTAAAGAAAACTAAGCATGCCAAACGATTTACAGGTAAAAATTTATGTTGCAGGCCATCGCGGTATGGTGGGGTCGGCAATCGTTAGAGACCTAAAGGCAAAAGGTTTTAACAATATCGTCATTCGGACGCATGCAGAGTTGGATTTGACGAATCAAGCACAAGTAAAGGCATTTTTCGAATCAGAAAAGCCGGACCAGGTCTATTTGGCTGCGGCAAAAGTTGGAGGCATTCATGCGAACAATACCTTCCCTGCTGAATTTATCTACCAAAACCTCATGATGGAAGCCAACGTCATTCATCAAAGCTTTATGAGTGGCGTAAAGAAGCTTTTATTTTTAGGCTCAAGCTGTATCTATCCCAAGTTAGCAGCCCAGCCCATGAGTGAAGATGCGCTTCTGACGGGTAAATTAGAGACAACTAATGAGCCTTATGCGGTAGCAAAGATTGCAGGAATCAAAATGTGTGAGAGTTATAACCGCCAGTACGGGCAATCCCATGGGGTGGACTATCGCTCTGTCATGCCTACCAATTTGTACGGTCCCGGCGATAACTACCACCCTGAAAATAGCCATGTCATTCCTGCCCTGATTCGACGCTTTCATGAGGCAAAGCTCAGCAATGCCCCTGAAGTCATCATTTGGGGGACTGGCACTCCAAGAAGAGAGTTCCTCTATGTTGATGACATGGCCGCAGCATCAGTGTTTGTCATGAACTTAGATAAGGCTACCTACGACCAACATACTGAACCAATGCAAAGTCACCTTAATGTAGGTTTTGGTTCTGACATTACGATTGCAGAGTTAGCTAATGCAGTTGCTAAGGCTACAGGTTATGAAGGCAAGATTAGCTTCGATCCGCGTAAGCCTGATGGTGCTCCAAGAAAGTGGATGGATTCATCAAGGTTGAGAAACTTGGGTTGGATTCCATTGGTAGATCTTGAGAGTGGCTTAGGTGAAGCATATAAAACAATGCCGCGTAATGAGCAGTCTGCTAGTTAGTTGTAGCAATAATTAAAGCGATGGAACTCTCGATATTTATTAGCTAAAGCGCCTTCTCACTTGCCTTAATATTTTTTTTCTGATGCTTTCTGGTCTAGATGTAGAAAAATTCCCAGTTGATCCTGAAATCCCATCAATCAAAGGCTTAATTTTAAATGTCGTTCCCGTGATTTTGCTAAGAATAATATCTTTAGCAAATGCATGCTCTAGAAAGTAGGATTGAAAATCATTAGTAGCTTTATGGCTGTCTAATAATTTGTTTAAATAAAAATCTTTATCAACGACGTAGAAACGAGTATCACAAGCTTGATAGCTCAGTGAATACCTAGAGTCATAATACTTCTCGATACTGATATTTTTCTGATGGCTTGCGGCGCACTCCTGAAAATTATTGACCCAGTATTTGGCAGTGCATTTGGAAAATGTGTCACTCTTGCTTAACAAATCTGAGTGATTCAGTGCATAGGTAATGATTTCACCCTCTCCATATCCTTTGCCTCTAGTTGTTACCATCTCAGCATCATTATAAAAATGTAGCACTTCAATGTTAAGAGGCTTTAATAGCGGAGTTGCACTAATGAGTTTCTGAAAGTCATAGCCTGAACCATCGCAAATAACAATATCTAGGCCAGGTGAAATTGATGCCCATTTTTTAAGGGACTCGATAGTGGAGTCAATTCTTTTTGCGGGGTCGCTTAACTCTACAAATGGCGCATTTGGTTGAGCAACAGAAGTGATCAGGACTGGAATTTTTTTCATGGCTTCGAAAGCTTGAAATGGCCGAGATCTTTTAAAATACTATCGAGTTTTTGATAAAAAGAAAATTTCATATCAATTTCTTTGGCAATTTCCTCGCGGTTTTCTGCTACCTTAAGGTATGAATCTGTATGGGACAAATTGCTTGCTAGCCTGATGCTTTTAGCGCTGAGATCTGGGAGATAGTGAAACCATTCATTTGGCAACAGATCAAATATTTTCTCGCTGCCATAGTAAATAGGCATGCAGCCACATAGTAGTGAATCGAATATTTTTTCAGATATGTACCAATCTTCAACGGAGTTTTCTATTGCTAGGTTATAGCGATATTGTGAAAGCGTTTGGTATTTACTGGCTGCATAACCGCGATAGGAGGGGAGTTTTTGGATTGACTTGCTGTATCGGCCAAAGATATCAAGTTGGGGAGTTGACTTGGAAAAGCCCTCTAAAAATTGTCTTCTATCTTCGTAGCCTGGTACACCATGAAATCCAGAAACTACTGAGCAAATGAGTTTGTTCCTAGTCGGCTTTAGTGTGTTTAGTTCTGCAGCCACTGCCATATGATGAAAGTGAACATGGGGGATGGTTCTGAAGTGTGTGATTCGGTTAGTGATATCAAGACCCGACTCGCTCCTGATTAATTTATTGATATCGTCGACTTGGCTAATGATCACCATCTTGTGGAGCGATAACAGTTCATCGGCTATGGTTGATTGATAAAGGTGTTTATATGCCTCAGGCTCATGGTAAAAGAGAATGATCTTTTGCTCTGGCCTGGCAATGCCAGTTTCAATCGAATTAATAAAGACAACCACTTCGGCATCTTGTGCTTGATCTACCAGAAAAAACCCAAATTCTTTATTTATGGAGGATTGATAAAAACGCGTAAATGGGAATTTAAATCCAGTCTGATGGATATAAACCTTGATCTTATTTTCTGAGGTAAAGGTGGCTTGATATTCTCGATGGAATCTTGCCTCCTGAAGCTCCTTCTCCGTATTCTCAATCTCGAGAATACGTTTCTGCTTGAATTTCCTGAGGCGATGCAATGATTGGGATAAAAGCAGCATGATGGTTGAGTTTTATGAGGGACAGGTCAATAATGCAATTTCAGCGCGGAAGATAATGGATCAAGTTCAAAAACAGATCTAAGCTTGAGCAGAACGCATAAAAGGGATTAGGTTGATGAATTCAGTTCTTAACTTGATTGTAGAGTAGTGGTGAGCAGGTGCGATAATGCTTTTTGAGTAAATACGCCAGATGTAAGCCACTTTTTCATGATTTTAATTTGTATAGAGAAAGCTTGATGAATTATTCCATCGTAATAACAACATTCGATAAGCGGTTTGAAACCTTTTTTAAGCCCTTGTTACAGTCAATCAAGCAACTGCGCCCTCAAGTTGAGGTGGTGGTGATGGTGAATGGTCCAGCAAAAGCAGAGTTTGACCCTGTATTTCGTTCTTCTGTTTTGGAGTTGATGGCCTCCACCCAAGCGGTGTATCCAACGCTCTTTCCTAATTTTCAATCCTTGGCTAAATTATGGAATCGCGGCGTGCTCACGAGTTCGAACGATCAGGTTTTGATTCTCAATGACGATTTGGGAATTGACCCTCATGTAGAAAATTCATTCTTTGATCAATTTGAGGTCGTGCTAAATAAAGTCCCCAATAAAACATTCACAATCAATGGTAGTTTTTCTCACTTTGTAGTGTCCAAGGAAGAGCTTACTAAGGTTGGCTTTTTTGATGAGCGCTTATTGGGACTGGGTGAGGAAGATGGAGACTTTTACTGGCGCTACCATGAAACCTTTGGCAATGAAATTCCATCATTTGAGATTGGAAATATTGATAATGTCCATTCCGATATTACCGACGGTGGATATACGAAGGGGATTCGAACGGCTTCTAAATTTAATCGCGATTTTATTAAAACCAAGAAATATCAGGATATTTGGCTAGGTGGCTATAAAGGTATGTTTGACAAGCGAGTGAAAAAAATGCTGCCCGACGAAAATCAATATCCTTATGAGACTTTTTACCAAGCCAATAAGCATTTACTTTAAATATGGCTTACTACACTAAAGTCATGGACGAGTAGCATGAAGCTAGTCATTGCGCTTTTAATATCCCTCTTTAATGCTTTTCGGAAGAAAAAATTAAGCTATGACTCTATTGGTAAATCTTATTTAGTCTACGAATCTCAATTTGAAAAAGATATTTTTGATTATTGTTCCTATATAAGGGATGGTCTTGTAAAAGAACTTCCCAATATCCGACAGAGAAGCCTCTTTTTTTTAAGGGTTCATCCGCCGAAAATATTTCGCTTACTGGCCCCTTGCTACAGTATTTTTGTTCAGGTTGAGCATACCTTGGTAAAGCCAGGCGGCAGAGATAGCGAAGGATTTGAAGCTGGAGTGTTGCCGATTCCGAGCGATCCTAATTTCGCTCCATATCTCGCAAGGCTAAATAATTATGAGGTAATGGAGAAGTTCGATTTCATCATTGAATATAGTCGAATGAATTTAGTCAATATTCGTGGCGCTGCAAAATTTGGCGATCTTCACGATAGGTTGATTCATCTAAGCCCCGCACTTTATCAATTGATTGGTACTGCTAGCGATATAAGAAAGCGTAACTTTAATGCTATTACTAATTTTGGTAATGCAGAGCAATTTCGTCGCCGGAATTTTTTGGAAGAATTGCGCTCTAAAGGAATTCCAATTCAAAATATTCACACTTGGTATGCAGATGTAGAAGAGCTTTATAGGCGAACTCGCATCTTAGTCAATATTCGTCAGACTGACCACCACGATACGCTTGAAGAGTTGCGAGTACTTCCCGCCCTCAGATCAGGTGTCATCGTCATTAGTGAGCTTGCCCCATACAAGGAGCTGACCCGTTACTCTGAATTTATCATTTGGGGCTCATTAGATGAGTTGCCTGAGATTATTCGTAATGTTCAAAATAATTATGAAGCTACCTGGAATTCTATTTTTGCCACAAGTAAATTTGCTCTACGCATGAAGCGACTTGAGCTTTGCAATCAATTGACCCTGGCGCGATGGTCAAAAAAGATTAATCACAGACTAAGCTCATCGAGATCAATCCAATGGCAGTGACATTTGAGACTAAAGTCTGGGAAAAAGATTGGGATCTGATTATGAAAACGCCTTTTCTGAGGCGGACAATTAAACGCTGTGGTGATCTTATTAGCAAGAGGGTCTTGTACATTAATAATGTAAAGAATGTACAAAAGGTGATTCAGGCAGCCAATCAAATGGTGACTAATGGCACCATTGACAGCTGGATTTTGGTTGAAGATCATGCAGAGCAGGCTTTGACGTACTTTAATCTGAGCAAAGAGAAATTAGGAGTTGGCTACTACTATTCCATTGCAGAGTTGGTATCGATTTATCTTTGTGACTCTGAATATATATTGCACTTTTCAGGAGATGCCACTGTTCTTAAGGGCGCTTCTCACGATTGGTTGGCCCAAGGGATCAAAGTGCTTGAGGATAATCCGCGCGTGGTGGTTTTTAATCTTGCATGGACCAAGGAGTTTCAGTCTATGAGAGAAGAGGCCGAAAGTGAAGACGAGAACTGCTTTTATGGATATGGATTTTCAGATCAGATGTATTTAATTAGGACAGCAGACTTCAGGCAGAAGATCTATGAATACTTCAATGCTGCATCTGAACGTTATCCTAAATTTGCAGGAGAGCTTTTTGAAAAGCGGGTGGATTCCTGGATGAGAGAAAACCAGCTTTTAAGGGCAACCTTTAAGCATGGCAACTATTTGCATGAAAATTTCCCCAGAAGAGGAAGTTGGAGGTGGTTTAAAAAACGCTATTCAATTTCCAATATTTTTTTATAAGACAGATATAGTGATAGCTCAAATGCCAATTTCAAAAGCCGATTCAGCCAGCTCTATTCAGATTCCGCTTTGGCTGATATTTTTGCAATGCTTTAGCTTCGCCATCTTATACTCGGTTTGGATCTTGCCCGAGATTGCCGCTTGGAGAAATACCTCCCTAGTCATTGGTGCAGCCTTGGGTTTATATGTGAGTTATCAATACCGCTCTCTATTGCTTAATAAATTGGCCTTGCCGATTTGGCTGATCGGAATGCTTTTTTTGTGGGCAACTTTTCATTTGCTTTTTCTGTCTCAAAATCCAGTTGTGCAGTTAATCGAATTCAAGGGCATCTGGAAGCGAGCATTGCTGGCTGTCATTTTTGCGTTGGGCCTGGGGCTTTCGATTGCAAACAATACAGAAAGAATAAGAAAGTGGGCATGGCCTGTGATCTATTTGGGCTTACTGATGCCCACCCTAATTTATTTATTGAAATGGACTCTTACCTTTCATGGTCAAGACATGTTTGGACTAACTTCAATTCCTGCCTATCTAAAGGTCTATCCTGGTTCTCAGCTTTTTTATGTCCCAAAAACAGATTATGTGGTTTTTTGCTTGCCAACCCTTGCGGTGGCTTTGGGGCAAATGCTGAATTTATTACAAGAAAAACGGATTCAATGGGCTCAGTTATTGCTTTATGGCGCCACTATTGCTGCGGTATCCTTTGTTTTTTATGGTCAAAATATCAAAAATGGTTTCGCTTATGCGACCTTACTCTTTATAATTTTTTTATTCGCTTTAGTAATGGCTTCCAAGAAAAAATGGACTCCAATTAAGGTCGGGATAATTGCTGTTGCCATGATTGGAGTCGGATTTGTGGGCTACAAGCATGTTCAGCAAAATGATTCTTGGAAGACCTTTGCTGCAGACTATAGAGTAGCAGCTCAACTAGACCGCTATCAAGAATGGAAATTTAACGGAGAAAAGGGCTATCCACTCAATGAATTAGGTAAGTCTGTGTCCGAAACCAATTACCAGAGAGTTTCCTGGGGGGCGGCGGGAATATATCTTTTCCTGGAAAACCTCTTAGGTTACGGGTTAATTGAAAATTCCTTTGGGCCTTTAGTCAACAAAAAATGGCCAGAATCGAGTGCGCACTTAACTCATGCCCACAGTGGCTGGCTGGACCTAGCCCTGGGATTGGGTCTACCCGGGATTACTTTGGTTCTGATTGCCTTGATTTTGGCGTTAATGCATACCCGAAATTTAGTGGCGCCCTGGAAAAGTCTTGGAGGATGGGTCCTTTTATCGACATTATTACTCTGGTGTACCACGGAAGTATCCAATAATGGGAACTTCGACCCAATGCTTTTTTGGGTCATCTTCACTGCCAGTCTAGCCTTGAGGGGTAACCATGAGCCCATTCAAAGAGCCATTGGGCAATAAAAACCTTCCATTCATACTTTAGTGTTAGAAGTCTCATAAGAGTTTTTCTAGAAGGCATCAGAATAAGGTGTAAAAATATCCCTTAATTATTGCAAAAAGTTATAATTGATTCTGAGTCTTAAAAAGCAGATAGACTTTGTAATTTATCTCAAATCCTATTTACGATACATTTAATTCATGACTCAGAGCTACCCCCCACTCCCAGATTTATATGGTAATCAAGAAATCTCTATATTGGATATCTTGTTCTTTCTCAAAAGTGCATGGAAGACGATTTCTATTTCAGTGCTTGCAGGTGTAGCTCTTTCAATTGTTTACCTGGCTATCGCTCCAAAGCAATACGAGGCGATTGCACAAATCTCTATGGCGCAGATTGGTACCACCAACTCTCTTAATCCTCTGGGTATTAACATCGAAGAGCCTAATCAGCTAATCTCACGCATGTCTTTGCCAACCAGCTTTCCACTGAAGACCACTGCTGCATGTGGCTTGGCAGAAAGCAGCAATTCAGGGAATATTCTTGTCAGGCATATTACGCTTGCCCCCGCCAAGGGTGTGCCCAACTTTATCGAATTAAAGACGTTTGGCCCCTCCAAAGAGGTAGCCTTTAGCTGTGCGAATGCAATTTTTGAATTGATTAAAACTACTCAGGCACAAATTCTTAGTCCTTATTTAGAAGAGGCTAGGATCAAGTTGGCTGATGATGAGGCTCGCCTTGCTAAAGCCAAAGAGTTGGTAACAAGGGCAGATAAGTCTGGCGCAGTAATGAGTGCAGCTTATCTGTCAACAAGAGATGAGATTCGCTACCTCTTAGATGAGATAACAGCCTTAAAAAATGTAGTTATAAGTGATCAAAGTCGCATGACCCATTTGGTCGCTCCGATCTATGTCGGTGATTTGCCGATTTTGCCCAAAAAACAAATCGTTTTAGCTATAGGACTATTTGGCGGCCTCCTTGTGGGCTTGCTGATTACGTTGGCAAGGCGGAAGATCACAAAATCGAGGAACGAAGCCGGTAGGATGCTGTGAAATGGGGTTCAAGACAAATACAGGCGCTAGATCTGGCATTTGTGGAATTGAGCATTAATTTAGTATTAAATAATCACAATTAGCAAATGATTAACAAACAAAACCCAGGTTTAATTAGAGACATTATGAGCCAAGACGCCTCTTATTTTGTGGAGCTCTTGTTAAAAAAGGCTATATCAAGAAAATCTTATGCATAAGAAAATATTGGTTACAGGATCTAGCGGATTCATAGGTTCTGCACTGACTGAGTGGCTGCTAAACCGCGGTGATTTTGTAGTTGGTATCGATAACCATAACGATTATTATGACGTTTCTCTAAAAGAAGCCCGTTTAAACCGATTTGTTAAGCATCCTCATTACGAACATTTAAGAATGGATTTAGCTGATCGGCAAGGCATTTCAGAGCTCTTTGAAAATTATAAATTTGATTGTGTAGCACATTTAGCCGCACAAGCTGGCATTCGATATTCCTTGATCAACCCTCTAGCTTACATAGATAGCAATATCTCTGGATTTGCCCATATTCTTGAGGGTTGTCGGCACAGTCAGATTGGACATCTAGTATATGCAAGCAGTAGTAGCGTTTATGGAGCTAACGAAAAGATGCCTTTTTCTGCTCGCGATAATGTAGATCACCCATTAAGTCTTTATGCTGCCAGCAAAAAAAGTAATGAGCTTATGGCACATGCTTATAGCCATTTATACAACTTGCCTACAACAGGATTACGTTTTTTTACTGTATACGGACCATGGGGTCGGCCTGATATGGCGCTAGCAAAATTTACCAAGGCTATATTGGCTGGTCAGCCGATTCAGCTTTATAACTACGGAAAGCACCGCCGAGATTTTACCTACATAGATGACATAGTAGAAAGTATTGTTCTATCATTGGATCGACCTGCTACGCCCAATAATTTGTGGAATGGTAAGATTCCTGATCCTTGCACAAGCAGGGCTCCCTGGCGAGTTTATAACGTTGGCAGTAATTCCCCAGTAGAGTTGCTTGATTATGTAACGCTTCTTGAGAACTCGCTTGGAAGAAAAGCGATTGTTGAGATGCTCCCAATTCAAGCCGGTGATGTGCCTGATACATATGCTGATGTGAGAGAGTTATTTGAAGATTTTGGCTATCGCCCAAAAACTACTGTTATTGAGGGGATTAAAAAATTTACCGATTGGTACTGTAGGTATTACAAAGTATAGTCATAGATATTTCGCGGCTTGACAAAATTGCATAACAAACTAGATATCTGTAACTAATAAAGGTTAGATGATCAAGCGGAATTATCACGGGTTGATTTGAATGTCATTATGGAAAAAATCGCAATTTGTATACTTACTAGGGGTTACAAAAATAAAGCACAATATGTGGACTTAATTTGGAGAAATCGTTCGATTCAAAAGGCCATAAAATCTCAAGATCTAGGGTTGAATATAGATCATTTAATATTTCACGAAGGAAATATCAGCAAGAGTCATCAAGAATTTATTAAAAAATACTCAGGTTTTACAGGTTTAAAGTTTATCGATGTTGGCTGTGAATTTATAAATAATATCAGCACATTTTCTAGTTATTGCTACCCAACAGAATTATCTGAGTCGTTTTCTGTTGGGTATAAATCAATGTGTAGATTTTGGTCTGATCGATTTTTAGACTATACAAAAGAATATCGCTATGTTGCTAGGGTTGATGAGGATTGCTTTATTAAAAGCTTTCCTCTTAGGGATCTCATACATGAGATGAAGGCTTCAAATATCAACTATCTAACTCCTAAAAATCTTTATGAAGATGATCCAAATGTAACTATTGGCCTCCTTGAGATGACTAATGATTTTATCGCAGCTAGAAAAATTATTTGCGATACCAATCTTTCCTTAAAAGTAAATCCATATACAAATGTCTTCTTGTTGGATGCGCAACACTATCGCACATCTAAGATTCTTCGAGATTTTATGTTAACAACTTATGAAGCTAACGGAATCTACGTTAATCGCTGGGGAGATCTCGTAATTTGGGGTCTAGCAATGAAAATTTTGGGTGAAAATCAAGCAAAAATGGTTAGCAAAAAAATTAGCTATATTCATGGGTCTTTTGGTGAAGTTATTAATGGAAATAAAACTTTAAAGATATTTTTAGCGATTAATTTTTTCAAGTTAGTTAAATTTGCTTTGCGAAAAATTTGAAAATTTACAACTGGTAATTTTCCAAATGTATTCATTATTAATCTTTTAATTGTGGATTGGGATGCATTATCAATTATGAAAAGATATCTGTTGAATCTTCTCTCAAGCTTTCTTGGAAAGGTTGGTATCTCAGTCCAGCGTGGAGTTGATCCGCTTCAGCTTCTAGATTTAATAGTACTTTTCCGCCCACAATGGAATCCCGATGCGCTCATCAGAATAGGTGGAGACGATGGTGGTTATCTTGTTCCTAAGGATATTGACTTATGCGAGGTTCTTATCTCTCCAGGTGTCGGTGATACAACGCAGTTTGACGAATACTTTCTTCATCAAAATAAGAGGGTAATCTCAATAGATCCAGGTGAGTATGAGTTTCATAATCCACTCATAGAGTTTCATAAAAAATGGTTGCGCGGTTATAGCGCTGAATCTGATAGGTCCATATCTTTAGTTGAAATATTAGGTCATATAGATTTGAAAGATTCGATTTGTCTACAAATTGATATTGAGGGTGGTGAGTATGAGGTTATTGCATCTCTTTCGCCTTCAGAGCTAAACAGATTCAGAATAATTGTTATTGAATTGCATCTTCTTGGAGAATTACTCAATAGAGATGGGTTCCAATTAATATCAGAACCGCTCAAGAGATTGCTTAAGACTCATTTTGTAGCTCATTTACATGTAAATAATTCTGGTCATATTCATCATTACAAAGGAATTCATGTTCCAGAAACAATGGAGGTTACTCTTTTAAGTCGCAGTTGTTACAAGATCGAGTCATGTAACTTTAAATCGCCACACAAGTTAGATATTAGGTGTGTTCCTTGTTTGCCAGAAAAATTGGTCCCTGAAGTTTGGTTTAAGCAAAAAATATGAGTTTAATTATCTATTGTGATGGGGGTCTTGGTAATAGATTAAATTCACTGCGTGGCGGAATATGTCTTGCAAGCGTAATTAGAGCTCCTTATATTATTTTATGGCCAATAAATCGCATGTGTGGATCTTCATTGGAGGATATATTCGATACTAAATTAAAGACCCTCAATATCGGTATAGACCAAGTCCTAAAAAAATACAATATTAAGGTCGCTATAACGCACGAATGCAGCTCTTTTGTGGGGTTGCCAATTATTGATCCGAGAGATTATTTAACATTAGCTTCATTGTTAAAAGATCTAGGAGGATATGCAATTGATGTGGATGAAAACTTCTTATATTACAACTCCCAACATCCTCCCTATACTTGGAATCAAAGCTTTTGTGATCAAAATATATTTTTATTTAATAGAGAAACAATTGAGGCTGGTGAAAATTTTTTAAGGACACATTCACTTCAAAAAAATAAATACATAGCCCTACATCTCAGAGGTACGGATTATGGGTTCCCTCCCATTTACTTTAGTTTTTGGAAAGCACTACTTTGGATTGTGCCTTTTAAGACTATTTTATGTACTGATGATTTATCAGTTGCTAATAAATTCACGGGTTTGAATAATGTATTTTGGAAAAAATCTCAAGATCTTCCTCGTAAGATAGATGAGATTGGTTCTTGGAATAAATTAATTGTTGATGAGTATGGTCGAGAATTTAACTACAATTTATTTAGGAGTGCAGAATCTATTAAAGTTGCTCTGATTGAACTATTTCTACTGTCTTGCGGATTTAGGATTTACTCATCTCGAAGCACATTTCTTTATCAAGCTTATTTATTTGATCCTTTATTAAAGGGTAACGCACACAAAATAGTTGAGTTTTCATATCATTTTATGAGAGCCCTTAAAAGACGTCTCCTTAAATTAATTGTAGGTTCATAAGTTTATGTGTGGCATAGCTGGAATAATAGATTTTTCGGAGTCATCATCTAAGGCTATGCTTCAGATGATGACTGACCAATTGGCTCATCGTGGGCCGGATGATTTTGGATATTTTGAAAGTGCTCATAAAGATATTTATATTGGTCTAGGGCATAGAAGACTGTCGATTTTAGATCTTAGCTCAAGAGGTCATCAGCCAATGACTTTTGATGGCTGCACTATTATTTTTAATGGCGAAATCTATAATTATCGGGAAATACGTAGCGAATTAGAGGATGAGGGCTATACTTTTGAATCTGATTCTGATACCGAGGTGGCGCTTAAGGCTATTCACTCCTGGGGATCATCGGCAGTTAAAAAATTCAATGGTATGTTTGCAATTGCTTTTTATAATTCACGCGCAGAGACTGTCACACTAATTCGGGATAGAGCAGGAATAAAACCATTATTTATTTTTGAGCATAATGGCTTAATAATTTTTAGTAGTGAGTTATCTTCGTTTCGTCACCACCCAAAATTTGAAAAAAAAATTGACCATAATTCACTGAGGCATTATTTTAAATATGGTTATATACCTAGTGATGCATCGATATTTCAGGGGGCCTCAAAATTAGAGCCCGGATGTTATGCCACCATTTTTTTAAAGTCTAGACTAATTTTAAAAGATCGATACTGGAATATTTCTAATTCATACAATAATAAAAAATCTCACATATCTAGACATGATGCAATTTTAGAGACAGAGCATCTGTTGCAAAGGGCGTGTAATTATCGAATGTTAGCAGATGTGCCAGTCGGCGTTTTTCTTAGTGGGGGTTATGATAGTACTGCTGTGTCTGCCTTAATTCAAAAGGAGCAGTCTACTCGCCTAAAAACTTTCACAGTTGGATTTGATGATCCTAGATATGATGAAGCTCAACATGCTGAATCTATAGCCAAACATATCGGCACTGACCATACGGAAATAGTGTGCACGCCGCTGGACGCAGTGAGAATTCTTGACAAAATAGGAGTAGTATGGGATGAGCCTTTTGGTGACCCGTCTGCTATACCAACATTACTTGTTAGTGAGCTAGCAAAAAAATCTGTAAAAGTTTCTCTTAGTGCGGATGGCGGTGATGAATTATTCGGCGGATACAGAAAATATTATCAAATTTCAAGATTACTAAAGGTATCGCAGATTATGAATGGCATACCATTTGGAGACAGGCTTATAGGAGCCTTATCTTTTGGTTCGCAATTAATCTCTGGGAGTTGCTCATTTGATCTGAGTAGAAAGCTAGGGCTTGCGCTTGACCTAATCAATTTAAATTCCGCCATACCTATGCTGGATCGAATTCAACATATTTTTACAGACTTTCAATTAAATAGTTTGTTGCCATATTGTTATTCTGATGACTTGAAAAACCCATTTTTGAGTCTGCTTCCATCAGTAAACGGCATGACTAACATTGACTCTATGCTAGTAGTTGATTATCAAACCTATCAGAGAAATGATATTTTGACTAAGGTTGATCGAGCTACGATGTCTATTGGCCTTGAAGGTAGAGAGCCGCTACTTGATGTTAATTTGTATGAATATGTTTCTTCCTTGCCTGACAAAGTGAAATTTTTTAAACAGGAGCCAAAATATTTATTAAAAGAAATCGTACATAAATATGTTCCCTGCGATCTTATGGACAGACCCAAACAAGGGTTTAGCATTCCCCTTTGTGAGTGGCTTCGCACAGTCTTTAGGCCCCATTTATTACATTATTTAAGCGAAGAGAGAATCAGTGCAAACGGCTTTCTTTCTGATAAGTATGTAGGCGGTTTATTAGATAAATTTCTTAGGGGTGATGACACTTTATCGCGGCAAATATGGCTTATATTAATATTTCAACTTTGGTGTGAAAATTGGCAAATATAGAAGAAAAAAATACTCAAACAATAAGAAAATTTGTAATTTATACTGCAATTTTTGGTACATATGATGAATTAATTGACCCGAAATTTAGCGACAACACTTTTGATTATGTCTGCTTTACTGATCAGAGTGATTTATCAAGTAACATTTGGAAAATTATAAAAGTTCCTCAATTAGATGTAGGGGCTACTGCTTCCAACCGCATGTACAAAATGTTGCCTCATCAATTTTTACCTGAATATGAGGCAAGTATTTACATCGACGCAAATATTGAAATTGTCAAAAGTCCTATTAAGTTTTTTAATCAAATTTTGAGCTCTCACTCATTAGCATTCCCAAGTCATTTTTCTCGAAATAATATTTACGATGAAGCTTATGTCTTGCTCAGGTCTGGGCGGCTCAGTTTTTTTAAGGCGGTTGATCAAATGTTGGAATACAGGAGAGCAGGATTTATTTCACAAGTAAAGATGGGTGAACATAATATTCTATTAAGATGTCATTCGGATACTAAATATATTATGGAATCTTGGTGGAATGAGTATCTAAAATACCCTTCCAGAGATCAATTATCTTTAGCTTTCATTCTCTGGAGAATGAATTTTTTAAACTTTATCAATTGTGATGAGAGCGCAAGAAAAGGTGAATATTTCAGGCTTAAACCACATGTGTATAGTCTCAATGACTCGCGCGTCAAAAAATTTTTTCGAATAATTTTTTATCAAATACCTTTTTTCTTTCTTAAAACATTGTATTTAAAAAGGCAGTCATTTTAAGATGGCTTATATAATAAATATGCAGTTTTTTTCACATAAGTATTATTTATGAAAAAATATTTGTCGCAATTTGAGGGAGTAGAAAGTCATGGCAATAAGTTTTTACTGATGTGGGAATTGTTGTCAAAAAAATATCAACACCTAAGTATAGCGATCATTTTTATCACTTTGCTTGGTACTGTTTTCGAAACATTTGGAGTGGGTCTTGTAATTCCTGCAATGGCTTTGTTAGTTGATCAGAACATTTCAGAGAAATATCCGTTTATTTATCCTTTATTAGTGGCCATAGGGCATCCCCCTCATGCAATATTAGCAATATATGGCATGCTCTTTTTAGTTTTTTCTTACGTAATAAAAGCTATATATTTGGCTTACATGTCTTGGAAGCAGGCTGAATACGTTTATGAAATAAAGGCATATTTATCTCAGAGATTATTTGAAAAGTACCTTCTTGAGGATTATGATTTTCACCTTAATAATAACTCTGCCTTACTTATTCGTAACATTACGACTGAAGTAGGTCAGTTGGTAGATTATTTTTTTAGCCCGCTTGTTCTTATACTAACGGAGTCAACTGTAATTATTGCGCTCTCATTTTTATTATTCTATGTCGAGCCAGTTGGTGCATTTTTTTTAATTGCAACAGCTGCAGTTTCAATGATTTTTTTTCAGGGCTACACTCGAAATAAGGTAGCGCTATGGGGTAAAGAGCGGCAAATCTGGGAGGGGCTTCGCATTCAAAAAGCGCAAGAGGGCCTCGGAGGAGCTAAGGATGTAAAGCTCCTTGGGAGGGAGAGGTCCTTTATTGCGCAATACAATTTATATAATTTCAATGCATCAATTGTGGAGAGAAAGCAGTTGGCGCTATCTCAAATGCCGCGTTTGTGGCTTGAAACTCTTGGGGTAATCGGATTATCAATTCTTGTCAGCGTTGTAATTTTTCGATCTGGCCAGCCGGCTGATGTGTTGCCAACAATTGGTTTATTTGCAGCTGCAGCTTTCAGGATTATTCCCTCTGCAAATAGATTAATGATTTCTATGCAATATATTCGCTATTCAAATGCTTCAATTGAGCTAATTGAAAGCGAGCTAACAGATGATTTAACTGCCTTGAAAGTTGTTACTGGGCAGATAGACTTTCAAAAAGAGGTTGTCTTGGACAATGTTTCTTACTTCTATCCGAATACAAAATTTCCCGCTATTAAAAATATTTGCTTTGCCATAAAAAAAGGTGAAAGTGTTGGATTAATAGGGCAAAGTGGCGCTGGTAAAAGCACGCTAGTAGATCTAATTCTCGGATTATTAGCCCCAAGTAGTGGCACAATAAAAGTAGATGGCATTAATATTCGGAGTAATTTACGGGGTTGGCAGGATTTGATTGGCTACGTACCCCAGAGTATTTTTTTAGCGGATGATACGCTGGCTCGTAATATAGCATTTGGACTCGCAGACAGCGATATAAATATGGCTGCCATTTGGAATGCAATAAAACTGTCTCAACTTGAGCATTTTGTATCTACGCTTCCGGATGGTATCAATACTTTTGTAGGTGAGAGGGGGGTTCGTCTGTCTGGGGGGCAGCGTCAACGTATTGGTCTGGCAAGAGCTCTATATCACTCTCCTCAAGTGCTTGTTTTTGACGAGGCTACCAGCGCTCTTGACTCAGAGACTGAGGCTGATGTAATGGCTGCAATAAGTTCGCTAATGGGGGACCGAACTATTATCATCATTGCTCATAGGCTTACAACTATTGACAACTGTGATGTGGTTTATGCAATGAGTAATGGCTCCATAGAGCGAGTAAATTCTAATGATAGAAATTGTGAGATCTAAGTGACCCCCCAAAAAAATGATCCCTCTATCCGTGACGGCGATATTGAGAATAAAGAATTATTTGAGTCTACCTATCTAAGTTGGAAGGGTTGGGATGAGGGTGCATTTGGAACGCTGTCTCGAGAGCAGCAAGTTTACCTATCGGCACAACTTAAAGATGCTGAATGTTCAATCGATCAGGAGATGAATATCCTTGAAATTGGCTTTGGGAGTGGAAAATTTCTCGCTTATGCATCAAATTTGGGGGCGAAAATTACTGGCATAGAAGTCAATTTAGATCTTGTTAATATGGGGAAAAAGTTTGGATTTGATGTTCATCATACAAACAGTCTCTCATGTTTTCCTAAAGAAAAATATGACCTTGTTGCAGCTTTTGATGTTTTGGAACACATTCCGCAAGAAAATCTTATTGCATTTGTTGAGCAAGTACGGGATATTCTTCGACCAGGCGGGCGATTTCTGGCCCGCTTTCCTAATGGGGATTCACCTTTTGGTCTTATAAACCAAAATGGCGATTTGACGCATGTTACTTCAATCGGAAGCAGCAAAATTAGGCATTTGGCAGAGGCTGCTGGAATGGAGGCAATTTTTATCCATGGAGAATCTGAGCCCATACTCGCTGCATCAGGTATTTTTTTATTACACCGATTTTTTTCAAAACCAATTAAAGCAATTCTTAATGGTTTTGTTAATGCCGTCCTCAAAAAAAATTAATCAATGCGAATTTGGTGCTTACCAGCAGATTTTTCAGGGCCGCCTCTAATTCATACGCATACTCAACTGCGGCGACTTTGTATGCTCACCATCTGTATTACCAATTTTCTCGGATCAAAAAAAGATGTCTTGGCGAGTAACTTATGAAATCAGCCGACACCTGCTGCATAGTGGTAGCATTTAATCCAGACCTAGAGCAGTTATGTAAAGTGATTGAAAGCATTTTGAAATGGTCTCAGAGAGTGATATTAGTTGATAACACACCAGATGCATCTTATCTAGCCAATATTTTAAATAAACATAACGTAGATGTGATTCAAGTGGGGAAAAATATCGGCATTGGTGCAGCGCAAAATATAGGCATATCCAAAGCTATGAATCAAGGTTTTCATTGGATCGTGCTGTCAGACCAAGATACGTTGTATCCCGAAAATTATGGCCTATTGATGAAAAATAGATTAGAGAATCAAAAGAATGCATGCGCCATAGCGCCCACCTTTATTGATGCACATAGGTTAGGTGGGGAAATAATAAAAGCAACGATCCCTGCATGGCATGGCTGGAAAAAGATTTTACCGCCTAGCGGGGTTTTTGATCTTTACGAAGCTGCAGCCTCTGGTTTGATGATCAAGGCTTCAAGCTTAGAATATGTGGGACTAATGAACGAGCAGCTATTTATAGATTGGGTTGATTTTGAGTGGTGTTGGAGGGCTCGAGCTGCCGGCTTCAGGGTCTTGGGAGTCTCAGATATTAAGGTAAACCACTCTCTTGGAGTGGGTGCAATTTCGATTGGAGGAAAGGTGATAAATATCAGACCTCCAAGCAGACATTATTATATTGTAAGAAACTGCATTTATCTATCTATTAACTCTAATTACTTAAATTTTATTGCAAGACTTAGACTTTTATTTAAGTCATGTATTTTTTTAATAGGATATTCATTATTATTTTCGCCAAGACTAGAAAATCTTCATGCTGTCATGCTTGGTCTTAGGGATGGGGTTCTTGGGCGCCTAGGTAGACAATTTTGATTCACTAATGATATTTCACAAGTGCAATATCTCATTTTTTAGGGTATTAAATATCCTGCTATCTGTATCTTTAATTTTTATTTCTAGAATTATTCTCCCGAATACTGATGAAGCTGATTATCCTGATAGAGTAAATAATATATTGAATGCAGATGAACCATTTTTTGCATACTACCAATATTTAAGACCTCTATTAAACGATCTAGATTGGACGAAGAATACACTAGACTTTAAAAGCTATGTGCTACGAGTATTATTTACAATAATAATTTTTCTACCAATTTATTTGTATATTTTAAAGTCTAAAAAAAATAATTTAAAAAATAACCAATTTTGGCTAGATAAAACAACAATACTCATTTTTACATTATTGTTCCCCAGCATTTGGTTTCATTTGGGACTTTATTCAGAAGAGTCTTTTGTATTAATGCTATTTTTATTAATTATATTTATAGATAGCATAGCTTTGAAGACTATATTATTTATAGCGGCGTCTCTCATCGACATTGGAAATACTTCTGTTTTTTTACTATACTATATTTTTTACTTTGCAACACTATATTCCATATATTATTTTAAGAAAAAATATACTGTTCTATTCCTGTTGATATTCTTATTAACGTGCAATTTTTATTCAATGGACCTTCTCTATTTAATTGAATGGTTACCTATCATAGGCGAAAAGGTAAGTTTTATTATTAGTCAATATCAGTCTTTATATGACATAAATAATAAGTATCCATTAATATTAAGGCCAATAATTTCATTTATAAGTATAATATTTATGTTGCCTGTCAGCCATTTAATGGTGTGGCCAATATATCCTTTTTGTTTTTATTTCTCTATTAAAACATTTCGATTATTAATTTCAAGTAAATTTAAAAATGATAAGATTTCTGCCTCCTTTTTGGCGTCTTTAACTTTAGTTATTTCTGTGCCAATGATTTTGCCTGGATTTTCTAATGGAAAATATTATGTTTTTGTAATTCCATACATAATAAATTCTACAACATATCTTTATAATAAATTAAATATATATTATTTCATATTGCTTTGTAATTTGATTGTATTTTTGTTTTTATTTTTAAATTATTTAAATACCATCACTTAATTTTTAATCAAATGACTTCAAATAAGATATCCGCAAAATTTGCTGTTTTGCTTGCAGCTCATAATGGTTTTAGATTCATTTACCAGCAAATTGACTCTATTCTGCGCCAAGAGAATGTTGATTTACACATTTATATAAGCATTGATCGCTCTGCTGATGGGACTGAGCTTTTGATAAAGAACTTGGCTGATACTAACCCAAAAGTGACTTTACTACCTGTTGGTGAGGTATTTGGGGGCGCGGCTAAAAATTTCTATCGCCTCCTTAGGGATGTAAATTTAACTGATTACGATTTCGTTTCTTTCGCAGATCAGGACGATATCTGGTTCCCGGAGAAGTTATCTCAGGCCCATGAGATATTAACGCGCTACAGCGTAGATGCGTATTCTAGTAACGTGATTGCTTTTTGGCCTAATGGTGATAAATCTTTAATAAGAAAATCCCATCGACAAGTGAGGTGGGATTTTTTATTTGAGGCAGCCGGCCCTGGCTGCACTTACGTAATGAGAAAAGCATTAATTCTTGATTTTCAAAATCTATTAAAAAAAAGATGGAGTGAGGCTCAAAACATTGCTTTGCATGATTGGTTCATTTATGCATTTGCTCGAGCAAAAAATTATCAATGGATTATTGATGAATCTCCCTCAATGTTTTATCGTCAACATGAAAACAATCAAGTTGGTGTAAATAAAGGCTTTACAGCGTTTCGATATCGTGCTAAAAAAATTTTGACTGGATGGGCATTTGACCAGACTTCGCTTATAGCTGACTTAGTTGGTGCAAAGAGTAACTTACCAAAATATCTGCATTTTAATGGGGGTCGTCTCAATTATCTAAGACTTGCTTTTCTTGGAGCCCGGTGTCGAAGACGTCTGCGGGATCAACTTTACTTTGCTATTTCTTGTATTGTAATTTGCTTGATAGGGAGCAAAGGAAAATGAATCGGGGCTTTATCTTGGTTACGGGTGCAAATGGATTTGTGGGTCATCCCTTGTGTAAAACACTTTTGAATCTTCATTATAAAGTCCGTGGCGTAGCAAGATCAGGCAGGGGCACTCTTACAGATATTGAAAGTATTGAAATTGATGGGATTAATAGTGAAACCTTTTGGGGGAATGCCCTAACCGAATGTAGCCATATAATACATCTGGCTGCTCGAGTACATGTTATGAACGATGATATGGCTGATGCTTTGAAGCAGTATCGCAAGGTAAATGTCGAGGGGACATTACACTTGGCAATGCAGGCTGCGGTTGCTGGTGTTAAACGTTTTATCTTCATTAGTTCAATTAAAGTAAATGGTGAATCAACCGCATTGGGAGTCCCATTTCATGCCGATAGCTCACCGAACCCCCTTGATCCTTATGGCGTATCTAAATTAGAGGCTGAGGAGGGACTAAAAAAAATAGCATTACTAACTGGTATGGAAGTTGTCATAATAAGATCACCTTTAATCTATGGTCCAGGTGTGAAGGCTAATTTTCGCTTGATGATGAATTGGCTGTGGAAAGGTGTTCCACTGCCGCTAGCTGGTATCACGAAAAATCGCCGAAGTTTTGTTTTTATTGATAATTTAGTAGATTTAATTATTGCTTGTATTCAACATCCTGTAGCTGCAAATGAGACATTTCTGGTGTCTGATGATGATGACATGTCGACCACGGGATTGTTAGAACTTATGACTTTGGCCCTTAAAACCCCCCCTAAATTATTTAAAGTTCCAGCAGTTTTAATCAAGCTTGGGGCAACTATTATTGGCAGGCCTGATATTTCTCAACGGTTATGTAGTTCACTGCAGGTTGATATTAAAAAAACTAAAGATTTGCTGGGTTGGTCTCCACCGGTTAGTGTTGAAGAGGGGCTACGAAAGACCGCTGATCACTTCTTGAAAATGCAACCTTGAATATATTTTTGTCATGAAGAGATTCTTTGATCTTGTATTAGCTTTCTTTCTTGTGATTTTATTGGCTGTGCCAATTCTACTCATAGCAATTATTATTAAATTTACTTCAGTTGGGCCAGCACTATTTTTGTCAGACCGTGTAGGTAAGCGCAACATTATTTTTAGAATGCCAAAATTTCGCACAATGCAAGTTGGGACCCCGACAATAGCCACCCACTTACTTCCCGACTCTGGACAATATTTAACGCCTGTAGGTTCATTTTTACGAAAATCAAGTTTAGATGAATTACCCCAACTTTGGAGTATCTTGGTTGGCCATATGAGTTTTGTTGGACCTCGCCCAGCTCTATTTAATCAGGATGATTTAATCGCCTTGCGAACTCAATATGGAATTGATAAGCTGGTTCCAGGCTTAACAGGATGGGCCCAAGTAAATGGGCGTGATGAGTTATCCATCCCGGTGAAAGTACAATATGACGTGGAGTATCTTCAAAAACAGTCTTTTTGGTTTGATATGAGGATACTTGGTTTAACTTTTTTAAAAGTACTTGGAAGATCCGGCATTTCGCATTAATTTAGAGTTGTTGATTGATCTGGGCGAGCAATTTTCTTCCCTTGACTACCAAAAATAAGCATTTATCTTAAGGGTATGTTAGCTGGACATCTCTTATACAGAATATGTTTATCTGCTTTTATTTGGCTATGTAATTTATAATTAATTAATGCCAATCAATACCACTAAGCAGTTGCTATTACATCTTCCCCGTTCAGTAAAGCGGGGTTTAGTCATGTTTTGTGATGTCCTTATTTGTGGGGTGAGCGTTTGGCTTGCATTTGGACTTCGTCTGGATCAATGGAGCCATTTTCATGGAAAGCAGTGGCTAGTTTTTATGGCCGCTATTGGAAGTTCTTTCCCCCTCTTTATTTCTTTTGGGCTATACCGAGCTATTTTTAGATATGTAGGCACTGTCGCATTTTTATCTATAGTGCGAGCTTTTATTGTTTACACCTGCATTATTTTCTTTATTTTTACACTTCTTGGCGTTGATGATGTTCCTAGGTCAATTGGCGTCATTCAACCAATACTATTATTTATAGGAATAGGCGCTAGTCGATATTTTGTTCGCTACTGGCTGGGTAGCACCAGAAATATTCAAAAAGTATTTCGTCGCACTCAACCCACAGCGCTTATTTATGGTGCTGGGTCAGCAGGCCGACAGCTTGCTGCAAGCTTATCAAATAATCAAGAAATTTTAGTTAAAGGCTTTATTGATGACGATCTCGGCTTGCATGGCAGTACTATTAATGGAATTTCTGTGTATCAGAGCAGTGGTTTATCAGATTTGATTCATCAACTTGCTATTACTGATGTGCTCCTTGCGATTCCATCGGCAAGTCAAGGTCATAGAGGTGAAATTATTGCCTCCTTGCATGGATGTGGGGTCAGGGTGCGAACATTGCCTGGATTGATTGATCTTGCTGCTGGGCGAGTAAGAGTATCGGACTTACATGATTTGGATATGAATGATCTGCTTGGAAGACCAGTGGTTCCGCCTAAAGTGGGGCTCTTAGAAAAAAATATTCGTAATCAAGTGGTCTTGGTTACGGGAGCAGGTGGCTCTATTGGTAGCGAGCTATGTCGTCAGATCATCAAATTTTTTCCTAAATCATTAGTATTGCTTGATAGTAGTGAGCACTCCCTCTATTTAATCTACGAGGAATTAAAGAAGACTATTGCCGAGCTGGATGGGAATCATTTAGGGAGTGTCGGTGATAACCAAAATACACCTACTTACCTGGGTTTGCCAATTAACTTGGTAACATGCTTGGCTTCAGTTCGAGATAGCGATTTGTTACTAAAAATCTTTAGATCGCATCAGCCAACTACCGTCTTTCATGCTGCTGCATATAAACATGTTCCATTGGTAGAGCAGAATCCTACTGAAGGAATTCGGAATAATGTTTTTGGAACACTCGCCTGTGCTCAAGCGAGTTTAGAGTCCGGTGTAAGCAATTTTATTTTGGTGAGCACTGATAAGGCTGTCAGGCCAACGAATATCATGGGTGCAAGCAAGCGCATTGCTGAGCTAATTTTGCAGGCAATGGCAGATACTGTGGTTAAGACTGATCGCTTGACAAATTTTTCAATGGTTCGATTTGGTAACGTTCTTGGTTCTTCTGGGTCTGTGACACCGCTTTTTAGCGCCCAAATTGCTTCGGGTGGTCCTATTACTCTGACACATCCCGAGGTAACCCGTTATTTCATGACCATTCCTGAGGCAGCGCAGTTAGTTATTCAGGCTAGTTCTATGGCTAATGGTGGTGATGTATTTGTACTAGACATGGGTGAGCCGGTCCGCATCTATGATTTAGCAGTGAAAATGATTTATCTTTCAGGCCTATTAGTCAAGGATGATATTCATCCACATGGCGATATTGAGATTCAAATTACTAGTTTGCGTCCGGGCGAGAAACTGTATGAGGAGCTCTTGATTGGAGATAACCCTCAACCAACTACACATCCTAAAATTATGAAGGCTCATGAGGAATTCTTTTTTTGGGATGAGTTACGGCAAAAGCTTGAAGAGCTCAATTTAGCATTAGAAACGGGCGAAGAAAAGATGATTAAAGATATTCTTAAAAAGTTAGTGCCTGGATATCAGCCCAACGGTAATTAATGCGACACTTTTTTGAGTTAAGGCATGACACTCATAAATAAATACTCAAAAAAGATCGCCAGATGCACGGCGCCTTGTAAGACGGTGGTTTTACCAAGGGATAGTGTTAATCCTCCAATAAAGATGCTCAAAAAGAGGAGGGTAATGTTCAGGGTGCTAATACCCAGGCTGAGTGGCAAATGAAGCCAAATCGCAATTGCGGCGACTGCCGGAATGGTTAGGCCAATGGTAGCCAGTGCTGAACCCAAGGCAAGGTTCAGACTACTCTGCAAGCGATTGGCTTTTGCTGCTCTAAGAGCTGCAAAGCTTTCAGGCAGTAGGACCAAAAGTGCAATGGCAATGCCAACAATCGTTTTAGGCAGACCAGCTGCTTTAACCCCTGACTCAATGGCTGGTGAGAGTACTTTAGCCAAACCGACTACTAAGATCAAACACAGTACGAGCAACGCTAAGCTGGTGAGGGTCTTGCTATTGCTAGGCTTTTCAGCATGAATGTTCTCATCAAGTTTTTGATTCTCTTGAGTGGGCAAGTAGTAATCGCGATGCGACACCGATTGGAAGAACAAGAAACCGCCATACATCACAAAACTGGCAATTCCTGCAAAAGCCAATTGACTGGTTGTAAAGTCTGGACCCGGGGTGCTTGTGGTCACAATGGGCATGACTAAAGTAAATGTGACTAAGGTGGCTAACACGGATAGAGATGAGATTGCACCATCACTTCGGAAACCCATTTCGTAGTGCTGACGACCACCAACAAAAATACAAAGCCCAATTACCCCATTGAGAATAATCATTACCGTTGCAAAGACAGCATCTCTAGCAATGAACTCAGAGCCCTCATGGCCTGCAAGCATCATGGAAGCAATGAGGGAGACTTCAATTACGGTCACTGCTAAGGCCAGTATGAGTGAGCCATACGGTTCACCTGTTTTATGGGCGACTACTTCGGCATGATGTACGCTCGAAAGTACTGCAGCGATTAGGGCTACGCTCAGAATCACAATGAACCAAGTTTGCGTGAGTAGGGAGGTAAGCAAAGCGGGCATAATGTCCTTCATATCAGTAAGAGCTTAAGCTTATATTAATTGCTTCCCTAGTAGGTTAAATCGAGAGTCCATTTTCTATGAAAGCCATCATTCTCTTTGGTCACGGTGCCCGCGATGCCCGCTGGCGCGAGCCCTTTGATCGCCTAGCTGATTTATGGCGTGCCCAACATCCAAGTACTCCAGTTGAGTTGGCTTTCTTAGAAATGATGCAGCCTTCCCTATCGGAAGCGATTAGTAAGCTCACTGCACAAGGTGTTTTGGCAATCACTATCGTACCCGTCTTCTTTGGGCAAGGCGGTCACCTACGTAATGACTTCCCAGCGCTATTGGAGGAGTGCCGCGTTGCGCATCCTCAAGTGAGCTTAAGCGCTACGCCGGCTGTGGGGGAGGATCTGGCTGTCCTGCAAGCCATTATTGATTTTGGGGCTCGGGCACTCTAAATCACCCTCTTTTGATTGTTGAGTTTGAAGTGTCTCTAGCGCTTGGCCAATCAGAATTAAGGCTGGTGAACTGGGATCAAACCAATCATTTGCTCGACCATCAGCTAAGGCTTGGAGAGTGCTTTCCCAATGACGCTCTTTATGGGTAGATACTGCTTCCAGTATATGGACTGGTGTATTCCCAGTGTGATTAGGACTGGATTCCATTAGCTGTTTAGCTATCTTGGCTGCATCCTTGCGCCCCATGTAATAAACCAAGGTATCTGCGCTGGGCTTGGCAATAGGCTGGAGAGCATTGGCTTCGATGCCTTCACTCGCTTGAGCCAAAGTTACAAATGCCACACTTCTTGAAACCCCTCTTAATGTGAGTGATTTTTGCATACTAGCAGCGCCCGCTAGGGCTGCCGTAATGCCGGGGACAATCTCAAATGCAATTCCAGCATTTTCTAAGGCAGTAATCTCTTCATCCGCTCTACCAAAGAGCATAGGGTCACCACCTTTAAGCCTGACAATAGTTTGGTATTTATATGCAGCATCGACTAAGCGCTTATTGATAAATTCTTGAGCGGAGGAGAGTTTGCCGCAACGCTTGCCTACTGCGATTTTGACTGCCTGAGGGCAAAGCTCCAGCATCGCTGGATCGACGAGTGCATCATGAAAAACAATATCTGCTTTCGCCAAAAGCTTGGCGCCCCTGACGGTAATGAGATCAGCCGCGCCTGGACCAGCGCCAACGAGATAGACGGTTCCCAATGTAGACATTATTGTGAAGTCTTAATGGCTTGACTGTTGAGCTGACCATTTAGCTGGCTTCTACGATCTCGCCAACTGTTCTGTGTGGTGACAGTAAATAAATCAAACTGCTTTAGTGCGACATCCCGATTTTGATCTGCTCGTAGTACAAAGCTATCAAAGCCAGATCTAGCCCCTTGAATCAGCTGATCGATCAGCACATCGCCAATCGCACGAATTTCTCCTGCCCAGTGAAAACGTTCACGCAAGAGCGCTGCAGTACTAAAACTTCTGCCATCCCGAAAGATCGGAAAGTCTGCTCCAACAACTGGCCAAATCAATTTACCTGCTGCAATCACTTCAGGATGTTTGAGAAGATCATCATCCGCCGCAAACCAAACACCGATCGTTTTGTCTTGAATGCGCCTCGCCAATTCAGAGTCAGAATCTTTGGCCTGAACTTGCCCATGACTGAACCACCACTGAAAAGGCACTAGCACTTTTTGTGCGTGCTCAATCTCTGGGAATGTTTGCTCATGATCTGTGTCATTCCAGACTAGCCATTCATTGGCAATGATCGAGGGCTTCCCATTCTTTGGATAGAGGAGAACATTTTTGGAGTTTTGCATTATGCTTTGACTCATACCCCAGCTCCTACGACATTCTCTTTAGAGCGATTGAGGTAGGCCGCTTCTTTGAATGGTGTTACACCTAAACGGCGATAAGTTTCAATGAAAGCTTCATCCGCAGTGCGATGTTTAACAAAGGTATCAATAATGTCTGCCATCACATCGGGGATTTGCTCGGCGCCAAAAGAAGGCCCAATGACCTTACCAATTGACGCGTGATTACCTTGCTCGCCACCCAGAGTAATTTGATACCACTCTTCACCATCTTTATCGACCCCCAACACGCCAATATTGCCGACGTGATGATGCCCACACGAATTAATGCAACCTGAGATATTGAGTGAGATTTCACCGAGATCATGCAAATAATCCAGATCATCAAATCGTTCCTGAATGGCTTTTGCAATCGGAAGAGATTTGGCATTGGCTAAAGAGCATAAGTCACCACCGGGACAAGCAATGATGTCGGTCAGCAAGCCAATATTAGGCAGCACTACATTTTGTGCTTTGGCTTTGTGCCAGAGCTCGAGAAGTTGGGCTTGCTCAACATCGGCCAGCACTAAGTTTTGCTCATGGGTAACACGCAGCTCACCAAAGCTGTATTGATCGGCTAAATCGGCAATCGCGAGCATTTGCTCGGTAGTTGCATCACCAGGGGCTACAGAGCCATGCGGCTTGAGAGAGAAGATCACGCTAGCGTAGCCAGCAACTTGATGCGCCTTCACATTGCGCTCTAACCAGCGAGCAAAAGCTGCTTGCTCATTTGCGGGGGCACCATCGATTAAGTTTTGCCTACTGATTGACTGCGCTGATGTGTAAGCGGGCTTGGTGAAGTGATTGGCAACCCGATCCCATTCTGATTGCTGGAAATTGTCATCCCCATCTTTAATACTTGCCCATTCGCCTTCCACTTGGCGCGCAAATTCTTCTGGACCTAGGGCTTTGACCAAGATCTTGATACGGGCTTTATAGATATTGTCACGTCTACCAAAACGGTTATAGACCCTCAGTAGGGCGGTTAGATAACTCGGGAGGACATTCCAGGGCAAGCTCTCTTTAATGAGTGAGCCCAGGATAGGGGTTCTGCCCATGCCGCCGCCAGCATAGATATCGGCCACGAGATCGCCTTGGGGATTTTTCTTGAGTGAAATACCCACATCATGGCAAAGCAAAATCGTCCGATCTTCTTTCGCTCCACAAACGGCAAACTTAAACTTGCGCGGCAGAAAAGCAAATTCAGGATGCAGGGTTGACCATTGACGCAGTAATTCGCAAACGGGGCGGGGATCGACGTATTCATCTGCTGCGACACCTGCAAAGGCATCGCTCGTGATATTGCGAATGCAGTTGCCCGATGTTTGAATGGCGTGCATTTGTACTTTAGCCAGATCAGCCAAAATCGCTGGTGATTCTTCTAGCTTGATCCAATTAAATTGAATGTTTTGACGGGTCGTGAAATGACCATAGCCCCGATCGTATTTGTCGGCAATGTGAGCCAAGGTGCGTAATTGATCGGAGCTAAGCAGGCCGTAAGGAATAGCCACCCGGAGCATATAGGCATGGCGTTGGTGATACAAGCCATTTTGTAGACGCAGTGGCCGAAACTCTTCTTCGGGCAAAGAGCCATTAATACGACGCTCCACTTGGTCTTTAAATTGGGTAACCCGCTCATTGACCAGGGTTTGGTCGATATTGTCGTATTTATACATAAGGGGTGATTTTCAGGGATTTTTGATATTTCTACAACGAATCAAAAGTGGGATTGATATATAGATATTGGTCTAAAGGGCGTATTTGATGGGGTAATTTGAAATAAACCACATAAATTTTATGTTTTAGTATATATTTAAATATGTACTAAAATACTCACATGATAAAAGGCCTCACCATGGAATCTTTGCTGACAAAATTAACGGCTTCGCTGACAGAGCTTAGGGAGCCCAATAAAGTCATCGCCAAAGCAGGTAATCAACCGGTTGCGATCCTGAATCGAAATGAAGCGATAGGCTATTTTGTGCCCAAAAGCGCGGTTGAGGACATTGAGATTATTGCCGCAAGTAATGATCAGGTTAAGGCTTTCTTGGAGAAAAAATTACCACAGATTGATCACGTTTTAGATTACCTGAAAGATAAGTAATTGATGCTGCAATTGGTTGTACTCAATGTGGAGCAGATTGTTCATATTCATGATCACATCATTGGCAAAAATGAGCTTCAAGGTTTGGCTAAAGATAAATCTTTAGACGCAGTATTGGGGCGTGTTCATAATCGCCTGCAGTATGGATTTATTGGCGATGTATTTGACCTAGCCTCCTGCTACGCCACCTTCATCGCTAAAGGGCATTGCTTTAACGATGCTAACAAGCGTACCGCTGCAGCAGCACTGTATTTTGCCTTAGAGGCAAATGGTGCCCATATCGAATTTATAGACCTGTCATTGGGTAAATTCATCGTGGATGTGGCCACGGATCAAATGACTGAGGTGGAATTAGCTGCCTGGCTTAGAAGCCAAGTTAGCAATGCTAAAAAGTAAGACTAGGCTTCCAAGCTAAACCGATACTGCTTATATAAATTCGCAATCGCTGCAAAGCCCAGCACCACAATCAGGACTGCCACTAGGTATTCTTGGGTCAGGTATTGAAAAACTAGTCCTTGGTAAACCAAGATGCTCGCTACCACAAAGGCAGCAAGGCAGCCCAACATCACAATCGCAAAGTTGGCAATAAATCCCCCTAGCGTGATCGCTACAAAGACCAAGATCAGATTTGAGACGAGTTGGTCAGCACTGACAAAAACATTTTGGGTAAATTGCGGATAGCTGCTCTTACCAATGGCGATAAATAAGAGAATGGCTGCCAGAACTGCAAAGTTTAGTTTGGACTTGAGAAGAATGGCTT
>Ga0208618_1000133_pt1 | contig 33728 bp, 32 predicted proteins | sample CryBogCBE18Jul08_FD_184585 | JGI IMG/M metagenome (GOLD analysis project Ga0208618, IMG submission 184585) | Freshwater microbial communities from Crystal Bog, Wisconsin, USA - CBE18Jul08 (SPAdes) | ecosystem: Environmental > Aquatic > Freshwater > Lake | place: Crystal Bog, Wisconsin, USA...
TACTAATAACTCGATGCTTTGTATTAACTTCCTCATAAAACTGTTTGCTCAGCTCTACAGCGATAGCGTCAAGCCGTTCCTGATTCAAAGCTTTTAGCTCAGATTGAATCTGATCTTCGGTTGGAGTGAATCCCCTTGTCGATATGCATCTTCTAACCCACCTCTCAATTTCAATCCTATAGCCTTCCTCAGACAGTTTGGCAGCAGTAAATATTGGACGAAATTTATCTTCATCATTTAACTCAGAAGGTTTTGGGCAATAAATTCCTAGAGTCTCAATTATTTCGAGAGCATGATTTAAGTTTGTACCAGTCAAGGATTTATATTTGTGAAAATATCCTCGACCAAAATTTATTTTTGCTTGATCCATAACTATCACTATAGACAAAAAAATACCAACCCGAAGGTTGGTATTTTCATTTCTGGTGGGCCGTCAGGGACTTGAACCCCGGACCAAAGGATTCCGATTGGTGTGAGTTTCCCCACTCTCTGGACTATGCCTTCACCATATGCCAACTACTCGCACTTAGGCGGGCGCCGTCTAGTCTCTACACCTTCAACTGATGATGTTCTATCAGAAGCTTGGCTCGGCATTGCCTTATGAATTTCTTCACTTAGGTTTCACCGAATTTGACGCCATTCACACAGCGACTTTCGTCATCTGGTGCACAATTTTCTATGAGTCCTCTGCTCTAACCAACTGAGCTAACGGCCCGAAACTTTTCGGGTAATACACAATTCTCAACAACTTTTTACTTCAAAACCACACAAAACCGCTATTTACTACACACCATGAAAAACCTTACGGTGTGTAGTTGGTGTGTAGTGTTTTTTCAGCACCTCCATCACCACTAAACCATTGAAATCATTACGATTTCTACTTCCAGGACCCATGGTTAAATCCATTATGAGTCCTCTGCCCTAACCAACTGAGCTATAGGCCCTAGCCTGTTATTTTAACCTAATGAAAGGGCTGAAACCAAACTTTGGCCTATAAAGCATCACAATGAGTCAATCAAAGCCTATTATTTATGGCTCAAAGCATTTGTAAGTAACTTGGAAGTTATGTCAACAATCTGAATCATCCGTTCATAGTGCATTCTGGTTGGGCCGATAACCCCTAAAGTTCCAACAACTTTACCGTCCATCTCGTAATTAGCACTCACGACAGACAACTCCTCAACGGGCACGAACTGGCTTTCACCGCCAATATAGATCCTCACGCCTTCTGCATTTGCTGAGCTCTCCATAAGCCTTAGCAACTGAGCTTTTTGCTCAAACATGTCAAATGCTCGTCTAAGTTGTCCAAGATCGCTGGAGAAATCACTGACGGATAAAAGATTTCGCTCTCCGCTGATAATAACCTCATCTTGTGCCTGAGATAGCACCTCCGAGCTGACCTGAACCGCAGCTTGCATTAATTTACCGATCTCCCCCCTCAAGGAATCCATCTCAGTTTTAAGCTTATCGCGCACAAGGTCAAAACTCATGCCGGAATAATTAGAATTCAAATAGTTTGAAGTCTCAAGGAGTTGTTGTGCAGAATAATCAGTTTCTGTGAATATGACCCTATTTTGCACATCTCCGTCGGGAGAGACAATAATGACCAATAGTCGTTTCTCGGACAAGCGCATAAACTCAATGTGGCGAAAAACCATCCCGCGCTTGGGCACCATGACAACACCCACAAAGTGTGAGAGACTCGACAGCAAATTGGCAGCATTCGCAATGATTTTTTGAGGCTGATCAGACTGCAAAATTGGTGTTTCAAGTGCGTCAGCTTTAGTGGTCAGCATCGTATCCACGAAAAGTCTGTAGCCCTTGGATGTTGGAATTCTGCCAGCCGAGGTGTGGGGGCTTGTAATTAACCCCAACTCCTCCAAGTCAGCCATCACATTTCTAATCGTAGCGGGAGAGAGTTCAATGCCATTTGTTTTGGACAAAGTACGCGAAGCCACTGGCTGACCGTCAGCTATGTAGCGCTCAACCAGTGTTTTTAACAAAAACTTGGCACGTTCATCAAGAGTATTCATACTTTAGACAGATTTTAGTGATTTAATTTGCCTATGAAATCAAAATTTCGAAACATTGCATTGATTGGCAAATATGCCAAGGATCTAAAAGATTCCAAAAACCTTCAACATCCAGCAGGTTTGCCCTCCTCTTTGCAGGGGTCTACTTCGTCGCAATCTTCTACCTCTCAGATACTGCAGAGCTTAACTCATTTTCTGCATTCTTTTGGATCAGAGGTGATTCTAGAAAAAGAAACCGCCAACAGCTGTGATTTCTCTGTATCAAACGTACAAACAATAGAACAAATTGGTAAAAATTGTGATCTAGCTATTGTGGTTGGAGGGGACGGAACCATGTTGGGGTTTGGTCGCCAACTCGCTCCCTACTCAGTCCCACTCATTGGAATTAATCAAGGCAGACTGGGTTTCATCACAGATATAGCCCTTGATAAAATTGAAGCAACCCTAGAGCCAATGCTTGAAGGGCAGTACACAGAGGACTTAAGAAGTCTTATGCTGGGTAAAGTGATTCGCGATGAAGAATGTGTTTTTAGTACCCTCGCAATGAACGATGTCGTTGTCAACAGAGGGGCTACGGCCGGCATGGTTGAGCTGAGAGTTGAGGTCGATGGCTATTTTCTAGCCAACCAAAGAGCTGACGGAATTATCATCGCAACGCCAACGGGCTCTACTGCCTACGCTTTATCCTCAGGCGGACCCATCATCCACCCCGCTCTATCGGGCTGGGTATTGGTCCCTATTGCCCCACACACACTCTCAAATCGACCTATTGTTTTGGGCAACAACGCTGAGATTGTGATTGAACTTGTATCGGGCAAGGACGCAAGCGCAAACTTTGACATGCAATCCCTTGCCTCTTTGATCAAGGGTGACAGAATCAGTGTTAGCAAATCCGAGCACCAAGTCAAGTTCTTACACCCGGTTGGTTGGAGCTACTTTGATACGCTACGCAAAAAACTCCATTGGAATGAGGGTGTGGCATGAGCTTAAAGCGTATCACTCTTAAAGATTTCGTTATCGTAAAGCATTTAGAGCTTGATTTGTCCGGTGGATTTTCTGTGCTGAGTGGTGAAACTGGCGCAGGCAAATCCATCTTAATCGACGCCATTCAATTGGCTCTGGGCAGCAGAGCAGAGTCCTCAGTTATTCGCGAGGGCGCGACAAAAGCGGATATCAGTTTAGAGTTTGACTCACCCAATCACCTAGATACCTGGCTAGATGAGCAAGGATTTGGGCTCGAGGAGGGGCAGCATGAACTTTTGGTGAGAAGAGTCATCGAAGTCTCTGGCAAAAGTAGAGCCTGGATCAATGCCAGTCCGGCAACTGCGTCTCAGCTCAAAGAGCTTGCCGATCAATTGATTGATATACACGGCCAACATGCTTGGCAAAGTCTCACACGACCCAACTCAGTTCGCATATTACTTGATGCCTATGCGGGTATATCTACAACTGGCCTAACTAAACTTTGGGATCAGTGGAGAGCGTCTGGACAAGCCTTGGCAAAAGCCAAAGCAGACCAAGAGAAATTACTCTCCGAGCGGGACCGCTTGATTTGGCAAATATCAGAGGTCGACAAACTCAGCCCTCAGCCAAACGAGTGGCCAGAGCTCAATGCTCAACACACCAGGCTTGCCAACGCTCAAACCCTGATCGAGGTCGCACAAAAGGCTTTGACAGCACTGCAAGGCGAGGACTCTGGTGCTGATCAATTCATAACGATTGCACAAAGTACCCTTGAGTCCAATTCTCACCTTGAAGGTGAGTTCGGGGACCTTAGCGAAACCTTGTCTTCTGCGAGCGCTCAAATTGCCGATGTAGCTCACTCTTTACAGTCTTGGCTTAAGCGCACAGATCTTGACCCACAAGGACTTGCAGAGCTTGATGAAAGGCTATCCCTTTGGCTGTCGTTGGCTAGGCGTTACAAAAGAACGCCAGAGGAACTTCCCGCTCTTTATGCCGCTTGGAAATCTGATCTTCAGGCCCTCGAGCGATCCGTTGATTTAAAAGCCCTTGAACAAGCGGAGAATGACGCGCAAAAAGCCTATTCCACCCTCGCAGCACAAATTAGCTCTCAGCGAGGGCAGAGTGCCCCTTTACTATCAAATGCCATTACTGAGGCCATGCAAGGACTAGGTATGCAAGGTGGCAGATTTCTGGTTCAAATAGAGAAAGCTCTTACACCTAGTTCAACAGGGGTTGATGAGATCTCTTTTTTAGTTGCCGCACATGCAGGCTCAACCCCCAGACCTGTTGCTAAAGTGGCCTCGGGAGGAGAGTTATCTAGAATCTCACTTGCCATTGCAGTAACCACCAGCCAACTCGGAGAAGCTCAAACACTCATATTTGACGAAGTTGACTCAGGTATTGGGGGCGCAGTTGCCCAAACAGTAGGTCGCTTGATGAAAAAGCTAGGTATCGATCGCCAAGTCTTGGCTGTCACCCACTTACCCCAAGTCGCGGCTTGTGCTGATCACCACTGGGTTGTCTCAAAATCTGCTGGCAGTGAGGGTACTTTAAGTCAAATACAGCCCGTTCAAGGGATTGAAAGAGTTAATGAGATTGCAAGAATGCTAGGCGGTGAGCGTATCACAGAGGCGACTCAGGCTCATGCAAAAGAGATGCTTGAAGAGGCTGAGGTGGCGAGCCCTAAAACTCAAAAGGCATCTCAAGTTGAGAAGAAAACTACCAAAAAAAAAGTACAGGAGTCTAGGTCGTGAATCGTGAATTGGTTCTGATTACGGGTATGTCTGGGTCAGGTAAGTCAGTGGCTTTAAACGCATTGGAAGATCTTGGTTTTTACTGCGTTGACAACCTCCCCCCTGAGCTTTTAATTCCCTTTGTCGATTTAGATCAAAAGCTTCAAACGGACAAAATTGCAATTGCAATGGACGTGAGGAGTCATTTAGCGTTGCCTCAGGTGCCCGCTCAACTAGAAGCGCTTCGCAAAAGAGATATTAATGTCAGACTACTGTTCCTAGAGTCAACAACAGATACTCTAGTGCATAGGTACTCAGAAACAAGGAGAAGACACCCCTTATCCAAATTTAACCGAATAAGTCAAAGCTCTGAGAGTAAGGATACACAAAAGCCTATTGATATCACATCTGAGAATCAAGAGTCCGTTGGCCTAAGAAACTTGATCGAATCAATCGAACTAGAGCGAGTCATGCTCGCCGAGTTAAGGGAGATATCTCACATTATTGATACCAGCTTACTCAAACGCTCGAAACTCCAAAGTTACATCCATTCTTTGATCGGCGCACCTGCTGCTTCGCTCACCCTGATGTTTGAATCCTTCGCATTTAAACGAGGCATACCCGTTCATGCAGATTACGTATTTGATGTCAGGATGTTACCTAATCCTTATTACGATACAAATCTTCGCGCCCAAACGGGTTTAGATGCGCCGGTTGCTGCATGGCTCTCAATGCACCAAAGCGTACGCGATATGGAATACCAAATAGCAAAGTTCGTAAGCACTTGGTTGCCCTCAATGGATGAGGATCACCGAAGCTACGTTACTGTTGCCATCGGTTGCACGGGCGGACAACATCGCTCCGTTTATTTGGTCGAACAACTCTCTAAGGACTTCGCTAATAACTGGGTAACACTTAAACGGCACAGAGAGCTTGACGACTAATGAGCGGCAGTTGCAATCAATACTTTTCTAATTGGCGCTGGTACCCCCGCCCCTGACCACTGCTCTTGACTCATCCAATGCCCAACATTTTGTAAAGTGTTGCTAAAAAATTTATCAACTTTTTGTTTGCTGAAACCGCTTAGTTTTACAACATGAAGGGATAGTTCCTTGTGAGTTAGCGCGTGAGTGATGACGGGCACAAAATGTACATTTTTCGCACCCATGGCATTGATAAATTGATCGCAAAGTTCTTCATTTGAGAATGTGGGGAAGCAGTAAAGTCCAGCCCAAATTCCTTTTGCGCTCCTTTGCTCCAAAAAGATTTCATTTTTAGTATTTTCGATACAGACCATCCATAAGGATTCAGAGGTTCTTTTAATTCGTTTTGATTTAACAGGGTAACTCAAGGGGTTGCCTTTTGAATTTGCGTCACAAATTTTTCGAACTGGGCACTCCGAGCATTTAGGATTTTTGGGTGTACAAACGGTTGCACCCAAATCCATTATTCCTTGTGTATAGGTCGGCATATCCGCTTTAGCAGTTGGTAATTCCTGCAAAGCCACTTCCCAAAGCTCTTTATGATTTTTAGCAATTGAAAGATCGGCGTCAAACCCTTTGAGTCTGCAAAGAACACGTTTGACATTCCCGTCCAAAATTGGAACTCGTTCTTTAAAACAAATAGAGGCTATTGCAGCAGCAGTGCTGGGGCCGATACCAGGCAACGTTTGCAAGGTATCAAAATCTTTTGGGAACTCTCCGCCGTGAAACTCGAGGACTTTCTTTGCACAGCTGTGAAGGTTTCTAGCCCGGGAGTAATATCCAAGCCCACTCCAAAGACCAAGGACCTCATCCAGATGAGCATTAGCCAGCGTTTGAACGTTTGGGAATCGATTCATAAACCGTTCAAAATAAGAAATAACCGTCACAACCTGGGTCTGTTGCAGCATGATCTCAGAGACCCAAACTCGGTAAGGTGCTAAAACTTTTTGCCAGGGGAGATCATGCCTGCCACTTTTGCGTTGCCACTGAACAAGTTGAGAGGCAAAATCGGCTTTGCCTTTGAGCCGCAGAGATGTATCTTGAGTGGGAGAGGTTTTGGTCATATCAAAATTCAACGTTGGCAAATAGGGCAGTAAAACGTGGAACGCTGAGCTTGAACAACTTGTTTTATTTTTGTATTACAAGCCTTACAAGGTTCACCCGCCCTTGCATAAACATAGCTTTCGAGTTGAAAATACCCGCTCTCCCCCATTGCGTTGGAGAAGTTTTGCAATGTGCTACCCCCCACCTCTATTGCACGAGTCAAGACACTGCGAATTGCCTCAAATAGCCTTTGGCTCTGCACTTTGGTGATGCTTGAGCTAGAGCGAGTAGGCCGTATTTTGGCCAAGAAAAGTGCCTCACTTGCGTATATATTTCCCACGCCAACTACAATTTGTCCTCCCAGTAAAGCCTGTTTAATAGATAAGTGGCGCCCCCTCAGAGCTCGGTAAAGTAGCTCTGGGGAAAAAGAGTCTGTCAGGGGCTCAACTCCAAGTTTGCCAAGTAATTTGTGAAACATGGGAGAATTGAAATCATCGGCGTAAACAACAGCCCCAAATCTTCGCGGATCATTTAAGGTCAAGGTACCCAAGTCAGTTTGCATCACAAAATGATCATGTGACTTTTCTGTAACAAGACTCTTTGTGCCTTCAAACCTCAGGGATCCAGACATTCCGAGGTGCAAAATTAAAATTGAGGGACTTAGCTCAATCAACAAATATTTGCCCCGCCTGGTGACGCATTTAACCTTCAAACCGCGTAATTGGTCGGTGTTACACCCCAGGGGCCACCTCAAAGGCTTCCCAAGAGTCACATTTTGGATTTTCGCACCCTGTATACGATCAGCAAAACTGAGTCGAGTCACTTCAACTTCGGGTAATTCAGGCATATTTAAGAAATTTTAGTTGCTTGGTATTATCATCTCAGGGTGACACAATTGCATCACTCCATTAGAAGCCCTTAGAAAATCCTGATGAAAAAACTAATCCCTACGTCTCAATTTGATGAACAACAGCCTTGGGGTACCAAGATATTTGGAAATAAGTCATCTGTTAGGGCTAAAAATCCAATACAAATAATTGTTGTCATAGGTATTACTTTGGCATCTTTTTTAATTGCCAACACGTCTTTGGCACAGAACTCCAAAAAGAAACCCTCCAAAGTCCCAGAAGTTCAGATTCAAAAAGATACAAATAAAGATACAACAACCACCGACTCTCCAAGTAACTCCATCCTCTCAGGAGAATTATTGTTAGAGATTTTATTGGGAGAACTCAACAATGAACAAGGAGTTCCCGCAACTGGTTTTTCGTTAATTTTAGATGCGGCCAAGAAAACGCAAGATGCGGGTCTTTATAAAAGGGCTGTAGAAATCGCTCTTCAAGCTCGCTCAGGCCCTTCTGCGTTGGAGGCGGCAAGAGCCTGGAAGAACTCTGACCCTACCTCCAAAGTTGCAAATCGTTTCGTACTAGACATTTTGATTGCGCTTAACAAGGTCGATCAAACTGAAGAACCTCTGAGGACTGATCTTTTGTTGACCCCTCAAGTAGAACAATCCCAAGCAATCAGTCTAATTCCTCAGTTGTATCTTCAAGTGAATGATAAAAATACTGCTGCAACCATCGTTGAAAAAGCGCTAGGGTCTTTTGTGATCAAAAGCGACACCTCTTCAGTCAGTTGGATTTCAATTGCTCGGATGCGACTCTTATCTGCTAATTCGACCAGCGCATTGGAGGCTCTCAAGAAAGGACTCGCGTTAGATCAAAAGTCAAAAACAGGCGCACTCTTGGCAATTGAGTTGGCAAGCGCTCACACCCAAGGAGCTGAGGAGTTAGTCAAGCAAGCGATTCAATCGGCAAATGACCCTATTATTACTTTGCAATGGGTCAGGAGCTTGATTGAAATGGACCGCCTAGTTGAGGCGGGAGCCCAAATCAAACAAATCACAGAAAGCTCCCCTAAATTTGCAGACGCCTGGTTATTGCTTGGGGGCTTACAACTTGAACAGGGCAGCTATGAGACATCGGAACAGTCTTTAAAAATTTACTTAAAGCTTGCAGATGAGTCCCCTGAAAGTGTCAATTCGCAAAGCATGGGACAAGCCTACTTAATGCTTGCTCAAATTGCCCAAAAGAACAAAAATGAAGAACTAACAGAAAGTTGGCTTGCAAAGATAGAGGACCCCCAACTATTAATGAGAGCTCAGTTTCAGCGTGCTGGTATGTTGGCCAACAAAGGGAAAATGCAAGATGCAATCGCATTAATTGAAAATCTACCAACAAAAACTCCTGAGGAAAGAAGGGCTAAGGTTTTGGGTAAAGCTCAACTTTTTCGGGACTTTAAAGATTTCACGAGTGCCTATGAAATTCTCTCTAAATACTCCAATGCCAACCCAAGTGATGTAGACGTCGCCTATGAGTTTTCAATGGTTGCTGAGAGGCTCAAAAAGTACGATGAGATGGAGAAGATTTTAAGAAAAATCATCACAACACATCCAGACTATGCGCAGGCCTACAACGCACTCGGATTTTCTCTTGCTGACAGAAATATAAAATTAAAGGAGGCTAAACAACTCATCGTTAAAGCTCTTGAATTCTCCCCTGAAGACCCTTTTATCACCGACAGTCTCGGTTGGGTTGAATACAGGCTCGGCAACACGATTGAGGCTTTAGCTATATTAGAGCGTGCTTACGCCTCTAAAACTGATCCCGAGATTGCTGCTCACCTAGGGGAAGTCATGTGGATTTTAAAGAGAAATGAAGATGCTATTCGTACCTGGGATGAGGGACTGAGCAAGAATCAAAATAACGAGGTACTGCTTGAGACGATTAAAAGACTCAAGACAAATCGCTGAAATTGAAGTGACTTTGAATTGTGAGTTTTTTAATTAACCCACTTGTTTGCATGTGTAATTTACTCAGGCTACTGGCTGTCTCGGTTTTGATCACATTTATTTCAGCCTGCTCAACTCCTCGTCCCTTGGTCATACATACAAGTCTTGATCAGCCGATACCCTCTTGGAGTGGGAAAATAAATTTAACTTTGGATACGGAGCCTAAACAAATCTTTTCAGCCGAATTCGATTTGCAAGGAGACCCAGCACAAGGGGACATGCAGTTTTACACAAGCCTTGGGACAACAATTGCGTCTGTGGCTTGGGATGACACCGTTGCCCAGTTAACCATTCCTCAAAAAGACATATATCAATATGACTCGCTTGAGGCACTTACTAAAAAGCTTCTTGGCACTACTCTACCTGTGAACATGATCTTTGAATGGGCGAGTGCAACAACGCCCATTCCTCCCCAAGGTTGGAGCTTGATTAGGAACACATCAGAATTGGACGGCAAACCCGCTGAACTCTTAGCAGTTCGGAATTTCCCGACCCCAACTGCCCATTTGCACATGTGGATTCAAAAAAATTGAAATCAACTTTGTCATTCCCAGCATTGAGGTGTTATGCAAAGTATTAACGATGTCCTAGCCCCCGCTAAACTGAACCTTTTTTTACATATCAATGAGAGGAGAAAGGACGGATATCACTTGCTTCAATCCGTCTTTATGCTGGTTGATTGGTATGACAAACTACACTTTGAATTGCTCCCAAAACAACAAATTGAGCGCATTGATGTAATTACTGAATCCGAAAACCACATAAAAAATGCGCTCCCCGCAAATGATTTATGCGTAAAAGCAGCCCGTGCACTTCAAATTGCAACAGGCTGCGAGCACGGCGCTCGGATTTTCTTGGAGAAGAACCTCCCCCAAGAAGCTGGATTGGGGGGGGGCTCATCCAACGCCGCGAGCACTTTGCTTGCGCTCAATAAATTGTGGAATTTAAACTTAAGTCGACAAAAATTAATAGAAATTGCAGTTCCACTTGGTGCAGATGTACCTTTTTTCCTCTTTGGTTCTAATGCATGGGTCGAAGGAATAGGTGAAAAATTAGAACCTATAAAGCTTGACTCTCGTCACTGGGTCATCTTAAAACCCTTGCAAGGGGTCTCCACACAACAAATATTTCAAGATCCAGGACTACAACGCAATACTAAAACTGTTACAATATTTGACTTTGCTGCTCGGCCATTAGGCTTTGGTCATAATGATCTGCAGCCAGTTGCTCAGCGTTTGTGTCCAGAGATCTTAAAAGCCATAAGTTGGATAAACGGATTTGGATTAAATGCTAGGATGACCGGATCTGGTAGTGCGGTATTTGCTAATATTCCTGAAGAGGATTTTGGTCAAGTGGTCTCAAAGATTGAGAGTACGCCTCATCAAGAAGGTTGGCAATTGAAAGTATGTAAGAATTTGGATATCCATCCGTTTGCAGGGTGGGTATCCAGCGACAAATAACGGGGATCTCTGGTATTCCAGGTTTTCTCGTGTAGGGGAGTCGCCAAGTTGGTCAAGGCACCGGATTTTGATTCCGGCATGCGAGGGTTCGAGTCCTTCCTCCCCTGCCATTATTTGGAGTGAATTGTTTAACACCAAGTCTCACTCAATTAATGACTTATTGATTTATGGTTTTAGTGGTGTTTATTGTTGTAAATATTGAGTACTGTTCGAGTGCTTGTTTCGGTAGGTTCTATTCATAGTAAGTCTGTGACATCACGAATAAATTAATTACCCAATATGTCAACTCCTTCTACAGACTTCATGGTCTTCACTGGCAACGCGAATCCCTCGCTTGCTGCTGATATAGCTTCCCATTTAGGCACCACACTTGGTAATGCCTCTGTTGGTAGATTCTCCGATGGTGAGGTCAGCGTTGAGATCAATCAAAACGTAAGGGCTAGGGACGTTTTTGTGGTTCAGTCAACTTGTGCGCCAACTAACGAAAATTTGATGGAGTTGCTGATTATGGTTGACGCTCTAAAAAGAGCATCAGCAGAGCGTATCAGCGCAGTGATTCCCTACTTTGGGTATGCCCGTCAAGACCGCAGACCGCGGTCTAGCCGTGTTCCAATTTCCGCAAAAGTTGTCGCTGATTTACTGCAAACTGTTGGTGTTGCAAGAGTGTTGACCATGGACTTGCATGCAGATCAGATTCAGGGGTTTTTTGATATCCCAGTTGACAATATTTATGCTTCACCCGTTCTTTTGGGCGATTTGAGACTAAAGAATTACGAGGATTTGTTGGTTGTTTCCCCCGATGTCGGGGGGGTTGTGAGAGCCCGAGCGATTGCAAAACAAATGGATTGTGACTTAGCCATCATTGACAAACGACGCCCAAAAGCAAACGTCTCTGAAGTGATGCACGTGATTGGGGACATTGACGGTAGAAACTGCGTAATCATGGATGACATGATTGATACGGCCGGCACTTTAGTAAAAGCTGCTGAAGTTTTAAAAGACAAAGGTGCAAAGAAAGTTTACGCCTACTGCACGCATCCGATATTTTCAGGTCCTGCAATTGAACGCATTGCAAAAGGTAATGCACTCGATGAAGTCGTGGTCACCAATACCATCCCTCTTAGTCCTATGGCTCTAGAGTGTAAGAAAATTCGACAAATCTCCGTTGCCAATTTGATCGCCGAGACGATACAAAGAATTGCCAACGGTGAATCTGTCATGAGTTTGTTTTCAGATCAAAATCAACTTTTTTAAGTTCAGTTTTGATTTGATGCAAAAAGCCTTGTAGGTTCAAATCCAAGCTTATCTCTTGTTTAGATTTAGGCCTACAAATTTTTAAACCGAGGTCACATTGGTCGCGATGGACTTCTTTAGGAGAATGATATGAAATTTGTCGCTTTTGAGCGCAACAAGCAGGGAACGGGTGCGAGCCGCCGTCTGCGCAATACTGGTATTACCCCAGGAATCGTGTACGGTGGTGAAGGTGAGCCCAAATTGATTGAGCTTGATCACAATGCTCTTTGGCATGCCCTTAAAAAGGAAGCGTTTCACGCCTCCATTTTAGAGATGGAAATTGAAGGTAAAGCTTCAAAAGTACTTCTCAGAAACGTTCAATACCATCCCTTCAAACCAATCGTCTTGCACGTTGATTTTCAACGCGTAGAGGCTACAACAAAACTGCACATGAAGGTACCACTTCACTTCTCAGGCGCTGAGAACTCACCAGCAGTTAAGATTGACCAGTGTTTGATCAACCACGTCATCAATGAACTCGATATCAGTTGCTTGCCAGCTGACCTGCCAGAGTTCATCTCTGTTGATCTGAGTGAATTGAAGAAAGGTGTTTCACTACATTTGAGTAATCTGTCCCTGCCTAAAGGCGTCTCAGCCGTGACCCGCGGAAAGGTCGATCCAGTGATCGTATCCGTGGTCGCTCAAGCTGAGGAGAAAGCAGAAGCACCCGCAGCTGCCCCCGCTGCAGAAGCTAAAAAGTAATCCTTAGTCTGGGTTGTCATTAGATTGAATTCTTAATTCGCTTTAAATAACAACCCAAACCGTAGTTTTTTACTCTTTAAAAGCCCACCCTACTAATGTAAGGTGGGCTTTTTTGCTGTACTTTTTTCTTTGACTTTTAACCACCACTGGCACAACAAGCTATTATGATCCCTAGGTAAAGAAACCCGAGCTTTAAAGAACCATGATTAAATTATTTGTCGGCTTAGGCAACCCCGGGCCAGAGTACGAAGCAACACGCCACAACGCAGGTTTTTGGTGGGTTGATGCACTTGCAAAGGAAATGGGATTAAACTTTAAATACGAAAAGCAGTTCAACGGCCACACTGCAAAAGGATCCTACAAGGGGGAGAGTCTTTGGTTACTGAAACCACAAACTTTTATGAATTTATCAGGACAGTCAGTTGGTGCATTGTCTAGGTTTTATAAAATTGAGCCACGCGAGATCCTCATCGCTCATGATGAGCTCGATATCACGCCAGGTGAGGCCAAGCTCAGATTTGGAGGCTCACATGCGGGTCACAACGGACTCAGAGATATCCATGAAAAACTAGGTACAGATGCATACTGGAGACTTAGATTGGGTATAGGGCACCCAGGCGCTAAGTCAGAGGTGCTTAAATGGGTTCTTCAAAAGCCGAGCACAGATCAAAGTATTTTGATAGCCCAGTGCATTGACAGAACACTTAAGGCCTATGATCCCCTAATGCAAGGAGACACGGAACGCGCAACCCAACACATTCACACCAGCAAACCTCCAAGGCCAAAGCCTCCTAAACCATCCAAGCCTGCTCAAACATCTGAGCCTGACAGCCCACTGAGATCGAGCGCACTGATTGAGGGCGCAACGAAAAACGAGCCTCAAAATAAAGGATGATCTCAGACAAATAATTTCTCTATGCCTTGATAGATTAAATATTAGATTCTTTTGTGGATTCGTTGATTGGGGCCTTTGCCGCCATAAGGGTTCTGTATTTTTGCCAAAGCGTCTCCTCGCTCTCCTTAAAGTCTGGGTTCAAGGGGATGCAGTCCACGGGGCACACCTCAACGCACTGGGGCTTATCGTAATGCCCAACACATTGAGTGCATTTTTGTGGATTTATCTCATAAATCTGCACGCCTAAGAAGATTGCATCGTTTGGACATTCAGGCTCACACACGTCGCAATTGATGCATTCATCGGTGATCATCAAGGCCATAGGGACGTTTTACCTTTATGTGTTTTGGATTACTTAGTTTTCAATTTTTCAAGTATTTTTTTATGGATGTAAGGTGACACAAACTGCGCCACCTCTCCCCCTAAGGTCGCAATCTCGCGTACCAAAGTGCTTGAAATACATTGAAACACATCAGTCGTGTTCAAAAATATGGTGTCCACACCAGGAGCTAATCTGTGATTCATACCTGCCAACTGGAACTCATAATCAAAGTCCGTCATCGAACGAACTCCTCGAATCATCACGGAGACACCCCTAGATACTGCAAACTCACTTACCAAACCCGTAAAAGATTCAACTCTAACGTTTGGACAATCTTTTAAAGTCTCACGAGTCATGTCCATCCGCTCGTCTAAAGAGAAAAGAGTTTTTTTATGATGAGCTACTGCAACAGAGACGATGAGCGTGTCCACTAATTTTGCAGAACGTCGAACTATATCCTCATGCCCAAGAGTGAGTGGATCAAAAGTGCCTGGATACAGGGCTATTACATTGGCCATTTGATAACTCCTGATTGTTAATAGGATGATGTTTGGATTATAGGCAATGGTCTGCACAACATCAATTTTTTGCAGCCCATCTATACCAATTAGTCCGAGTGTAAGTGACTAAGCAAATGGGCGTGCACTGCGCCTGCTTTCATATATTTGGTGACGCATAAACCGTAAGGTTCAAGCATTTCGTTGCTCCACACTTTAGCACTCTCAAGGTACACAAACCCATTTGGGCCTAACTGATGTGAGCAGACGGTCAAAGCAGAGTTATAAAGCGTTTGTGTATCAAAAGGTGGATCAATGAATATCAGATCTAAGCTTGCAGTGGGTAGAGTCTTAAGAAGTGATACCCCTTCGCCTCTTTTGATTTGCACGCTTTGCGCCTTTAATTTGGTTTTTAACTTCTCAAGGGGGTCAATCAGTGGCGGACTGTTCTCAAATATCCAGACCTTGAGCGCCCCTCTTGAGGCCGCCTCAAAACCCAAAGCGCCAGTGCCGGCAAACACATCTGCGCAGGTCCAACCCGTTAAGTCTTGACCCAGCCAATTAAAGAGTGTCTCTCTCACACGGTCCGGCGTAGGCCTAAGCCCCTGTATATCCAAAACTTTGATAGGCGTACGCCTCCACTCGCCCCCAATGATTCTGATCTCACCGGGTTTCAAATTTACCTCCAACGATCACAGTTACCATTTTTTCAGGCTGTATATGCTTGCGAAATGCATTTTGAACATCTTGCACACTAACCTTTTGAACCTCATTTACCCAGGTATCTAGATAATTTAGTGGAAGATTATTCCAAGCAATATTTGCTAAGTTATCAAGCAATTTTTTATTGCTGTCTAAACGAAGCGGGAAACTTCCGATTAAATTATCTTTGGCCGCTTTGAGTTCTTTTTGGGTAGGTCCATTTTTTACAAACTCAGCTACTATTTCGCGAGACAATTTAACCGCTTGCTCGGCTTGATCGGGTCGAGTTTGAAGGCCAATCGTAAACGGGCCAGGTTGTCTTGCAGGAGAGAAATAACTGTAAACACTGTAACTGAGTCCCCTTTTTTCACGCACCTGCTCGGTAAGTCGGGAAACAAAACCACCGCCCCCCAAAACGTAATTACCAACGGTCAAGGGAAAATAGTCAGGATCAGCACGGTCAATGGCTGGCTGGCCAATAAGCACGTGTGCCTGTGCTGATTCAAAATCAATTCGCTGCTCACTGGCCTGAGTAAGGGGTTTGACATCAACAATTTTTGGTAAGGAGGAGCAGTTCTCATTTTTCTGGAACTCAGCAAATAAAGTTTTAACAAGCTCGCTTGCTTGATCTTTATTTAAATTCCCCACCATGCTGATCCGAGCGCTACACAAATTGATGTACTTTTTATAAAAACTCTCTAAATCAACAACAGTTGTTTGCAGCATAGACTCAGGGGTTAATTTAGCACCGTAAGGGTGATCACCATAGATGGCTTTTGAGAATGCTCTCCCAGCCACTGATCCAGGCTGAGTGAGTGACTCTTTTAAAGAGGCGATACTCTTTTCTCGCTCACGCTCAAAAACTTTGACATCAAACGATGGCCTAGCTATTTGAGCTGCAGATAGATTGATTGCAGATTTGAGAATGTCTGCCTGTGTCAAAGTACGAAGCCTGATACTCAATCTATCTTGGCTGGAGGAGACCATAAACGCAGCTCCTAAATCGGCCCAGGCTTCACCAATTTGATTCTCATCCATCGCAGGCATTTGGGAGCTGGATTTAAAGCCCTTGGACATCATCATAGCTACCGCACTGGAAACCCCTGTTTTATCAGTAAAGTCACGCCTAGAGCCCGCATCAAAATCAATTTGAAGATCTAACATCGGCAAGTTGGGAGTTGAAACCAGATAGACGTCTGGTCCACCTTGAGTACTCCAGTGTTGAATGGGAGTAGCAGCAATCGCCAAATCCACTTTAAGAGTGAGCGCGCACCAAACAAGGCAAAACATATACGAAGTGAAGTGGCGCATTAAAGTAGAGGTTATGCTCTTGTTAAATTTTTTGTTACGTAAGTTCATATTTTTCACCTGAGCATCCCCTCTTTAAGCTTGTTAGCTGAGTTAGCGGCTCTTTTGGCAGCCTCTGAGTTAATGGGCAAGGGCACCAATGTCCCAACAGTTAATTGATCGTCAATAAAATATTTTTTTGCCACAGCCTGAACTTGTGCAGGAGTGACGTTCGCTAACTCTTTCATGATCAGATCTGCTGAGTCAAGTGGCAAACCCTCTATCCAGTATGAACCAATTTCTTGTGCCTGCATGAATAAAGAGTCGCGCTTGTAAACTGCGCTAGCAATCCACTGAGCCTTTACCCTTTTAAGCTCTGATTCGTTTACTCCCTCATCAGCTATTTTTTTTATCTCTGCTTTTAAAGCAGCTTCAAGTTGATCGAGATTTTGGCCCTTCTTTGGCACTGCTTCTAATTGAAAGAGTTGAGGACCTCTTCCGCTAAAGGTGTACTCCGCGCCCGCTTCATCTGCCAGGGGATGTTCGCCTTGGGTCAAAGCACGGTCTAGTCTTGCACCGCTGTAGCCGTCCAACACTGCACTTAAAATTTGCAACGATATAGCATCTTGGTGCTCAGTGCTGTTTGGATCTGCTTTGTATCCAGGAACTTTCCATGACAGGACTAAGAAACCCTGCTCAGCGGGTGCTTTGACCGTAAGCCGCCTGATTCCATTTTGATCAGGCTCTAATCTAGGTTTACGTTTTGGGATCATGCCACTGGGAATGGGCCCGTAAATAGATTCAGCAAGCTTCCTGACCTCAAGCGGCTGTACATCTCCGACCACAACAACAACCGCATTATTGGGTTTATACCAAGTCGAATGAAACTGCCTAACATCATCTGCAGTCATCGAGTCTAGATCATTCATCCATCCAATGATGGGACGCCTATAAGGTGAGGCAGTAAACTGTACAGCATTGAGTTGCTCGTTGAGTAAACTCCTTGGGACGTCATCAGTGCGCATGCGACGCTCTTCTTTGATCACCTCAATTTCTTTTTTAAACTCTATATCTGGCCATTTGTTATGCTGAAATCGGTCAGCCTCTAGCTCCATAACCGCTTTTAAGCGATTTGCTGGAATTTGTTGAAAAAAGCCGGTGTAATCTTGATTTGTAAAGGCGTTTTCTCGTCCGCCCAATGCTGCCACCTTTTTAGAGAACTCACCAACCCCGACTTTGGAAGAGCCTTTAAACATCATGTGTTCAATTGCATGTGCAACCCCTGATGTACCGTCGACCTCATCAATTGAGCCTACCCTTACCCATACCATGTGCACCACGGTTGGAGCCCTGTGATCAGGCAATACGACAAGTTCCATACCGTTTTTAAGCTTGTAATGAAAAAAATGTGGTTCGTTTTGCAAACTATCCGAATATGAGTTAAAGCTCAAGCTCAAAGAACAAGCAAGCAAAAGGCTGAGCTTAAACACACTTAAAAATGAAGTCTTGTTAAACTTCTTTCTATGATTCACCAACGGGTTTGAGGTAGTTGTAAAAAATTTCGGACTTATATGCTTCATTGGATATTTAGGGTTAAACGTTTCATAGAATAGGGATCTGCACAAAATTGTGTTGCGCCTGGAACAACATTTTAAAAACTTTACCTCATGTTTAGCTTTTTTAGAAAAAAGACCTTAGATCCTACTTCTTTGAAGAAGGAGGACAAAACTAAATCGGAACTAGATCTTAGCCTTGGGAGCAACTCCCTCGATGTTACACAATCCTCCCAGGATAAAGAAAATACTCAATCTAGCAATCAGTGGCTCGCCAAACTAAGGGCGGGTCTTAAGCGCACGGGCCAAGGTTTCAAACAAGCCCTTAATTTGACCTCAATTGATGAACAGCTTTACGAGGAATTAGAAAGTGCACTTCTTAGTGCTGACACTGGATTTGCTGCAACTCAACATGTCTTAAAGTCCTTAAAAGAAAAAATAAGAACAGACGGAGTTACAGACCCCAAGGCAATTAAGTTGTTACTAATCAACATTTTGACTTCACTTTTAAAGCCACTGGAAAAACAGTTAATTGTAGGTGAACATACTCCAACAGTCATTATGGTGGCAGGTGTTAACGGCGCGGGCAAGACTACTTCAATTGGAAAAATAACAAGACATTTAAGTGATTCTGGCTTGAGCGTCTTATTGGCAGCAGCGGACACCTTCCGTGCTGCAGCTCGCGAGCAGTTGCTGACCTGGGCTGACCGCAACAAGGTTGATATCATCTCTCAAGAATCTGCAGACCCTGCTGCTGTTAGCTTTGACGCGGTCAGCGCCGGCAAAGCAAGAGGAAAAGATGTGGTTTTAATCGACACCGCAGGTCGTTTATCTACACAGGCTCATCTGATGGAGGAGCTAAAGAAGATCAAACGTGTGATTCAAAAAGCAGATGCAACCGCGCCCCACGAGGTACTCTTAGTCATAGATGGAAACACGGGTCAAAATGCGCTCACTCAAGTTAAGGCTTTTGATGAAGCAGTAGCGTTGACAGGCCTTGTTGTTACAAAATTAGATGGTACTGCCAAAGGAGGTGTGTTAGCTGCGATTGCACTTTGGAATTTAGATAGAGTAAAGACAGGTTTACCGGTCGTAGCCGTCTACTTTATCGGTGTTGGTGAGAAACTTGAAGACCTACAACGCTTTGATGCACATGAATTTGCACAAGCATTGATAGGTGAATAACCCATTCGCTTTAAATAAATTTAATTGCCAGAAAGAACATCCATGCAACGTCGACAAACCCTAAAAACACTACTCGCAAGCTCTGGATTGAGTGCCGGCATATTTGCAGCGCCAAACCTGTTTGCACAAACAAACTATCCCTCTAAGCCCATACGCTACATCGTGCCAGTATCAGCGGGCGGCGGAAGCGACATGATAGGCAGGACGGTTTGCGAGCGCTGGGGGAGAGTTCTTGGGCAACCCATGATTATTGACAATGAGGGCGGCGGCGGCGGTGTCATAGCTTGTCAAAATGCAGCTAAAGCTTCTCCAGATGGATACACGCTCATGCAAGGCTATGTGGCCACACTCGGTACTAGCCCCGCGACCAGAAACAACCTCCCCTACGACCCGATCAAAGACTTCACCCCCATTGGGATGATCGGAGGTACGCCCAATGTTTTAGTGGTGCATCCCGGTGTTCCAGCTAAAAATCTCAAAGAGTTCATCGACTATATAAAGAAATATCCTGAGAAAGTAAGCTACGGCTCCTCAGGGCAAGGCTCCCTTACCCATTTGACGATGGAGCTTTTCAAACAAGTTGTGGACAGCTCAATCGTACATATCCCTTACAAGGGCATTGCCCCTGCATTTAATGACCTAATGGGCGGCCAAATCCAGGCCATGTTTCCTGGTCTAGCAGCTGCACTTCCCCACATTCGCTCGGGACGTGTCAAGGCAATTGCAGTGACCGGAACCTCCAGAAGCACTCAATTAAAAGACGTCCCCACATTGGATGAACTCGGATTAAAGGGCTTTACTGCTTTGCAGTGGTACGGCGTAGTTGGCCCTGCTGGTATGCCCTCCTCAGTAGTACAAAAACTCAATGAAAGCTTAAAAGTCACTTTGAACGCACCGGAGCTAAAAGAGAAAATGTCTGTCGAAGCTGTTGAACCCATGCCTATGAGTCCAGATCAATTCTCTAAATATATCAAGGCCGATTTAGCTAAGTGGACCAAGTTGGCCAAAGAAAGAAATATTGAACTAGACAACTAAATAAATTCGGTTTTTAATCCTTAGATCCATCATAATTTATTAATTCTATAGTATTTAATATAAATACAATATATTCATATAGTACTACAATTAAAGGGTAAACCCTGTATTTTTCGATAGTATTAGCACTCTTTCATCAGGAGTGCTAAAATTAAGAAAACGTATTCAAAAGGAGTACTTCAATGACTACCATGACATTACCAACTTCTGGATCACCAAGTGCATCTGTGTCAAATCCATGGGCGCTTGTACCCCCGCTTGGAAATATTGAAGCTTATATTTCTGCCGTAAATCGACTACCGATGCTCACCCTTGAGCAAGAACAAGAGTATGCGACTAAGCTTCGCGAGTCAAACGATTTAGAGGCGGCTGGTAAGCTGATCATGTCTCACCTTAGAGTGGTGGTATCTGTTTCACGCCAATATCTTGGCTACGGTATTTCCCACGCCGACCTGATCCAAGAGGGCAACATTGGATTGATGAAAGCGGTTCGTCGTTTTGACCCAACCCAAGGTGTTCGTTTGGTGAGTTATGCGATGCACTGGATCAAAGCTGAGATCCATGAGTACATTCTTCGGAACTGGAGAATGGTTAAAGTTGCTACGACCAAAGCTCAACGTAAGTTGTTCTTCAATCTTCGATCTATGAAGCAAGGCTTCAAATCCGATGAAGGCTCCAATACAGATGCAGCAACTCACAGGGACTGCTTAACTGAAGCGCAAATCGATTCAATGGCCAAAGAGTTAAACGTCAAGCGTGAAGAAGTCATTGAGATGGAAACTCGCATGTCAGGTGGAGACGTCATTTTAGATCCAGCACCAAATGACGACGGTGAAGATACTTACGGTCCAATCTCTTATTTGACAGATATAAACAATGAACCTACTGCAGTGATTGAGTCACACCAAAGGGACTTCATGTCAAGCGACGGCATCTCTATGGCTCTTAATGAACTAGATGAACGCAGTCGCAAAATCGTAGAGGAGCGTTGGCTCAAAGTGAATGATGACGGATCCGGGGGTATGACCCTGCATGAACTTGCTGCAGAGTTCGGCGTAAGTGCAGAGCGTATTCGTCAAATCGAGACTGCTGCCATGAAGAAAATGAAATTAAGCCTAGCAGAGTTAGTCTAAGACTTACCAAACAGTATTAGCTTAACGAGGGGCTCACCTTATATTAGGTGAGCCCCTTTTAATTTGTTGAGTCCAATTTAAAACAGGCCTTAAAGGCAGTGGAATAGGAACTGTGCCTGAGCTTTAGCGTAAAGCTTCGTCAGCGTCTGGTGTTGTGATCTCACCTATCCTCATCCATTAAGGACTTAACATCCTTAACGATTTGCTCTCTAGGCATACCGTACCTTATAAAAAGTCTTATTCGACCTTGTGTATCGAACAAATACGTGCCTGCTGAGTGATCGACTGTGTAAGAAGCAGAATTGCTTGAAGTGCCTATTACCTTCTTGTAATAGATTTTAAAATTCTGAGCGATTTTTTCAAGATCATGCACCTCTGGGCTATACCCAATAAAACTCGCATCAAAGTTGTTCATGTAAGCTTTTAAAACCTGAGGAGTATCGCGCTCAGGGTCAACAGAGACAAATAAGACTTGTAGTTTAGTGCTCTGAGCGCCTAAGTCATCTTTGATTTTCCTAAACTCTGCCATAGTTGTTGGGCAAACGTCGGGGCACTGCGTGTATCCAAAAAAAAGTGCTACAACACTTCCCTTGAATGATTCAATCGTGAGAGGATGCCCATCTTGGTCTTGAAAGACAAACCCTTTTGCGTAGTCAGCCCCTGTGATATCAACCCCATAAAATACAGGTTTAGGCGCACAAGCACTTAAAAGGAAAACAATCAAAAAGGTTATCCGAGCGAACATAGATTGAAGAGTTTTATTAGGTGATTAAAAACGCTGTTATTGATTTAAATTAATTAGTCTCTAGATGTAGTGATCAACTAGAAGCGCTAAAAACAAGAAACTCAAATGGTACAAAGAAAAGCGAAACGTTTTACGTGCTAGTGCGTCCGAGTAATTACGCCATAAAAGCCATCCGTATACACAAAACCATATGGACAACACCAGAGCTGAAACCAAGTAAAGCCAACCACTCATACGATATGCAAAAGGCATCAAGCACGCAGCCATCAACACGAAGGTATAAAGAAGTATCTGTAAGCGTGTGAACTCATTTCCGTGGGTGACAGGTAACATGGGTAACCCCGCTTTTTTGTAGTCCTCTACTCTGTAAAGTGCTAAAGCCCAAAAGTGAGGCGGAGTCCATAGGAAGATAATTAAAAAAAGAATCAACGCCTCAGGCCCAACATCCCCTGTCATAGCGGCCCAACCGAGCACAGGAGGCATAGCTCCGGAAGCTCCACCTATCACTATATTTTGCGGAGTAAGTGGTTTCAAAATAACTGTATAGATCACTGCGTAGCCAACAAAAGTAGCAAAGGTTAGAACCATTGTGAGTGGATTGACCCAGTAATAAAGAACCGCAGAGCCTATAGAGACGAGAACAAATGAGAGCATAGCGGTCTCAGAGTCTTTTATCTCCCCCATCGCTGTTGGCCTCCAAGAGGTCCTTTTCATTCGAGCGTCGATGGCCTTTTCTACTAAGCAATTGAACGCGGCTGCAGCGCCCGCAACCAACCATATACCTAAACATGCAATTGCGCCTAACCTTACATCAGCCCATGACGGCACACCCGGCACAGCAAGTACCATTCCGATCAGCGCACAAAAAACAATCAATTGAATAACACGTGGCTTGGTTAAGGTGTTGTACTGCTTCCATTTGGCAACAGAGAAAAATGCATTCACGCTCATACAGAAGCCCTTGAATGTTGAACCGAGTCACTCATCCCAAGTGATTCACTTGTTTGATTAGACTTGATTAATTTGCTTGATTCACGAGCCATTAAAAATCCAGTAAACAAAATAATCACAAGTGATGCCGCCCCGCCCGTATGAATCACTGCAGATAACAGCGGCCATTGAAATACAGCATTAGAAATTCCAGTGACGATTTGCAGTGCAATAACACTCCAGATCATGTATCCAAAGTTTTTAAATTTACCTTCCCGGTTCAGCCTCCATCCCAACCAACCTATAAAAGCGATAACCAAGTAAGCAAATAGCCTATGTGTGTAATGTATTGCTGTTAGAGCTGAAAAACTTATATTATCCCCGCCCGAGGTCAATCCCAAAGGTCTCCAGATCTCAAACCCATGTGCGAAATCCATATCAGGCCACCAACTGTTTTGACACATCGGAAAAGTCGAACAAGCGGTCACCGCATAATTAGTGCTCACCCATCCTCCTAAAAGAATTTGACACAAAACAAGAACAATCGCCAAACCAAACATCTTGGCAATAAATTTTGTGGAAGTTGGGCTTGAAAGTGGTGCTAAGCCTCCAAGTAAATGGGTCATTTGATCGATACGCTTTGCATGAGAAGTTGAATTCTGATTTAAAGCAGAAGTGATACTGGAATTCACGTCGACGAAACTATGACCGCTCTTTAATTCGCTCCTCATTTTAAGTAAGTTTCTCTGAGCAGAGATAAAGAACACCAACATCATGAGTAGCGTTATCGCACCCATTAGATGCAGGCTCACAACCGCGGGAAAGAGTTTCATTGTTACAGTAAACGCTCCAAAAGCCCCTTGAACGCAAACCCAAACCAATAGTGCAAGACTACTCCATCTGATACGGGCCTCGAGTTTATTAAACCAAGCAAAGAGAGATGTTGTAAGTATTAAAACCCCAACCCCAGTCGCCAAGTAACGGTGTATCATCTCGATCCAGGCTTTGAAATGAGTAACAGGTCCTGTTGGCATTAACGTTTGGGCCCCTTCAATCATCGAACTAGCCCCACTTGGAGTGGTGTAGCCGTAGCAACCGGGCCAATCCGGGCAACCTAGCCCTGAATCTGTTAACCTCGTATACGCCCCAAAAATCAACAAATCAAATGTTAAGAATAGAGTGATCTGAGAGAGCATGAGTAAGCGCTGAATTCGAACGCCCTGCCTACTCCAGATCGCATCTTCTAGGGAAGCTCCAGATTCAGCAAGCACCGGAGTCTTTTGCATCCAAACCCAACTGATGGGGCCTAAAGCCACAACTAACCCCATGAATGCAACATTCATTAAAGGCGTTAGATTAATTAATGTATTGGTGTGCATGATTTACTTTTTCACACCCGTGTTACTCAAATCCTCTGTAGCTGGGACTAATTTAAGCGCCTCCTTGGGCAGATCGTTGCGGCCTGGCAAATCCCAACTCTCAGCGGCACGCAATAGACGCTCCAAATCTCTTCGAATTTTAGGAGCGGTGTCAATTTCTATTTTCGATGAAAATCTCATCATCAACTCACCCATTGGATCTACTAAATAAACGTAGTCCACAACTTGAGATTCATTGGATTTTGTTTTATCCATCTGAGTTGCTGAGCCAAGCCATTTCACAACATCATCCTTTGTAGCTCTAATCACCCAAGAATCACCAACTCCTCGGGTTAATTCAGGATCTACGCCCTTCTCATCCATAATCAACCACACTCTATCGACGCGGTCTTTTTCTCTGCCCAGTGCAGCGTGGATTTGACGCTGAAAGTAAAGACTCTTTTGACAGTCATCATTACATGCACCCTCACTCAAGCTGAGGATCAACCATTGCCCCTTAAGTGAGTTTAAATGCAATGCATTCATGTTCTTATCAGCAACAGGTTTTGTAATGACTTCAACACTCATCTCTGGCAGACTTAATGTGGGCTGAATCAACTCTCCAAAACTTCTCAGCGATGTTGGCCTAATCACGTAATAAGTTAGGTATGAAAGTACAACAGGGGCTGCGCAAATAAGCAGCACTGCAATCATTAAAAGGCGTCCCTTGAGGGTACGTTTTGCGTCTTGCGTCACAACCTCCTGTGGGGAAGGTAAGTCATAAACAGTCATCAAAAGTGGATGATCGGATGCGCTTATATTTTCTATGTTTTTAGGTTCGTCTTGCATGTAGATAAGGTTTAATCCATTGAAACCAAAAATAAAGTGCTGCGATTAATGCGCTTAACAAAAACCACTGTACTGAATAACCAAAATTTCGATCTGAGCTGATTCCTTGAGCGGGCAAATCTCTTATCAACCCCTCGGAAGGCTCTGCAGTTTGATGGATGACAGCACTTATTTTGAGTTGTGTTTGATTTTCAAACTTATCTAAATCAAAGTTTTGCCAAATATCGCTCTTCTTATAAGTCTTTTTATCTGCGATTTCATCAGTTTTGGCACCCCCCCAAAGCTCTAACATCTTTGAGGGCGTACCAACAATCAAACCCTCGACTTTAACAAGTCCGCCCGGTGTTTGCACTTGATCTGGGATAAAAGAGGGATTAATTGGATTCCAGCCCACCCAACCCCGTTGAACTAACACAACAGTTTGAGCATTTAATTTTAATGGAGTCATCACCCAAAATCCCGACTTGCCTTCATGGCTTCTATTCGCTAGGTATATTGTTAACTCCGGTAACCATTCACCCATCAATGACACTCGTCTATTCATGGACTTCCATGAATACGTTGCACTTAATAATTCACTCTGAGTAAATGGAGGCAAACTCATTTGCTCCTCAAGTCTTTGCATCAGTTGCAGTTTCTCATTGCCCCGCGATAGTTGCCACTCACCCAACCAACACGTTGTTAAAACACCCGCTAAAGCTATAAACGCAATGATTAAGCTACGTTTATTTGGGCTAATTTTTTGAGTTTTGTCCATTCGACTTTATATTTGTAAAATCAGATATCGGTTGAGCATATATAAGGATCATCTCACATATGGAAATCATTGTCTTCATTGCGTTTATTGGCATCATCGGTAGCTTAGGAGCCGCCTTGTACTTCATGATGAAGGATGGTCAAAATGGGGCTCCTAAAACCAGTCGAATGGCAAAAGCTTTGGCTTTTAGAATTGGGTTCTCTGTGTTACTCTTTATTTGCATATTGATCGCATGGATGCTGGGCTACATTCAACCAACGGGAATAAGAGTAGGCCAATAAAATAAAAATGTTACTGCTCCCAGATATCATCTTTATCTAATCCTAAGCTTGCATGAATAAAGGCCGCTCCAAGCGGCCTTTATTGTCTAGTTAATCTAATGTGATTCTTAACTTACATCCAATAAACTAGGATGTAGAGTCCAAGCCAAACCACGTCAACAAAGTGCCAGTACCAAGCTGCGCCTTCAAACCCAAAGTGTTGTTCAGGAGTAAAGTGGCCCTTTTGAAGCCTTAAGGTTATGACGGTCAACATCAACATACCCATGAAGACGTGAAAACCGTGAAAGCCTGTCAACATAAAGAAAGTCGAACCGTAAGCACCGGATGTTAGTTTGAGATTTAACTCAGAGTAGGCGTGGTGGTATTCGTAGCCTTGAACGCCAAGGAAAATAATACCTAACGCAACCGTCATCCACATAAAGAGGATTGTATTTTTTCTATCGTTTTGCCTAAAGAGGTTGTGTGCAATAGTAATTGTGATACCAGAGCTCAAAAGCAAAGCCGTATTGATAGTTGGCAACCAAAAAGGTGTCATGGTCTCGAAAGGCTCAATGATATTAGCTGGTGAAGCCGTTACACCAGCAGCCATGCTAGGCCAAACAGATTTGAATTCAGGCCATAAAACTGCATTACTCAAGTTTCCAAGCGCAGGTACTGAGTGAACTCTCATCCACCAAAGAGCAGAGAAAAATGCCCCAAAAAACATCACTTCAGAGAAAATGAACCAGCTCATACTCCAACGGTAGGACAAATCGATTTTGTGTCCATACTTACCCGTCTCACTCTCGCTGACTGCTTCGCTGAACCATTGATACAGAACAAATAACCAAACAAAGAGTCCGAAGAACAAAGAGTATTTGCCCCATGAAACTTCGTTGACCCATTGGCTGGCGCCAAGCATGACGAAAAACAAACCTAAAGCCGCTGCAGCCGGATGGCGTGAAGGCTCAGGTACAAAATAATAGGGCGTTCCGCCGTGGGAAGTACTACTCATCTCAACTCCTAGTTAACTCGCAACGACTAGATTAACCAAAACGATCAACCCAATCACAAATATAAACGCAGCAACCACCCCTACAGCCAAAATATGCAAAGGCTTGATTGTTGCGATATCTTCTTGAAATCCACTACTTTTTCTTATTCCAATAAATGACCATAAAACAGCTCTAACTGTTCTTAAGAAACCACCCCTCTTAACAGGTTTAGCGATTTCAACTGAATCATTCATACCTCAATACCTTGAACAGTTTTAGCCAAACGTTTCAAACGCACGGCAGCAACTGGGGTGCTAGGTGCAGGTGGAATTTTACTTCCAACTTCGAAGAAGGTATAGGATAAAGTAATTGTATTTACCTCTTTAGACAATTTTGAGTCAATTACAAATACCACCGGCCAAGATTTCTTTTCTCCAGGAGCCAGCGTATATTGATTGAAGCAAAAACACTCTAATTTATTGAAATGCGCAGCCGCCTCTTTGGGAGCATAACTTGGTATGGCCTGGGCAGACATGACTCTGTCTTGTGAGTTTTGAAACTCATACATTACAGTCACCAACTCACCAGGATGCACTTGCATGGAGTTTGTCTCTGGCTTGAAGAGCCAAGGACCTCGAACGTTGGTATCAAACTCAACTGTCACAGTGCGGCTTAAGTCAACTTGTGTGTTCTTAGGTTGAACGTACCTAGCATTGCCAGTGCCAGCCTGTTCTTTCTCCCCCAAGGCCAAAATGTTAATGCCTGTAAATTCACATATGGCTTTGTACATAGGGATCAAAGCGTACCCAAAACCAAACATGGCAAACGCAATAAAAACCAACTTATATAGCAACTGTTTATTGAGACCAGACATTTTATTTAAGGGGTTTGAGCGCTAGCCCTGTCCGAGAAGCGCCATCTTTGCAAGAAAACCCAAACCGAAGATCACAGCAACTGAGGCTAATGCAAGCCCCAGTTTGAGATTTTTCTTCTTTTGCTCTGGTGTCAGCATTATTGATAAGAACTCAAAATTAGGCTAAAACTTTTGTCGCTGTAGCATCTAACTTGGGTGGGTTCTCAAAAGTATGGAAGGGTGCAGGTGATGGAACTTCCCACTCAAGACCCTCAGCACCTTCCCATGGCCTTTGAACAGCCTTAGCACCTTGGCCACGCATTACTGGGAGGACAATAAAGAGCAAGAAGAAAACCTGAGCCAAGCCGAATGCGAAAGCACCAACAGAGGCAAGAGCATTGAAATCTGCAAACTGCATAGGATAGTCTGCATAACGTCTAGGCATTCCAGCTAAACCCAAGAAATGCATTGGGAAGAATGTCACATTAAACGCAATGATGGTCCACCAAAAGTGAATCTTACCGCGTGTTTCGTTGTACATGACGCCCGTCCACTTTGGACTCCAGTAGTAAAAACCGGCAAACATACTGAACAAGGATCCAGCAACCAGCACATAGTGGAAATGAGCAACAACGTAATAAGTGTCTTGTATTTGCATGTCAATGGGAGCCATTGAACAAATTAAACCTGTGAAACCGCCCATGGTAAAAACAAAAATAAAACCTACTGCAAACAGCATTGGGGTTTCAAATGTCATGGAGCCTTTCCACATAGTTGCAACCCAGTTAAAAACCTTAACCCCAGTTGGAACAGAGATCAACATCGTTGCGTACATGAAAAACAGCTGTCCAGTGACTGGCATTCCAGTTGCATACATATGGTGAGCCCATACGATGAAGGACAAAATTGCAATAGAGGAAGTCGCGTAAACCATTGAGGCATAACCAAACAACTTTTTGCGAGCGAAAGCCGGGATGATCTGGCTGATGATTCCAAAAGCCGGCAAAATCATAATGTAAACCTCTGGGTGACCAAAGAACCAGAAAATATGCTGGAACATGACTGGGTCGCCACCGCCTGCTGGATTGAAGAAGGTCGTACCAAAATGCCTGTCTGTCAATGTCATAGTGATTGCCCCAGCCAAAACAGGCATAACAGCAATCAATAGATACGCAGTAATCAACCATGTCCAAACAAACATTGGCATTTTCATCAACGTCATTCCAGGCGCACGCATATTCAGAATGGTGACAATGATGTTGATAGATCCCATGATTGAGCTAGCACCAAGCAAATGAAGCGCAAAAATAGCAGAGTCCATTGAGGGTCCCATCTGCAAAGTTAAGGGCGCATAAAGAGTCCAGCCTCCTGAAGGAGCTCCTCCAGGTGCAAAAAAGGAAGTCGATAGCAAAATTGCTGCAGGAATCATCAACCAAAAGCTGAAGTTATTCATACGAGCAAAAGCCATATCTGATGCACCAATCTGCAAGGGAATCATCCAATTTGCAAAGCCAACAAAAGCAGGCATGATCGCACCAAACACCATGATCAGACCGTGCATAGTAGTGAGTTGATTGAACAACTCAGGGTTCACAATTTGCAAGCCTGGTTTAAAAAGCTCTGCGCGAATCAGTAGTGCAAGGACACCACCGATCAAGAACATAGTAAATGCAAACAACAAGTAAAGCGTTCCGATGTCTTTGTGATTGGTTGCAAAGACCCAACGACGCCATCCCTCAGGTGCACCGTGATGATCGTGATCGTGGTCGTGATCGCCTGCAATATGTCCATGGGGGTCAAGAACTGCGCTCATGCTAATTTCCTTTAAAGACTAATGCTTGATAACTGATTTTTATTACTTACGATTACTTACGAATTGCCAAAACTTCTGCTGGCTGAACAATTTGATCGGTTTTGTTAGACCAGTTGTTCTTAGTGAAGCTGATCACCGCAGCTAAGTCGGTATCGCTAAGTGCTTTCCAACTAGGCATTGCACCGTTGTTTTGTCCATTCAAAAGAACCATAATTTGCTTGGACTTGTCAGCATTCAAAACAACAGCCGCACCGTCAAGAGGTTTCACAGATCCGCCTCCTTTACCATTAGGCTGGTGGCAAACTTGGCAATTCGCTGCATAAACTTTTGAGCCCCTATCCAATAGCTCAGCTTTGGTCCAAACCTTATTTGGATCGTCTTTGAGTGCAGCCATTTTGTGATTTTGATCCATAACCCATGCCGTGTAATCCTCTTGACTGAGAACCTTAACATGAATTGGCATGTAAGCGTGCTCTTTGCCGCATAACTCCTGACACTGACCGTGAAAGTCACCAACTCTCTCAGCTCTAAACCAGGTGTCTCTCACAAATCCAGGGATTGCATCTTGCTTGATACCAAAAGAGGGAACAGCAAATGCATGGATTACATCTGTTGAAGTAGTGATGATACGAACCTTCTTACCGACTGGCACAACCAATGGGTAATCTACTTTAAGCAAGTAATCATCGACGTCCACACCAACAGCACCGTTATTTGACATTACGCGTTGGTCGTTGTCCAAGGTTGATACAAAAGAGATACCCTCTCCCTCGCCCTTCAAATAATCATAGCCCCACTTCCATTGCTGGCCAGTGGCTTTAATGGTCAGATCTGCGTTTGATGTGTCTTTCTCTGCAACAACTGCCTTGGTCGCAGGAAGCGCCATAAAGATCACAATGATGAAAGGTATAACAGTCCATGCGATTTCAACTTTGAGAGACTCATGAAAGTTTGAAGCCTTGTGACCCACGGACTTGCGGTGCTTGAGGATTGAATAAAACATCACACCGAACACAGCGACGAAAATGACCGTGCAAATGATCATCATGAACCAATGTAACCATACTTGCTCTTCAGCAATTTTTGTAGCTGGAATTTGAATATTCAATTCTCTGACGGCAGGACCGCCAGGCAAGTCATTGACCGCCCAGGCGGCGCTTGCCATCCAAGCACCAAAGAATACTAGGCCAGAGGCCAACTTTTTGCGAATATCGTTCATCTTGTTCACGTTAATTGCCTAAGAAAAAAGAATCAAAAAATAGAGTTAATAAATTAATTGATACGGCCAACAACAATTCCAGGGTTTATCCTAGCTTTCAAACTCCAAGCATTGTATCAATTCTTAGTGAACACGACCAATCAATTGCAAGGTTTAATAGTTGACAGCAACTTTTAACTCAAAAAAATTCTTTTAAATTTCAAGGTTTGCTTAAATTTTAAGCAATTTTTGTGCGTTTTTATAGTTAATTGCCATAAGCTCATCATTTTTAAAGCCGAATTTAGTTAATCCTTGAACATGATCCAAAGAGGTTCTGTAGGGGTAGTCCGTACCGAAGAGGACTTGTGAAACATCTACTAAATTTAGTAGGGATAACAATGCACCGGGGTGCGCCGCTTGAGCAGTATCGTAGTAAAAACTTTTCACCAATTCGAGAACCTCTTGGGGTGTTATTTTCTTTCCAAACTCTTGATTTATCTTGGGCAGCATGGTCAAACGCTCGATCAAAAACGGCATAGTGCCTCCTGCGTGGGAGAAGATAAAGCGAATATCTCTGAATTTTTGAGCCGATCCAGAGAACAATAAACTCGTAATCGTCCGAGTCGTATCTGTCGCAAATTCAATGGTTGAGCCTGGCACACCTTGTTGCAGGGCTGAGCAGCATTTGGGGTTTGAGGGATGGGTATAAACCACCAATTTTCTACGGTTAATTTCCTCCATGATCGGGTTAAATGATGCGTCACCTAGCCACTTTCCATCGTAACTGGTCAGCATTGCAATCCCATTCGCTTTCAACGTATCCATACAATATGCAATCTCGTCCAAACTGGCCTGCACATCGAGCATTGGCAAGGTTGCAAAAAACCCAAATCTTGTAGGTTTATCAATAGCCAATTGAGCGGCATACTCGTTGCACATTCTGGCAACGCGCTTCCTGGTGGCTTGATCCCCGAAGCTTGCAACTGGGGTAGTAGGTGAGGTCAAAGCGGTTGTGACCCCAGCTTTGTCCATATCATCCAAGCTTTTGGACAACGACCAATTGCGAGCTGGAGGCTCGGCAAGTCCAGCGCTTTCAAGTTCCTTTAAATAGTTCGGTGCAAACACATGATGATGTACATCAATCAGTGTGGCTAAACTTGTGTCTGACGTTGTGGCAGTTGCGCTAGAGCTCAAGGCACCTGCCCCTTCAACTCCAGCGTATATGCCGGCTCCCACTAGTGAAGTAATAAATCCCCTTCTGTTGCCAGCACAGCATGCTCCGTAAGAGCCAAGAGTATGTTTATGTTGACTAGAAACGGGGGTTAGGTTTGAAGGTATTGGGTCTATTGAATTCATATTTAATCCAGCAAAAATTTCTTTAACTTTGCCAGAACTTTGAATGAAATCAACCCGTATTAACCAATATGGAAAGAGATCTTTACAACGTTAACTCCCTAACCTCACCCTCGGAGCTGCAAAGTCATTCACGATTGACTGGGGAATTTGGATCCAACAAGAGGGCCATTAAGTCCTGAAGTTGCCTCTCGTTCAATATTGCTTTCGTGCCAGAATGATCAAAACCTTTTAAAGATTCAAAAGCCACTCCAAACCTAGGCATAACAGTGCACAGGTTATAAGCTTTTGAATTCACAAGCATCCCCCAGGTATATTGGACCAAAGGACTTTCTTTAGGATTTTTTATAAGTTCACCATATATGGCTTGAGAGGTCACTCCTCGAGATTTACCGTATCCATAAAGGCTAGGTCCAAGGGTTCCAAAGGACAATTCTTTTTTGCTGAGTTGATGGCAGTTGTAACAATTGCCCCCACTAAACTGATCAGCTGAGTCGGTCCAGGTCTTGCCACGACCATCCTGCGCAATCGCCTCACCCCTTGCATAGTCTCCAAAATAAACCAAGTCAGTTGGAGTGAAAATTAATGCTTTGTTTGCCTCCCTGAGGGACTCGAAAAGTAAATCAGGTTTGGAAGTATTTTTTGAAACTAATGGCATTCCTGTATGGGTGGCATCATATGCAATTTGTGAACAAAAGGTCTGTGTCTTATCTTGATTTAACCTGTCCATAGTTGCAATACCACTAGGCCCAAATGACAGTTTTAAATAACTCTCGTTTAAATATTCTGTGTCAGTGCCGGAATTACTGGCAAATGCTGCATTGACTCGTTCAGTTTGTGACTGATGAGAGCAGCCTATTAAAAGTAGAGCAAAGAGAAAAACAAAGGTGTCTCTCCATGATCTTATTTTTTTTGAGATATGAATAAAATTAGCTTTCACCATTTT
>Ga0208618_1000136_pt1 | contig 33468 bp, 46 predicted proteins | sample CryBogCBE18Jul08_FD_184585 | JGI IMG/M metagenome (GOLD analysis project Ga0208618, IMG submission 184585) | Freshwater microbial communities from Crystal Bog, Wisconsin, USA - CBE18Jul08 (SPAdes) | ecosystem: Environmental > Aquatic > Freshwater > Lake | place: Crystal Bog, Wisconsin, USA...
ATGAAGAGATCATGCAAATTTGGGATAAGACCATTAAATACGCCTCGACCGAAATCCGCATCATTGATTTTGCTCGGTCAATCTTGAAAGCAGCGCAGGAGAAGAACACATGAATAACTGGCCTTTTCCAACCCAATTACCACCAAGAAAGCTTGGTGAGCCTAAATTTAACCCAGACAACTTTGAGGATGCACCGTTTTGAAAACACTTATTTGCATCTTTTGGGCAGCACTATTCTGGATAGGGTTTTATTTTGTTTTGTATGAATTTTGGAGATAACAATTGGTAGTGAAAGTCAACGCTATGTTTTTTGCACTTCTTGTTAAGTTGTTGTTAGACGGTACACGCACAGCAGATGAGCTTGCCGAAGAATCAGGGCTACATAAGCAAACGGTCTATATCTACACCAGACAGTTACACAGTAAGAAAGCTGTGTTTATTGCTGATTGGGAGCAAGATCGCTTAGGTAGAGACTGCAAACCGATCTTTATGATTGGATGCAAACCTGATGCTAAACGTCACAAACTCTCACCAGCCGAACGAGCAGCAAATTACAGAGCTAGAAAAAACAAGTTAGCAACCCCAAGATTAGAAAGTTGGTTACATGAAAGCAGATAGTTATCAAATCGGTGGCACACATTACAAAAACATGGAGATTCAACCTTGGGCAGTAATGGAAGCAACTCTAACGCAAGAAGAATTTATCGGATTTCTGAAAGGAAATGTAATCAAGTATTCCATGCGTCAAGGCCACAAAGAAGGCACAGACGATGCAGCCAAAGCATATCACTACCTTGAGAAGCTGAAAGAATTTCAAGGATGAGAAAGCAAACCAGACGCAAGGTTTACCAGTTGGTCAATCCAATTGAGTTTGCCATTGCAGGAGCCAAGATAACCGACAAGGAAAGCCTTGATTCGCTACGCATTAGGGAGCTTGCAGCCATAGATGCTATGAGCAAAGGGCTTGCAGGTGTAGAGGAATGGCGTGATCTTACTGAGATGCTCAATCTAGCCGAAACAATGGCTAAAAACGGCATTGGCCCTGAAGTGATTGAAACCTGCGATCTTGTCCAGGCTGAGTTACATCTAGCCGCTTTAAGGTATGAAAGAACTAAAAAGATGGGCTTAACTGGCGCTGGCCTGCAAGCAGTCAGAGATTTGTATGAGTATCACGACCTGCAAAGAACCAGCATAGCTCGGTCTGAATACGAACGAATGATTAAGAAAACCAAAGATTACATTTTGAGCAATGCACCCTGTGTTTTACATATCAATTAGGAGTTGAAATGTTCCGCAAAAACGACCCCATTACGAGCAAACAAGCAGCAAACAAAGTGGATTTCAAAGCCAAGCACTACGACCAAATCCTCGCAGTTCTTGTGCTTAATGGCCCGCAAGGGAAAGACGGTATAGCAGATCGTTCTACACTTGACCCTAACCAAGTCGCTAGGCGTCTTAAAGAGATGATGCAACTAGGTTTAGTGCGTCTTACAGGTAAAACAGTTAAATCAAAATCAAATCGAGAGGAACGAGAATGGGAACTAGCCTAAAAACAGTCACAGTAAAGCTCAAAGTCACTATTAACAATGACGACCCTGACTTGATAGACAAGATTGCTGGACGGGCTTACACCATTTCTGGCGTTGTAGATGTAACTGCAAAACTAAAAAAGACCAATGAACAACAAGTTAAACAAAGCGCAACGAGCCTATCTAGCAATGGTCAAGGAGCAACCTTGCTCAGTGTGTGACTTGCCAGGGCCAAGTGAAGCCCATCACATAGAGCAAGGGCTTCAATATACCTGCGTTGCTTTGTGTCCAGATTGCCACCGAGGGTCAATGATGGGGTGGCATGGTCAAAAGAGAGCTTGGGCAATCCGCAAAATGAACGAGCTGGATGCCCTTAACGTAACGATTGAGAGATTATTCGCTCAACACTTCTAAAGCATGGTTAATGCGCTTTAAACGGTCATTTTGGCCCAATAGACCGCCGTTAATGCGCTTAGTCATGGTTTCGTATTGCTTTGTATCTGCAAGCTCGTTTAAGCCGTGTTTACGCCAAAACCAGCCAGCAGACAAAGCAGCGTATTGCTGACCAACAAGCAACTCAGGATGATGCAATAAATCAGCCTGCAAAGAATCACCACACAAAGTGTAATTGTCCTTGCCTGTCAATTGGATAAGGCCACGACCATGATACTTCCATCCCTCGCCTGATTCTTCATTTCCGTTTCCCATGCGACCAGCATAGACCTTGTTTGCAATCTTTTCAGGTTTGTGAGCGTATTCATCAACATTCTCAGCATCAAAACGGCTAGGCCATACACGCATTAGAGCTTCAGGTTTGTAGTTGAGGTTTTCTTCTAAAACACGAAAGCCACCTGATTCATGCCCACATTGACCAATAAAAGCAGCTTTACGCAAGGCTGTATTGATCTCAAATCGAGCGAAAGTTTCTTGGAAGGGTTCAAACCATTCTTCAGGAATGTCAAGCTGGCGTAGTTGTTCGATGTTCATTTAATTTCCAATAGTGAGTTATATGCTGAGATACAAGCGTTCAATTGGTTGATTGCTTGGTCGCCTCTTTCTGTGATGGAGACAAGAGCTTCACTAACTCCTGCGTCAAGGTTGGCTCTTGCTTCTGTATTCCCGCTGGGAAAGGAGGAATCGTTGGACACTGAGCTACAACTGGCAATTGGGATTGACAGCCGCACAGCACCAGAGGCAAGATTATTCCGAAGCGTTTTAGCAGCTTGGTCAGCTTTGGCTTGCGTAGAGGCCAAATCGCTAGAAATCGAGGCAATTCGTTGATCTCGGTCATTAGATATTTCCTTTGCTTTCTGGTTAGCCGCCTCTAGTGCAGCCTGTGCTATTGCACGTTCTTTGTCAAATTCTGATTGCTCATGCTCATAAACAGCCACAGCAACAACCAACCAGCTTACCAATATAGCAATTAGCTTCCACGGTATCATCATTTTGGCTGCTCCTCATGATTCTTAGCAATAACTGTGCTGACCATGCCCAAACCCTTTTCAGAAGCAATGCCACCAATAGCGCCAACAATCAATAGCACTATGTCATTAAGCATCTTTGTATAAGCCTGGTCAATAGGAGCCATTGCCTTCATTGGCTGCTCAACAAAGGTCAGAGAATAAAGCATCATGAATGTGATGCACACAAACACAAAGACCACCGAAAAGACCACAAAGGCCCACATTCGGATTTTAATTTCCTCTGGTGTCAGGCGCATTTGGGAGGTTTTTCTGAAGAATAGGAGCGACCAAATACTCGGGGCAATTTTGTGCGAACTCACAAACTGGCCTTTGGCATTTCGCAGCCGTAAATTGGCTTGGGATTTGACACTGGTATCTTGTTCGGTCATCGCAACCAAACAAACTAATAGTGCTTGCGAACAGAATGGCTATTCTTTTTAGCATAGTCAATTGATTCCTGCACAAACAGATAGCCAACGTAACCAAAGACAACAACCAGAACAACAATCAGACCAGCAATAAAGAATTCTTCTTGCTCCTTCTTCTTGGCGGCTGCTCGGTCTTTGGCTGCTTGCTCTGCAAACTTGTCGGCCTTGTCCATTTGCGCTGTGCGCTCTTTGATCTTATTCCAAACGTCAATCTTGCCAGCTTGCATAAACAGCATTTGAAGCTCACCCTCAAATTGCCGTGTTTGCTCTAAAGCCATCTCAATCTGGATAGCAGTTCCCATGTTGGAAGCCTGACCAGAATCTTTGGCTTCCTTAACTGCTTGAACAGCGTTGCTCTTAGCATCAAAGTATTTGCCCAACACAGGGCCAAGCGAAGCAACATCATCTACCGTTGAACTCATCTTTTTGACGAGTTTAACGGCTGACTGTATCGCTGCTAAAGCTGTGATTGGGTCAATCATTACTTTTTCCAGTTAGTCCATACAACGCCAATAACGCCAAGAAAACCAGTGATATACATCATTGGCTTGGCAAGTGACGCCATCATGTCAATTACCCTCATAGCGCCTTTAAACGCCTGAAAAGTATCAATTAGCTCTTTAGTGTTGCGGTCAATGGAATCGACCTTAGCCTCAACTTCTAGCAAGCGTTGATAGATTTGCTCATGGCTGATTGGCGTTTCCATGATTAAGCCTGTGGTATTGGATTTTCTTGTGCAGCTTTGTAAGCCGCAATTACATCAGGAGTATGCACCAAAGCGCACACAGATTGCACTTTAGCTTCTTCTGCGCTGTAATCATCGCCAGGGTGAAAATAGTTGCCCTTAATTTGCTCGGCAAAAGGTTGACCATCTTCAGTCACAGTCACCACATAGCGCACCGCAACGGTGTGATCTGCTAAGACTTCAATGCGGTCAACAACGGTTGTCTTTTCAAACATTACATTGCTCCAATCACAAAGGCCAACAATTCCTCATAGCGCACACCAAGCTGAGTTACTTCAGTTGCGCCAGCAGTTCCAGCAGGGACAACTTCACCGTTTAAGGTATGCCAAGTGTCCGAGCAGAACAAACCATATTTATTTGCGTCTAAGCCATTAGCCGTAAATGCTGCTTGAACTTCTTGAGCAGATACACCAACGTGCAAACGAGCCTCCGCACCTTTTTTAGCAACAGCATCGTTGAATTTAAAGGTTTTAATCAAACCTTTAATTGCTTTAGCGGTGTTTTGTTCAGCCGTAGTCAAAGCTGCAAATTGTTGCTTTTGATTAGCGTCTGAAGTATTGATTGTGCCAGTAGCAGCGTAAACAACTGACCAGCGATACCCGCTATAACCAAGCGCATAGGTGTTATCAGCACCTGGTTGAAAGCCTTGGCTTAAAGTATTGGTTAGCGGTGTCATTGTGCCGTTAATCAATGCAGAATGAGTCAAGGTCACATAGTTTGAACCTAAGCCATTTTGAGTGGCTGCCATCAACGCACCAGCAACACTAGGAGTAGACACACCAGCAGGAACGTCAAGCTGGAAAGTTGTGCCAGCACCAGAAGCATTAGCACTTTGATTCTTCAATCGAGCAAGAACAGGCGCACCAGATACGCTACCAGTAGAAGCAGAAATTTGACCGTTTACATTGGTTGTATTCAATGTGTTGGTTGTATATCCCAAAACAGTTGTATAAGTTCCAATGCTGGTTAATGTAGAGCTTTCAATGCCTAAAAATGTGTTGTATGTACCGTTGTTATAGATCACGCCAACGGTATTGGCCTCATCTTGATCGCCGCCGATAAACGTACATTTAGCTGAGTAATTGTTAAAGTAAACACCATAATTTGTATTTATTTCAGTCAAAATACCAATAAAAGTATTTGCAAAACAGTTGCCAACAAAAAGGCCGCTGTCTCCATTGTGGTTCAATTCACCATTGATATATGTACCTGCATTAACATCACTTGCGGGATATGTTGAACTTTGGTCATCAATAATAACGCCGTGAGCCGTGTTATAACAAGCCGAAACTTGTTGCATATACCAGCTATTGCAATTTACATATCCAGATGGGGTCGAACCGATACGCACGCCGTTAGCACCATGCCCATTGGAAGCAACATTGATTAACGAACAACCATTTGCAGCAATCCAAATACCGTCACCAGTTGCGCCTGATTGAGATAAAACAGCGAGATTTGAAATAGCCCCACGATCACCAGTAAACTTAATACCAGCAGTTGTCATGCTTGAATTTTTAGTCAAACTAGATTGATATGCAGGGCCACCATTTGCTTGATAGGAATGATTGCCTTGACCAACTAAAGTAACGCCACTTGGAATTGTGATCGTAGATGAGATTAAATAGTTGCCAGCAGGGACGCAAACTTGTCTAAATGTCGATGCTGAAGCCGCATTTATAGCCGCTTGAATAGCAGAAGTCGAATCTGTTGCTCCATCACCAACAGCGCCGTAATCCAAAATGTTGGCTGGCGCTCCCGTAATCATTGAGTATGAGGCTTTTGTTAAAGACATTTTTTAATCCAATCAAACGGAATAAGAACCACAGATATAAATGTTGCCTGACGTTACCAATCCAACCGCCGCAGCAGTACCGCCACCAGTAGGATATTGTCGAACTGATATTTGTGTTGAGTTAGCAAAGATGTAATTTTGCATCATGTAACCAGCACCCAAAGTAACACTATCGCAGATAGTAGTTACAGGCGTAACAAGACCGCTGACGTTTGCCGATGTAAATGGCAATCCATTGATAACCAAAATACCAGAGCCACCAGAAAAAGCTGTCCAAGACAATGTGAGCTGGATAGTTACTACTCGACCAATTCGAGTGTATCGGCCTGTTTGAGTGGTGTATGTTGCAGTTCCAGAAGTGCCAGAGCCAGCAATTGTCGGTGTAAATGTACCTTCTTCATACCAAGTCAAATTCTGGCTGGTCATTCCCGATGCAGGAGTGTTGGCTGTGAAGTTGATTCCAGTACCAGCAACTTGAGGAACAATATTGCCACCAGTTCGAGTCTCGCCACCAAGAGGTTGCAAATACAAAGGCTTTATGTTGTTTGTACCATCATCTTGAATGGCTTGAATCCAACCGTAGCTGTAAGCATAAGATGAAAACCAAATAGATATAGCACCGCCACCACTTGCGCGAATGTTTACGTTTGACGATGTAGATGGGCTACTACTGTTATAAACACCTTGAACCGATAAAGCCGTTGTCGTGCTTGGCGCATAAGTGTGTCCAATACGCCAGTTTTGGCTTGAGTCAATTAAAGCAGAAAACGTGCTATTTGTAGCAAATCCAACCGAATTGGCAGCATACAAATACATACCGTTAGCAGGTGCAGTCGTTCCAGTAACAGCAAAAGAAGAACCGCTAACAGCACGACCAGCCGTTAAATTAGCAACACTAACACTATCAGTCACACCGCTTTGATTAAGCGGCACAATCTCGCTACCCGATAAAGGGGTAGTCGCTGATGATAACGCCGAGATTTTGGTGTTAGCCATTATTTAGCAACCCAACCTGTGTTACCAGTTCCAGATTCTTTAACATAAAGTGTAGTGCTTGCGCCCCCATCTGTGCGTGTCCAAATAGACCCAACAGGAGCAGTTACAACTCCATTTGGTGCGCCAGCGCCGCTAGCAAACATAGGCCCATAGCCATTGTTAAATTGCCATTGCACACTTGCATCTACCGATGATGCAACGCCGCTGCCGCCAAATACTTGATTGTTTTGAACAGTTGAAGCCGTATAAGAACCACCAGAAACAGCAGAAACAACTACTCCGCCGTTAAACAAACGATTGTTTGTTATTGAAAGACGAGAAATTTGTCCACCAGCATTGATTGATGAAGCATAAATGCCGTATCCAGTTGAGGGGGGGTTAACAATGTTGTTATCTGTAATTTCAATTGGCCCGTAATAACTTGCTGCGCTAGTCCCATCGTTATAAACACGAATACCAGGATTTGAGTAAAAAATCGTGTTGTTGACAATCTTTGCTGGCCCTTGAGCATAAATGCCTTCGGTGCTTGGTGTTGTTTTACCGTTGTAATTGGTTTGATAAATTGTGTTGCCACTAATAAATCCTGAGCCTTCAATACCGTTTTCAGCAATACGATCAAGGTAGTTATTAGTAACAATCCAATCCCAAACGTCATCAGTCAAGGATGTAGATGGATTGCTAAAGTTAGCAATACCATTGCATCCGACAGCACTTGTACCAGTATTGCTAGAGCCAATCAATTGCAATCTGTTTGAATCAATAACACATTTAGCTACGTTTGCGGCAGTGTTATAGCCACGAATACCAGCCCAAACAGTATCGTGAATAAAGTTTCCACGAATAGTAATGCTTGTGGAGGAGTCAATAAAAATTGATGCTTGACCGTAGCTAACACTTAAATCATTGTTAAAGATTGAGCCATTATTAGCACTTGGGACATGAATGTTATGGCCTAAATAACTGCTTCCAGATGTTGCAGAAGTTCCTGTGTTGTAAACAGTAGTACCTTGAATAGTAAAGTAACTTGCGCCAGAACATTGAATACCGTTAAATTGAATGTTTTTAACCACACAATCACGAATAATCCAACCGTATTTATTAGCGCCTGTTACACCATCTTCATTGTTTGTGTTGCCATTACCTGTAACAGTCAAACTATCAATAATGCTATTGTTTGAAAGAATCAATTTTCCAGCAGTAAAATTTAATGTGCCTGGGCCATACAATGTTGTATTGTCAGGGACAGTTACGCTTGAACCGCAGTTATAAACACCGACAGGAACATAAACAGCGGTACTTGCTGCTAAAGCCGCTGTAATAGCAGAAGTATTATTTGATGAGCTAGTTAACGCACCAAAATCATTGATGCTAACAGTCTGTTGCAACTTGGCTTGAACCGTAGTGGTTACTGCGCCTGTGCCGCCTTCGTTGTAGGTAACATCAGTAGCAGGCACAATGTTGGCATTGGTTTGCAAAACAGCAGTCGTAAAGTCCACCACAGCGCCCACATGGAGGCCAGTAGTAAAGGTGACGACAGTAGCTGAGGTTTCGGTGTAATTAACGCCTACGATCTGCTTTAAGCCGTCTACAAACACAACCAAGTTATTAGTTCCTGGCACATACGACATTGTGGTCAGCGTAAAGACCGTTTGACCCGATGTAGCCGTGAAGGTTTGTTCTTCAATGTCGTAGGTTTGATTGCCCGAGGTCAGGGGAGAATCAACTTGAACGTCCCAAACCAAGTTACCGTAAACATCATAGACTTGCTGACGATACGAGCCAGTACCGTAAGCGATACATTGACCATTGGCATCTAAGACAACAGGATTGGTATTTAAAACAGTACCAGCAGAGTTTTGATAGGTGTTTTTAAAGGTAGTGGTTGAAGGAATGTAGTAATAGACATTGCCACTAGCCAAAGGCTTGCCATTGGAATCAATGAATTGCTGTTTACCGTTTGGGAGGATACCGTATGTCATGTTAGATGCTTTCTAAATTCATATCATTGTTGATTAACACCAACACCGATCAAAGCAGGATTCGCTAAACGCATCAAGTTTAACCCTTGACGCTGCGGTGCAATACTAAAAGTTTCAGGATTGATTAACTTTTGCGTAAGTGCGTCTAGGATTGCTTCGTTCTTGGTTTGCATTAACGATTGCCAGCCTTTGCCAACACCAGCGCCAATCATGCCGCCAGCAGCAGCGCCAGGAACACCACCTAGGGCAAACCCTGCACCAGTACCCAAAGCACCGCTCAAAGTTCCAGTAGGCAACATGGAAGTCAATGCGCCAACCTTTCCAGGCAATGCAGTTTCAAGCATATTCTGCGTGACCAAGTTTTGAGCCGTGTTAGAACCCAATGAACGGCCTCGACCAACTTCGCCTTGGCGTTGCATATCAGCACGAATCGAGCGCAAAGCATCAAGCTGTTCAGTATCAACATTTTTAGCTTTATTGACACCAGGGGCTTTCATTTTCGCCTCAATGTCGTTAATTGCCGTGTTGATTTTGGTCAGAGATATATTGCCAAAGTTATCAGTCAGCTTCAGACCTTGCAAATGCTTCATAGCATCAATGTCTTTAGAAGCCGCAGAGTAATCGTTCAAATAGTTGCTGAATCCTGGCACGTCTTTGCCATTAACAGTAACTTTAGGGACACCCTTGTCAATCACGCTATCCAAAGCATCACGCACCGACAGCAATTGTGAACTTGCTTGTTGAGCAGCACGATTCTCTTTTGCAGCCATTGGGTCTAACAAGTCGCCAATGTGCTTACGAACAGACTCGTACAAGTATTCGGGGTCTGTATTGTTAGGATTGTTGATCTTGGCTTTTACATCGTTAAGAACCGACTTGACAGAAGTGCGCTCACCGCCTGGGCCGCTCAAGATAGATTCAATCTTGTCAATCACAAGTTTAGGGTCAACAGAAGTCTTATTAGTCCAAAGATTCGACAATTGAGCGTTTGTAGCAGCATCACGCTGCTGGATAGCAGCGTTCAACTCAGCAGGGCTTTCCGATGCTTTAGCAAACAAGTCCAGACGAGCCTGAGCGTTTTCACGTTCACGTTGCACAAATGGCTCGGGGTTAATGTCCCGAATAGTACGTTGCAAGTTGCTTACTTTGGCATTTTGAGCCACTTCAGCCATTGTCGGTTTGGAGCCTTCGACAATCTCGTTAATTGCGTTAGCAGGCAGATTGCCGCCAGTAGCACGAGCCAAAATGTCGGTTGCAATGCTTTCAGGGCCGTTAGCCATAAAAGGCCGCACAGCCGCTTTAGCCACGTTTCCAAGATAGTTAGCAGCACCGCCTACAACTTCTGTTGCAGCAGGCGTTAAAGCGCCTAATAAAGCGTTTTGTGGGATTCTTTCGGCTTGCTGTTGGAAGTAATCGCCTTCGCCAGTTGTAGGCTGTAAAGCGCCGTAGCCAACGCCGACACCAGCGCCAGCACCAGCTTGACCAACACGGTTAGCCAATGCTTGAGCAGTCGAGCCACCACCCAAACGGCTGATTAAGTTAGCTGCCTGTTCGCCGCCTTGCTCAATAGCAGAGCCGCCGCCAGTAAGAATCAAAGGCAGGATTTCGCCAAGCGTAGCACCAGCAATTGAAGGAATGTTTGTAGGCGTTTTGGCCTGATATTCTTGCTCAAATCTACGAGTCGCAGCAACGTCAGCGTTAGCAGTCTGACCAAGATATTTAGCCAACTCAGAATTAGGAGCCAAGTAGTTAGCGCCAGCCGCCAAACCTTGCTCAATCAAGTTAGCGCCGCCATGCAGGGGAGCCATCAAATGATGCCCCAAAGCAGAAGCAAAGTCACCAGCGCCAGCAATAACAGGGTTAGTAGCCGTTTCCTTAGCAGGCGTAGCCATGCCGCTGAGTTCAATCCGAACTGGCGGGGTTTCGCCTTCGCCTTCAGTCAGGAAAGCGTTTAAATGATCGCTGGCTGGCGCTGCTTGAGAAGAAGGCAACGGCATACCTTCATTCAAGAAGGCATCTAAAACATTCTTTTCGGGGCTAAGTTCACCCATCACCTTAGACAGGTGAGCTTCAGTCTTTGGCCCCCAATTAGCCTTATCTGTGCCGCCATGATATGCACGAACAGCATCATGCACATTACCGTAGCGGTCAAGATTTTCAGACAGCAATCGAGCAACAGCAGGGATAGATTGAGTTGGGTCGGTAACGTCTTTTACTCCCAAAGACTGAGCAGTCTTAGGAATAAATTGCCCCAAACCTTCAGCGCCAGTTTCAGCGTTCTTAGCTTTGGGATTGTTGCCAGATTCAACTTTGACAAGCGCCCTAATAAGCGAAGGGTCTACGTTGTATTGCTTACCAGCCGATTCGATTAAGTCTGAATAATCAGTCATTCCTTACCTTCCTGGCGGCTGAATGTAACCATTTTTGATAGAAGAATTCAAATCATTCACAAAGTTCTCGTAATTGTGAGTTCCGTTCTTCTTATCTTGCTCTTGCAATTTTGAAACATACGCTTTGCGATCAGCCGTTGGCATAGCCGAGAAAACAAACGCTTCAGGAGCAATTTTCTCATTAAAGTTAGCTTCCCATTGAGGATATTTATCCCCAGTTAAGCCAGCAGCTTGCCATGCCTTATTCTTAGCCGCAATCATTTGCTCGGCAGCAATAGTGCGAGTCAAAATGTCTTTATTAGCAAGGCTTTGGATGTTAGTGTTAGCGTTACCTGTCAAGGCGGTATTCAAACGAGCATTAGTGCCAGTTCCAAGGCCGCTAGAGGCTTGGTTAGCATAATTAGCCATTAGCTTGTTGAATTCCTCAAACTTAGCGGTATCAGGATTGAAGTCCTTGCCAAAGATTGAAGTTGCCGTAGCAGGAGCCAAAGAGCCAATAAATGACTTCATTGTGTTGCGCCAATCGCTACCAGGGCCAGTGCTAACTTTAGGGTCAGAAACCAGATCACGAGCTAGCTTAAGGTTGCTAACACGCAAAGGCACACCGCTGGCAGAGCTGCTAAGGTCAGTAGCCAATTTTTGACCAGAAGAACCCAATTCTGCCCTAGCAGCAGACGCTTCAGGGGTCATTCCAGTAACGATACCAGCAACATTGCCGCCTTGAGCATTTGCTTGCTTAGGATAACGACCATCACCAGAATAACCTGCGCTGGCATTAGGGTTTCCACCTACGTCAGCTTTGGGGTCATTCAGCATCTTCAAAAAGTTGCCTTTAGTCGTAGTTCGCAAGTTACCAGCAGAGTCACGATACTCAAAAGGAGTTGTCAAATCTGTCGGGCTAAGGTCTTTTGGTAGTTCGCCAACAACTTTCACATCGCCTGTCAATGGACGAGTTTGCAAAATTTTGTATCCAGAACCAGTATCTTGAATGGTTTGCTTAGGCAAAAGCATTTCAAGTTGAGCTTGATTTGATCGAGTATTTGTGAAATGAGTTGTCACCCATTCTTTCATTTTTTCTTTGAAAGCAGGGTCATCTTCTCTTTCAGTTGGCAAATCCGCCAAATAAGTCATTGCAATTTTTGGCTCAATCATTCCGGCAGCAATAGCTTGAGACATTCCATTTGAAACGTCTTGTTTGCTAATTTTGTCGCCTTTTTCAAACCAACCGCCAGTTAACTTGCCAAAATACTCGTTTTGCTTGGCAAGGTTGTCTAACTTTTTGTTCTTTTGATCGAACTGAGAACCTTGCATTTGATAAAGCTGATTAGCGATTTGAGGCAAGTTGTAAGCGGCTTTTGGGTCTTGTCCCAAAGTTGCAAGAATTTTTGGTACATCAATGTTTCCTTGCTGGTCAGTTCCAGCTTGAATAGCAGCAGAAGCCGCTTGATTAGCTTGTAAACCCTGTTGAGCTTGTTGAATGGCGAGCTTATTCTTTTGCAAAGCCATGATCTGGTCAATGTCCGAGGACAGACCAGCAAAGTTAGGAAGCGTTTGCTTCGTAGGAATGATTGATGCGTCAATAGTCGCCATGTTGATTCCTTACCCGAACAAAGAAGCCAAGCTAGCAATGCCAGGGGCAGTAGAGTTGACCGCAGAATAAATTTTTGCGCCAGTTCCAGCAGCGCCAAGCAATGAATTGAAAGTGTTAGATGCTTGATTGCCAGCCGCCACAGTTCCAGCAGAAGCAGCATTGCCCATAGCGCCATAAGCGTTGTAAGCAGCGTTACCAACACCAGCAGCAGCGTTTTGACCCAAGTTCAACAATCCACCAAGCTGGCTAGCGTTGGTTTGATAGGTGTTCAAAGCGTTTTGATATTGCTGGTTGTAGGTATTTTGAGCCAAACCAGTAGCGTAGTTAGCCAAAGCCTTGCCTTGAGCGCCTGAGTTATTCAAACCCATAGCTGACTGCTGGTTGTTAACAGCGTTCAAGCCTTGACCTAATGTGAACTGGTATCCAGGCGTGTTTTCCAAATTAGAAGGGTTAAATTGGAAGCCTTGACCAGATACGCCTGTCAATTGACCGTTAGAGCCAAATTGACCCTGATAGCCTAAAGAGGTCAGCAATTGAGGCAAAACAGAAGTACCAATAGCCTGATAAGGGGCTAGGTTTTGCTGCATTTGTTGCAACGCTTGCTGTTGATAAGCAATTTGTTGCTGTGACGCATTTTGTGCGGCTTTGGCTTGCTGATTCGTGCCAGTTATATCGCCAAGTAAATTACCAATGAAGCTCATAAGCCCCCCATGATTATCATAGATTGCGGCTTACCGTCCCTGAACCATACGTTCGAGAGTTCGCCTTCTTTCACAAAACCACACCGTCTTGCCAATTTTAAAGCAGGACGGTTCCATTGTCCAATGGGCGCAATAAATTTCTTGCATCCATTTTGACGCATTTTCTCTAAGCAATTCATCACAAAATCATCCACATCTTTTGCCCCTTTGAGCATACAAACATGAACTTCCCATGTTGTCGGGTATGCCTGCCTAAACATAACAAACCCATAATCATTCACAAAGTAAGTGGCTTGCTCTTGATATTGAAAATCTACTTTGTTGATACCGTCAACGCAAACCCACTTCCAAACCCGATCATCACGCATTACTTTCGTAATGAAATCTCTATCCATTTCAGTTCAACAGCAAGATATTGTTAGGCGTGTAATCAGTCACGACCCAATTAGTCCCATTGGAAACCAAAGTGCAACGATCACCCGCAATAGCGTTCAAAATAGCCGTAGCAGCAGACCCGCCAGCAATAGGCACGACATTGGATGATGCTGAGACAACCGTGTAAGCCGTGTAATTTTGAATGTTCAACACCCGACCAGAATAGCTAGAAGCCGTTGGAAGCGTCAATGTCAAAGTGCCAGCGTAGTTGTTAATTACCCAAATGTCAGTAGCCGCTATCGAATAAGTGGAAGCCGCTACCGTCACAGGAGCCGAAACAGACTGCTTATTGTTAAAGGTTGTCCAATCAGTTGAGGTTAAGTAACCATTAGTGCTGCCATTAGCTGCAGCCATACTGATAGCAGGTGTTGTGCCGCCTGACGATACAACAGGTGCAGTACCAGACACCGAGGTCACATAAGTGCCTGCTGGCTGTTTATTGTTAAACGTATTCCAATCTGTGCTGCTTAGATAGCCGTTGGTGCTGGTTGTTGCCTGCGTAATACCGATAGTCGGTGTCGTGCCGCCAGTAGACGTAATCGGAGCAGATACGCCAATTGAGGTAACAGGAGCAGTCCCGCTAGATGCCGCAGTCAATCGACCTTGAGCGTCAACTGTAAGAGAAGCGTAAGTGTAGCTATTAGCACTAACAGTCGTGTTGGCTAGGGCAATGGTTACTGCGCTGGAGCCGTTAAAAGAGCCGCCAGATAGTCCAGTACCAATAGTAAGGGCGTTGGTAGTGTTGGCGGTAATCGTTCCACTAGCACCCAAAGCAACAGAAACGCCATTGAACGTAACACTAGAGTTCGTAAGCTGGGAGTTCGAGATGCCACTTAGTGTTCCCCCAAGCGTCAAAGAACCAGAGCTAGTCACCGTCCCTGTCAGGGTAATGCCATTCACCGAACCTGTGCCAGAAACGCTAGTAACCGTCCCGCCTGAACCAGTGGCATTGATTGTAATCGCAGCCGAGCCATTGTAGGTCGTTCCTGTGCTGAAGCTGACACCAGTTCCAGCGGTCAGGTTAAACAGATTGCCACCAAGCGCAACGCCTGAAATAGTCGAGTTTGTAAGCTGGCTATTACCAATCCCAGACAAAGTGCCGCCAAGGGTCAAGCTGCCTGAAGTTGTGACAGTGCCAGTTAAAGTAATGCCGTTAACAGTGCCAGTGCCGCTAACCGAGGTGACTGTTCCTGTGTAATCAGTTCCCCAAGTAGGCACACCGCCAACCTGACGAATGATTTGCCCATTAGAGCCAGCAGCTAAAAATGTAGTCGTGTTAGTGGCTGACTGATAGGGAATTGAGCCAGTAGCGCCGCCTAACAGATTCGTTGCGTTTGTTGCGTTTGTTACCGCAGTTGTCCCAATAACAGAGACAATTTGCGAGCCAGTAGCAGCACTAATCGCAGTCCCATTACCGTATAAAACGCCAGTAATTGAAGTGGATAGCGTCAAAGCAGGCGTAGTGCCACCGCTTGAAGTGCCAGCAAAACCATTAGCCGAAACAACAGAAATGCTAGTGATCGTGCCGCCCGACCCTGTTGCGCTCAATGTGCCAGCCGAAAAGGTAACACCAGACCCAATTGTGACGTTCGAGAAGCCGCCAGCGCCATTACCGTAAAGAATAGACGTGCCAGAGGTAGCAGGAGCGTAATCAGTGCCAGACACCGCTGCGCTGATAGCCGTTCCATTGCCTTTTAGGATGCCTGTAACAGTCGTATTCAGCGTTAAAACTGGATTTAATCCACCAGAAGAAGTGCCAGCAAACCCATTGCTAGAAGCAATAGAAATGGTTTGCACGTCAGTAGATGCGAGAGTACCGCCAGTAAATGTGAGGCCAGTGCCAACAGTGACATTAGAGAATCCCCCTGCACCATTGCCATACAAAATTGAAGTGCCTGAAGTGGGCGGCGCATAGTCAACACCAGCAACAGCCGCCAGCAAAGCAGTCCCATTGCCCTTAACCATGCCCGAGACAGTGGTTTTTAGGGTCAAGGTAGCCGCATTATTAGCGACCAATACATCGCCAGCAAAACCATTGTTAGAGCTAATGTTCAAGCTGGTAATAACAACTTGCTGGAGTTGCGTCAGGTTTAACGCTGGAGTAGCTTGCCCGCCAGTGCGTTGATACACCTGATTCAAAAACATGAACCAAGGCGTACTAATTTGTCCAGCAGGCGTGTTAAATGCCGTTAGGCTTGTCGGTAAGTTTGATGCAAGATTGCTCATTTGTGATTAGGCGCTGCATCAATAAAAGCACCAGACAAAGCAGTCTTAACAGGTGCGCTCCAGAATATCTCAAACACACGGTCACGAGCCATACCTAAGCGCCACCAAGAAATCGAGGTCAAATACTGCCCCTCAATCCCCAAGTTTTGCCCGACAGGGTTTCCATAAGACTTGCCCCGATCATCAGACCATTGCAAATAGACCGTCACAGGCTGGTTGTTATCACCGTTGCCTGATTCCATCTCAGCAATAAACTGCTTGTAGCGAATACGATCAGAATTATCGTCTTCAGAATGGTAAAAGCCCCGCACTCTGCTAATTGGTTGACCGTTGTCTGTGTAGTTGTTTTGGTCAATAGCGTATAGATTGCCGCTTTGCCAATCGCCAACCACTAAGGTGTTGTAAGCAAAACAGAAGCAGTTAGACAAATGGCGGTTCAATTGACCATTTGAGTCCAAATACATCCATTCGTTCCACTGACCATTAGACAGGTCATAGACCCAAGTCTTATTAGCAGTCGGGAAGGTCAGCACATAAAAGAAATGCCCATTGATCTGATAGGTGTAGCCAATAGCATCAGACAGCGTAGCGTAGCCTTGCATTTCTTGGTCAATAGCAAACGTGCTAATTTGCACCGCAGCAAAGCCTTGAGAACGGCAGACAAACGCTTGACCTTGAGCAGACTGAGCCAACCAATAACATTCACCGTCCATTTGAGCTATGGAGTTGGTAGCCGCACAGCCGTATTGCATGAACGACCCTGGCATTTCCTGAAATGGAAAATTAGCGTTGCCAGCGTTGTACCAAACTTCAGTCGTTACTTCACCAAATAGATAAATGAACCTGCGAGAAACGCCAATACCGACCAGATTGTCGGAATATCCAGACTTGGAAGCGTAGTAAGTAGGGTCAAATGTAGTCGAGTTATCAAGAGAGGAATACCACTGATTAGTGCCAGGACGATTGCAAATGAAATAACCGTCAAGGTAGTTAGCTTGGTTAGAGCCATAAAAGGCGCTTGTAGTCCCATCATTAGGGACATTGCTCAAAGTATTGTCAGAAAGTTTGATCTGGTATCCAGCAGAAGTACCGTCAACCAGCAAAACATAAGCATCATTGTCAACCATGCTGACTGTGCCAGTTGAACTAGCAATAGTCCCGATTGACGTGCAGACCCATGAGGAGCTAATTTTATAAACAGTGTTAGCGCAAACACCATAAAGCTGCCCATTGGAAGCCTGATACAAGCCCCGCCATTGAACATTTGACACAGACCCAAGCAAAGTTAGGCCAGGTGTCGGGTAATGCGTAAAAGGGAATACCGAACCGTCTGGATTCTTTTCTAAGAACAGGTTGATACACCTTTGAGCGCCAGCAATGACGCTCTTTGTCTGGTAAGCGCCAGTTGCTAACGCTACTTTAGCCATTACCCTGCGCTCCCAACATAAAAGTCGCCATAGATGTTGTAAGCCCCTGATTTGCCCCGCAAAGCTGTCGGCATATGCAACAGAGGAATCTGTGAGTTAACTTCCTCAATGGCCCGCATAGAGGCTTCTGCATACCCTGTCAGCTCAGGCGTAATCGGCAAGCCATACATCACGCAAATCCGGCGAGCCAAGTTCCAATGAAGTGCATCCAAGTATTCAGGAGGCAAAACGATCTGGTCGTTGATTTGCTGGAACTGAGGCAATTGCACCATCACGCTCAGGAAAATCTGATATTGGCTGCTTGGCAAAGGCCAAACGTAAACATTGCCAACAGGGAAGCCTGTATCGTAATAGATATATTGCGGAAAAGCGTTTAAGTTCTTGATTGAGATACGGTCGTAATCCTCTTGCGCCCGCAAAACAGTCAAAGGATAGTCCACAGGCAAGGGAGTGCCTGAGTTCATCCGAAAGTAAGCGAACTCCAGCTTAACAGGTCGAGTAATGTTGAAGTCTTGATTTGGGCCAATCGTGTAAGACAGTTGACCAGTAGCTTGTTTGGAGACTGTAACCAACTCATAAACCATATAACGGCGGCGCTGCCACTGCGCCATCATCATATTAAGTTGGTTAAAACAGTCGTTAATGTCCTGTGCGAGAGGCGTTTGACCAACGCCAATCACGTTAGCCGTTTTCAGTGCTAGGCTGATTATGTCCGAGGGTGTCGTCGGCAGAGGTTGAGTCATTCTTTGGCCTGCCTCTCTTTGGCTTAGTTAGCTCGATTTCTTCTTCCTTAGTGTTTACTACAACCGACTGTCCATCGGTCGTAGTAATCCACTTAGGATACTCAATGAAGGTATATACAGGGACAACGAGCTTGCCCCTGTAATATGTCTCCAGTTTAGACAATGTCAGCAACCACGGCCGACCATTCGGGACGAATAGCAGCGTAGCCGTACAAGATGTCCAAACGAGTAATCAAGGAGTCAGACATAACGTCATAAGCCTCAATCATACGCAAGGAGATACCGTCAAAGTTGGCACGAGCGGCTTGCACCACACCAGCAGTAGGCATTTCCAAGTCAGCAGTAGCCAAAGTAAACGCTTCAGGATAGTAAGCGATATTTTGACGATACTGGCTAGAAGCAGGCATCACCAAGCTGATAGCAGCACTGTTAGCAGGCGAAGCAGTAACAGTGTTGAAAGCAGCAGGAGCGGGAACGATTGCGGGATAGATTGGGATGCTAGTAGCGCCAGTAGGCACGTTAGCAGTCACAACGAATTGACGCAATTGACCTTGTGAAGCGCCTGTCAAACGGTTGATAGCGTAAACGCCAGCAATCGTAATAACGTCACCTTGGTTCAAAGTACCAGTGATAGCGTTAACAGTCAAGGTAGAGCCAGTTTGACCCGAACCATTCACAGTACCAGCACTAAAAGTACCAACAGTGTGAACTTGGGTGGTTTGGTCATACATCCAGTCAAAGCCCAAAGTGTCTTTGGAGATGATGCCAGTTTCATACTGCTCGGAGATGCGAACTTGAGGGTTAAACAAGCCAGCCAGTGAGGACACGGTGCGAGCTTGGGTAACAGGGTCAAGAATGATCTTACGATCAGAGCGAGGAGCCAAGTTTTGGTCGAGAGCCGAGCCAGCGGTCAGCCAAGTCGTAGCGTTGGGGCTAGACAGGGTAGAACCAGACAGGTTAGCAACGATGTTAGCGGATTGACCAGCCACATTCATCAAGTCAGCGGCAACATAAGCAGCCAAACGGTTCACGGCAGGAGCCAAGATACGTTCGCTGAAGTCGTCCAAAGACAAGGTTTTCTCAGCAGTGCCGAACGAAACAGGCACGTTGGCTTGTGTTGCCACAGTCAGCGTAGTGTTTTGTTCGTTAGTGCCTTGAGGAGTAATGGCAGGGCCAGTGCTAACGGTGTAATCGTTAGGGAGGCGAATCCGCAAAGCTGAACCAATTTTTGCACCAGTGCGAGCGAACTGGTCATCATATTGGCGGCTAACGGTACGGAGGAAAGCATTAGATTGAGTAAACAGACGCACCGCTTCATTGGTGATCTGATTAATCGTCAAAAGCGAATTCGTGGTCATGAACTCTGCTCCTTTCAAATAAAAGATAAAGAATAAAAGAAACCTACTTTTACCCCTCGGCCTTCAGGAGTCAATCATTTCACGGCCCGAAACAGCTTTTTACGGTGGCTTAAACCTAATGCTTATTCTATACCTGATTTTTTACTTAATCAACGCTTTTTGCGAGCATTAGCTTTACGCCACTCCATCCAAGCAACTGTATCGCTCATTGGAGGCTCTGCACCGCCACTAGAACGGCTGCTAGAAGAACCATCCACATCAGCCACAGGAGCAGGCGCTCGTGATTTTGTAGGGCTTAATTCTTTAGCGGCTTTGGTAGAAAGTTTTGTCAACTCAATACCCATTTGCAAAGGCGACATATTTGCAATCTTTACAGCGTCACCGACATTCTCAGACTTTCCAAGATAAACCAAAACCTTTTCAGGATTAGGAATCTCAGCCAAAGCCCGCAGAAAATCATTAGATTGCACACCAGCCATACTCAAATTAGAGATAGAACGGTCATAGTCCTCTCCAAATTCTTTCTTGGCAGTCTGCTCAATCGAGGTCATTTTCTCGACAAATTGGCGTTGCTCAAGCTCTTGACGGGCAATCTGTTGAGCCATTTTCATCACGTCTTCTTGAGGTGCTGCTGGCGCTGGCGCTTGCGAGAACTGGTTTAGTTGAGCTTCCAAGGCAGCGGCTTTTTCGGCTGCGGTGCGCTTTTGCTCTGCCAGTTCACCCATACGGCGGCGAGCCCATTCAGGCAGGTCGTGATAAGAGTTTTCTTTGGTTGTTTCAGGAGCAACTTCAGGGGTAGTCGTTGCTTCTTGGGTTTGTGCTTCGATTAGTTCGCTCATTTTTTCCTCATTGAGTTATTGTGGGGATTTCCGCTGCTAACACCTGTGACGGGTCAACATAGTCAGGGCTTACATCTCTGCCAGGATTACGAGACTGTTCAATCTCGCTCACCATCTTGTCAGTAATACCTGTCAACTGTTGAGGCGACACATCTTTGATTAACAACTTCAGGCGCTCGGTTTCTGCCTTGAAAGCGTTAATCAAATCTTCTCGCTCGTTTTCCAGACGCAAAGCCAAATGGTTCAATGCGTCCATATCCAAGCGTTGTTTCTCCATCGTTTGACCGATCTTCTTATCTTGCAACTCTTGGCTAAGTTGTTGGATAACTGCTTGAGCTTCTTGCAGTTGTTGCTGCATTTGCTGCTCGGCAGGAGTCGGGCCAGTTCCCAAGATGTTAGCAGGAATCCAGTTCCGCATACGCTCTTGGAGCTTGTCTGAGCTTGGAAAATCAGCAGTTCCCATGTAAATATCACCGATAACCTGTGCTAGCTCAGGATTTGAGCCTAGCAATTGGGTCATAGCTTCAAAAGCCTCTTGGCGGCGAGTATCAAAGTTCGGGCCAGATTCGGCAACCACGTCATAAGTGCCAACATTCGGATTAAAGATCGTTTCAACAACGCCTTCTTCTTTATCCTCATTCTGTTTCATGGCGACCTTCAACTCAGGGTCGATCTGAATCTTTTGCTCAGTTCCATCCTCAGCCAAGATGTTAATAATGCGCTTGGTGTCGTAAATTTTAGGAATCAAGTCAACCAAGATCTTGCCTGTGAACTGGATAGCCATATTCTGAGCATCTTGAAAGTGGAAAGTTACTCGATCACCCTGAGCAACACGCTTGCCAATAGCAACGCCCGACAACTCTTGGCTTTGAGCGCCAAAAGTCTGGTCATACTGCCCCGAGGTCATCATCAACTCTTGAGCAGCGGTCATCATGCCTTCCTGATAGACAGGAGCCGACATAGGAGCAGGCGCTCTAGCTGGCGCTGGCACAGGATTGCCCGATTCATCCGCATGGTTGTAAGGCAGATAGGCGTGATTCTCGGTGTTAGCCGTTGCCCAATAGTTTTCTAAGCCCTCAATAGCCTCCACAGGGGCAAGGTAAGGCGACTTAGATTGGAGCGCACCGTATTCCAGAGCAGCAGAGGCGTTGTAGTTGTAGGCTCGTTGAGCGTCTTTCATGTAGCGAACCAGACCCTTACGGTCTAGCTTGCCTTCAATGACAACTTCCTCGCCTGGGACACGCACAATAGGAATATATTTGCCAGCCCAAACACCCTTTTCAAGCACTTCATTGCCGCCAATCAGGTATTTATAGATAACCCGCTTGTCAATACGGCGGCGGTCAATGTCAGCACCCATGCGGATAGCTTCATTGAGCATCTTGACTTCTTCCTTGCTCATGTCTGACTGCTTGACAAACTTAGTGCCTCCATCAGCATCAGTCAGGGCATAGAGCCATTCTTTCTTCATCTCCAGCTCGTAGTAGGTAGCAAGCCGAACAACGTCCTTAGTCACCCAAGATTGATTACCTTGAGGGCTAACCATAGGAATCAGCGTATTGGGAAAGCGTTGCTTAAATTCTTCCAGAGGCATATCCTCATAGATAAAGCCAAACTTAGCATCAGACCCATCACGCTTCTTGATATGCGGGTCAAGGTAAACGCTCATTGGGTCAGGCACTTCCTTAATAAAGATTTCCTGATCGAATGATTCGTCATTGGCATAAGCGGTCGAAACAGTCCAGTAGCCAATACCGCCGCCGACCTGAGTTTCAGCAGCAATGTCGTAAGCGACTTTAGCGTTTGAGATGTATTCAATATGCCTAACAATGCCCTCAAAGACTTCAGCGGCCTCATAAGTTGCCTCGTTGCCTGTCGGGTGAATGGTCACGCTTGGTTTGTTGGCCTTCAATTGATTGACAACGTGCAGCCAGTGCGTGTGCGTCTTATTGATCGTAATCATCGGCTGAGTATTCAACCGTCTACGAGCTTTTACCGCTGGCTCCCATTGATCTTGGTTGTCTGAATCAGCGTATAAGAAGCGAATGTCCTCACGAAAACGCTGCTTAGTGTCCTGCTCCCAATCAAGGCAAGCCTTAAAGTTGCGTTGCGCTCTTGCTACTACGTCAGAATCTTTATCAGCCATATTTACATCCAATACCCTGCTCGGGAGTTATTCCAGTTTTGGGGTCGTTTTGTCTCTAACTTCTTTTTTTCTACTTTTTGACGCAACATTCCAGGAAAAAGCTCAGTTAAAACCCAAATCCAAGCGTCTGCTCGGTTTGGAGAGCGACTTCCAGTGAATCCAATCGTAGAAAATCCGCTTAATTCGTCTTCAAGTTCAACAAATCGACCTGCGTGTCTAATTTTACCCGCCTCGTATAAAGATGCAAACGGTTCAGCCCGAATTACTTTGCCACGGCTTGCCGAAACAGCTTTAAAGTTTGTTTTAGACCGTGAAGCCTGAATAACGCCTTCAACCATTGCACCGCCATAATTGGTTTCAGCGACCAGCACATCAGCTTTATGTCGGTCATAAGCTGAGACAGCGACATTGCCCCACGTTGCAGGGCCAGCCTTTACAGTGCAGTCTTCTAATAAATAAGCGTTACCGTCAACGCCAAGAGCGCCAACCACGATACCAATTGCATCGTTATCAGCGTTATCGCTATCCCCTGCTCCAGACGGGTCAACACCAACAACAACACGAACAAAATCAGGCAGGTCACCATTGTCAGCCCTCCATCTATCAATAGCCTCATCAGGGAATAGCTGGTTAGGGTTAGCGTCTGTAAATTCGCCTTCCAAGAACCGTCTACGCAATCTTGCGCTCAAATTCTCTAATGTGTCAAGATAACCGTCTGATAAGTTTTCCTGATTGTCCCTTGGGTTAATCTGAAAATAGCCGTAATTCTCAGGGTTAGCCAAGTTAATCTTTGTATCTGGGTCACGCCTGAGAATGAATAGCTGATACGTCCAGTGATTCTTATTTGGTGGGTTACAGTCAAAATACATCCGAGGCTTGAGCAATGTAGGCTCTTTGCCCTCAATGACTTGATTAACCTTTTGAGCTAAACGAGTTATGGCAATCCCAACTGGCCCCCATGATATCTGGCTGGATTCGTTCAAGTAAATAGTAGCGAACTCCATGCCCAAAATCTTTTCAGTGCGGTCTTTATCATCCAAGCCGCCAAACCAAATCTCAGATTCATTCTGAAACTTGACATACCAGTGCGTTTTATCGAGCTTGTATTCCACACCAAGGAAGGCCAGCTTCATCACCTTAGGAAAGGTGTCGTAAACAATTGAGTTCACCACATGGTTAAACCTGAATCGCAGAATGGTATGCCGTGAGCCTGGAGCCTTCAATGCCCTCAAGATGATCTGGCGCACCAGCAGGAATGTCTTACCTGACCTTGACCCGCCAAATAGCATGGCATAGGTAACATCGCTGCTCAGTAGCTTTTGAGCCTCGATTTGTTTTGCATGGAGCTTCACGCTGATTCGTCTAAGTTATTCAGACTAATAACGAGAGGGCCAGAATTAGCGCCAGTGATTTCATGTTGCGTCTTTTCAGACCATCCCATCTGTGTCTTAGTCCACCAAATTGCAGCAGTCGTGTCGCCTTGCGTTGCTTTGTTAAAAAGCGACTTGGCAACTTGAGCTGATGCCATTGCCTTACCAAGAGCCAACTCAATCGGGTAATGCTTTGTGAGCGTCTTAGGCGATATACCAATCAATGCAGCAATCTGTTCTTGAGGTAAGCCTAACCCCGATGACTGTTGCACCGTTGCTTTGGTCTTTTCGGTCGGTTGATGTTCAAGCATTTTTATATTCTGGAAGTGTTGAGCTGAGTTTACAAGAAAACTTAAATAAATCAAGCACTTAGCAATTCCGCTTTTCTACCCGTGAAATCTTCCCATCTTTTGACAATTACATCGACAAATTTTGGGTCTAATTCCATTAATCTTGCAGACATTCCCAAACGATCAGCAGCTATTAATGTGCTTCCTGAGCCACCAAAAGCATCAATAACAATATCACCCGCTCTTGCTGACGATTTAAGCATTTTTTCAATTAATCCCACAGGCTTCATTGTTGGATGCTCACCTGAACGTTTAGGCTTTTCGTGAAAGATTATGGATGATGGGCTTTCTTCTAAAGTGGCCTCACCAGACACAAATAAAACAGAGTCGCCAACTTTAATCATCCAGCGACCATCTTCAGACTTTTGTATTGGCCCACCTTCTCCATGATCAATGACAATAGTTAACTTTCTGCCACCATACCAACGATGTTTGCTTCCAGGCTTCCACCCATACAAAATAGGCTCATGCATCCATTGATAGTCTGACCGACCTAGCACCAAAGAATTCTTGCGCCAAATTAAACAGCCCGACAATTTAAAGCCAGCTTGAATAAAGGCCGATCTAAAGTTCAATCCTTCTGTATCGGCATGAGCAACATAAATTGGAGCGCCGCTTTTCATTACAGCAAACATGGAAATGTATGCATCAAGCAAAAATTGTTTAAATTCATCATTTGCCATGTTGTCGTTTTGAATCTTTCCGGCCAGCTTAGATTCATAAGCCACGTTGTAAGGAGGGTCAGTCCAACAAATGTCGGCTCTTTCACCATTCATGAGTTTGTCCCATGAATTGATGTCTAAAGACGAACCACACATTACTCGATGAGGGCCAAGCTGATAAATGTCACCTTCTTTGCTTTTTGGCTCTAAAGGGATTTCTGGAACATCATCAGGATCTGTAAATTCTTCTTTTTCAACAACAGGATTTAATAATTCCTGAAGCTCGTCAGCATTAAAGCCAAGCAAATCTAAAGCAAACCCATCAGCCAATAGCTCATTAAGCTCAATGGTCAGCAATTCATTGTCCCAATCGGCGTTCAGCGCCAGCTTGTTGTCGGCAATGATTAGAGCTTTACGCTGAGTGTCGGTCAGGTGCTTCAACTCAATAGTTGGCACTTCCTTCATTTTCAGCTTGCGAGCAGCCATTAGCCGCCCATGTCCGGCAATGATGCCTTTGTCCCCATCCACTAGGATAGGGTTAGTCCAACCGAACTCTTTAATGCTTGCCGCTATCTGGGCAACTTGTTCGTCAGAATGTTTTCTCGAATTATTAACGTAAGGAATTAAATCCTCTACGCTTCTGAGGACTATTTCCACAGCAGTAAATCAATTAAGCTGCGGGAGGCGGCTCAGTAGGCTCAACAGCAGGCGCAGGAGCAGCAGTACCCAATTGGGCCTCAGCTTGTTGCTTAACGCTTGCCATTAACGCATTGTGGGCCTTTGCATGGCTTTCCAATGCTTTGAACAAGTGTTCTACTTCTTCGATAGTATGCTCAAGAACGATTTTGATGCTCATTTTTTTGCTTTCGATTTAGGGGATTTTTTTTCAGCTTCACGTTTTTCCGAGTATGCGATAGCGACTGATTGCTTTAAAGGTTTCCCTGCTTTCAGTTCGGCTTTCACATTTTCAGAAAACGCCTTTTTGCTTGTCGATTTTTTCAAAGGCATGATTAGCTCTGCGTGTGCAAAATTGCGTAATTGATCTGGATTGCTTCAGAATACGCATTGTTAGTTGAGTTCTTGATAACAATCGTAAATTGACCGTTAGCAATTGCCGCCACAAAGATATTGTAAGCGCCAACAGTACCGCCAGAAGCAGGGCTAATGATGACATTATCTTTAGTGCTTACAGAAGTGCAGTTAACAACAAAAACAGCCTGAGCAGAAGGTGCTAGCTGGCTATTAGCGGTAGTAATTGACCCCGATGGAGTATTGATCGTTACCGCTGTGTTCTTGTTGTTTGTTTGCGTGATTGCTGAATAATTCCCTGCTGCATAGCCAAGCTCACCAGTTGCATATACATTGACAGCCGACACAAAGTCAGCGCCATTGATATTCTGGTCAGAATAGGCTACGCCAATAGCTTTGGAATTGCCCATATTAAGCAACAGCTTGAATCAGAGCAAAGCTAACAACAACAGCCTCGGACAGCGAGCCGCCAGAGATGTTTTGCAAGGTCACATCAAACGAACCGTTAGCAACTGCGCTGCAATCAATCGAGTAAGAACCAGAAGTCCCGCCCGAGGCGATAGCAACCACAGGCACATCACCTGTTGTTACCAAGGAGTTAGTCACAGTGAATTTAATAGCAGCAGAAGCAGCCAGAGCAGCATTGTTCATCACAATTTTGCCCATAGCGTTATTCAAGGTAACACCAGTGGTTTTGCTGGTTGCTTGAGTAACGCTAGGAACTGAACTGCCAACACGGTAGCCAAGCTGACCAGTGTAGTTATCCACAGCAACGATTTTTGAGCCGATCAGGTTTTGATCTTCATAAGCTACGCCTAAAGCATTACTAGCCATGATTATTTCCTCATTGTCTTAATTTTTGACAGAGCTTTCATTTGCTCGTCAGCACAACGCTTAGCCGCAGCCATGCGTGAACGATTGGATTCGATCTCACGAGCTTCTTTCAAAGTTCGCAAGTCTGCCTCAGCCCGCCACTTCTTTTCTTCGTCCATATCCCTTACAGGCATGGAGATTACTTCTACCTTTTTGGCAGGCTTCATGGGAGCTTTGGTAGCCATTATTTACGACCAGAGCTGATGTTGCTTTGGGGCAACATGGGGATGCCGTTGGTCAGGGTAGGCTCTTTCACAGGGCCTTCTGGCGGCTCAAAGTGATTACGGTCACCAATGCGGCAACCATGAACGTAATCAGCGGCATTTTGCAAGTGGCCTGGGTCTTTGATACCAGACTTGCCCTTCATTTCACGTTCTTTTTTCGATTCAATGGGTAGATCACGCATGGGTAACTCCTAGGATAAATGTTAGCTAACAGGCTCAATTATCACAAAATGGGGAATTTAGTCAAGGTGCTGGCATTGAAAAAAACGACCCCAAGAGGAAATCGAGCAAACCCCTTAAACGCTCATAGCAATGCCAGCATTGGAATTTTAACCAAGTCATTGCCAATAGTCCATTTGGGCGTTCAACAAGTTAGGGCAGAAAGCAGAAAAACTCCCTAAGTCCACCATCCTGGATTGTCTGCTTAACCTATTGGCAGTAGAATTCTATATCGCAGTTGCTAATTTGAGCGACTTTAGGGAATGTAACAGTTCCCTTTTTTTTATTTGCTCAAGTTATCGTTTATCTTGGCAATAATATTTGCTTCAATCGCTCGGATTTGGCTAATGTCTGAGATGTTGAAAGATTGCATCAGCTTTTGAGCTTCTTCGTCTGCCAGCACTTCAGCCTGATCTAAACCTGCTGATTTCAGAATCTTGTCTTTTAAGTCGCCAGCTAAAGATTTAATCTCATGCTCGGCAACATCCTCTACAACTTCTTCAATAGCCCAAATTAACAATGGCAACATAATTTTTCCTTAAAAAAGTGGGGTACTCGCTGCGTCTGGTGTCTCTTTATGTGCCCTGTCTAGAACAAGTAACCAGCATCCGCTTTCCCCCGTTAATCAAAATGGAACAGAATCGTCAAACGAATCATTGTGGCTTGGCTTTTTAGCATAGCCTTCTTGGGGTTTTGGGTCGTTCAAGTAAGCCCAACCAGACCAGCCGCCTTCAACTACTGGGATGCTGTCAATTTTGAGCATTGGGCCATTCTTGGTTTCAATCATAGAGCCAATGCGCTGATAGCGTGACTTTTCTTGACCATCTTTGTTGGTGTATTTGCCGCTAACAATGGTAATTTCTTTGATGGTTCTGCTCATTTCATGCTTTCAAGTTAAGTAGTTGGGTAACTTTATTGTCTGTTTCTTCTAAAAAATTGATTACTTCGGTTTCTAAAATCTTAATGTATTCATTACTTCGATAAATACGCATAACAAAAATTTGAAGGTCTGAAGGGAGGCGTGGGTCGTAAGATACAAAGTCACACCAATCACGACCAGTGCAAGCCATCTGCCAGAAAATTTGATCTGCATACTTTTTAGGTACTGTTTGGCTGAGTAACGTATCAATGTGCGTTGCTGTGTTGGGACACTTTATTTCAATAAGTCCGTCAAAACCCACAAGTCCATCAGGAGAAGCGCCGCTATTGACAATACTTGGGTGATCGATGAACCCAACTTCATCAACCAAAACGTCCATTTTTGCTTCATACGCTGCCCTTGCTAGTGGTTCTGTTTCTGTACCCCATTGCATAGCTGCGTTGCTAAATGACTCGGTTGGCTTGCCAGTAAGCCGTTCGCAGACCAATTGCGCCATGTAGTTATCACGACTCGCTGAGTAGCCCGATTTTGTCTTTGCAACCACATCGGCAACTCGGCTGGCTGTGACTTTTCCAATTCTTGCGGCAAACCAATCATCTGTTCTTTGTTCCATTTAGAGTGCCGCCTTTCTTGCGTTTTTGGCTGCAATAATTTTCTTTTGTGCTTCTGGGTCTGACTGCGTATCTTTAAATGCCTCGGTGTAAACCGATTTGAGGCTGTCAGCATTGGGGGCTTGGCTAATCTCTGCCAACCAATCAGCCAGGCGACCAGCGTCATAAGCAGGGGCTTTGCGACTAGCAGCGTTGCCGTCATCGTCCTCTGGGGCTATGCCGCAAGCCGCCATCAATGAGTAGCGCCGAGCATAGGTCAGAGCCGAGCCGTAACCTTGCGGGTCTTGCTTGCTGGCAGGAACGTGCAACTTGCCACACTCCAAGATTTCGCCGGATTCATGCACAAACAAGGTTTCCACAGTAACACCTGTGTTGTCCTCATAATTGCGCTGAATTAGGGCAATGCCGTTGTTATTAAGTGAATCAATAACTGCCTCAACACAAGCCGACAAATCAGCATAGCGGCTGCGGAAGTGCGGGTTAGTGGATGTTTTGAGGGCAGGGCCAAATGCTTTTTGTGCTTTGACCAAAGCTGTTGCAATGTTTTTCATGCTGCCTCCAATGCCAACTGGAGGGCTTGAATCAAGGCTTCGGTTTCTTCACGGGTCAATGCTACTGATGCAAAACCGCCTGTGAAAAAGATTGCCAAGGTTGACCCATCATCAAACTTATCAATCATCAACTTGTCACCTTGGTCAATCTTGATGACTGTTGAGTGCTGCTCTACTGTAATGCTCATTACTAGCTCCTAAAAAGACCCCAAGAAATTCAGGGCATGGGAGTATTGTAGTCGAGTTTTCTCAACATTTATCTAAGTATTAACCCTATCTACAAACCGATTGTTGGCATTTTCGCTACGCCAAACTTCAATTTTTAGCTGTGCGGCAGTCAGTTGCCACTTGAGGGTTTCTTCTTGCTCAACAGCAGCAGCCAAGCCTTTGAGTAACGCCTGATATTCTTCGTCTGAGTAAGCGTCACGCTCTTGAGCCGCTAGTGCCTGGACACCTTTGAGGCTAGCCTGTTGCATCAGAATTGATTTTTTGCTTTTCAAAAAAGATTCAATGTAAACCCGATCAGATTTGGCCTTGGCAAACAATGGGGCGGTCTTAAGGATAAATTCCACGGCTCGGTGCGGTGCTTCGCTCATTGCAGTTCCTCCTTCACCAGCACTTCAACAACGGGAAACGTGCCGTAAACCTGTGTAGCGTGAATCGTTACCACCTGTTTGTCATCCAGATAGACCACTTCGTTCATGGCATCTAGATAGCATTTCAAGATGTTATCGATGTCTGGTTTTTTTGTTGGACGTTCAGAACCGTTTAAACAGGCTTCTATGCGTTTTTTTGGGTATGACGCTGGTATGGCCTTAGTGACGTGTAAAAACACCGCTACAGGAGTTTCTAGTGGCTCTGAAGCACCCATTGCCAGCATTGCGGATGCTTTAATTATTGTTTCGTAGTCCGCTGTCTGTTTTGGTGTGTATGTTTTGACAAAGCCGCCACGATTGGAAAACCTTGGTCTGCCTTTGCCTTGAGGCGGGCCTTCTACACGAAAAGTAACCATAAATGTCATTTGTTGCCTCTGATTCTGTTCATGCGCTGGCGTAAGTTTTCAGCTTCTTTCTTGCCACGCTTTTTTTCTATTTTTTCAATCGTGTCTGCCCACCAAGCGTTAGCCTCGCCATAGCCTAATTCTTTGGCTTTCTTGCGGTAGCGTTCCACCCATTCACGGGCTTCGCTCTCACGCATGAACTCCAAAACGGTGTTTTCAATTGCCGACTGCATCGCCTAAAACCCATAAGGCCCAAGTTATTGCTGTCCAAGGCACAGAATCGTCACCCATGCGTACCAAGTCAAGGATTCTTGCAGCTTCAAGTTCTTCATGGTTGTAGTGGTTACGCATTTAAAACTCCTTATTCCACCAGGCTGCATCAATGGCTGGCGCTGGCTCGGCTTTTGGCAAAACTGCTGGCTTCATTCTTTTTTCAGCCTTTGACCATTGATGCTTGCTGCACATTGGCTTCTGACCAGAAATATGAACCGACCAAAGCTGATTGCATCCTTGAACACTGCATAGGTTAGAAAACTCTTGGTTTTCTTTTTCTTCAACTTTTTTAATGTTGTAAGCCATGATTACTCCTTGTGGTAAGCACCTTCAACGATGCGAGCAAATTTTGTGGGGGTGAAAATAAAGTCTATGTCTGCCTTCCAATCCTTAACTTTGCCAGTTAAGAATTTAGAGCCTCGCACATGGTCGAAAAAATCAGCAAACCATTCAAGCCCTTGGTCTTTGGTGAATTTCTGCTCGGCAACAACTTCCCGCCATCTGGCTGAGATTGTTCGCTTTCTAGCATCGTTGACCACTTCGCACCTTGGCAATTGCGGCAGCTTGGCATTGAATAGCTCAACAATTTCAGAAATTGGCGCTGCTGGCGTTCTCTCGACTTTAGGCGAGGGGACAAGAACCGTAGGTTCTATAAGTCTCGGGTCTTGTATCTCGGGTCTTGGGTCTTGGGTAGCATTGCCTTCGCTATGCGTTTGCATTGCGTTCGCATCTTTTGATTTAGACCAACGTGCCTTAGCACTAGCACTTGCCTTCTCAGATTTTTCACCAACCTTTTGGATTTCAGAGACAACCCTAGACGAAACCCAACCATCATCAACAAGATTAAAGAACTCTCGCAATACGACTGCAATGCAATCGCTATGCGTTCGCATACGAATTAGTCTTGCAACTTCATCTATGTTCTGTGGGAGTGGCTTTTCGTGCAAGTAGCACCAATCAAGAAGCCTTCGATATGCCAAATCTTCCATTTCAGAAAGATGGGCCGTGTGACTTTGATAGTCACCAATGTTGAATTGGTAATAAAACATACTAACCTTTTTTGCCGCACCTTTGAAATGAAACTGCGGCAGGAGAAGGTGTAACTCTTTTCGATGGGGTAGCTACCCCCCATCTAGCCGTGTTTCAAACTACTATAACCCAAACCAATCAGGTTTTAACTCTTTAAGCTGATAAATTCGTAAAGCAGGAATTGCCTTCCAATGGTAGATAGCGCCTCTGGTCACGCCTAAGAGCTTGGCTAACTTGGCTTGGCTACCTGCTAATTTGATTGCTTCTTCTTTGGTCATACATAGATTGTTGAGCTTTTTCAACATTTTAGCATTAGGGAAATCCCCTAGAAAATAATTTGTTGAAATACCTAGACAGTAGAGCTAACTCAACATACAATGCACCCATGCCCTGAACAGTTCGGGGTCTTAAGGAGCAGCAATGCAAGACATATCAACTAAGCAAATGGAGCTAGACCAACTATGCCAACTTCTTTACTCAAAAGGGTTCGAGGACACTTTGATAGACCATATATCGAGCGTCATATTGTCAGACACAACATTCGGTCTTGGGTCGCTTCTGTTCGACACCTTGGTGACAAATGGCTCCTCGCAACCCCAGTTCAACGAAAGGAACAGCAATGAACTCCCTTTTTGAAACATTCTTAGATTACGCATTGGCTGTGGTCATTGCTTGTCTGTTGGCTTGGTTTTTAGCGGTAGCACTTGTATGACTGACGACTACGACTTTGACATAGAAGAACTGCGCCAAAAAGTAGCTGCTGAAAAGCGTTACTACAACCAGCTTATTCGCCACCCTAACCCGCAAGACCCTGATTATCCAGAACTGGAGGACGATGATGAAAACTGAAAAACTGCAACCAACCGACCCAGTGGCATTTCTTTATACGCTTGAATACGGAAAAACTGTTGTCGATAAAAAAGTTTCTATCGCTCAATTGAATTACCCGTTTGGCGTTTGTGGTGCTGACTATCAGGCGAAAAACGAAGATGGCGTTAGCTATGTCAGGCAAACGCCCCTCTACACCCACCCAAAGGAATAAAAATGACTAAAGACGAAGCCCTACGCATGGCGCTTAAGGCGCTGGATGCGTTGTGCATCAATGACTACAACGGGTATGAACTTGGAAAACGAGATGCACACCTTGTTGACAACGCCCTTACCTCCATTAAAGAAGCATTGGCACAACCAAAGCGTGAAATTTTAGGTAATGTTGATTACATCCCGTGTTGCACAGACCAGACTTGCCCAAAATGTAAACCTCCACAACCAAAGCAAGACATCCCAACAATGGACGATGCTATTGCCGCTGGCGATAGTGTTCTGATGAACGAGCAAGCAGCTTTGTTGCGTGAGTGCCGCAGTGCATTGGACTCATTGATTCAGCAAAAACCTCAATTGGCAACACTGCTTTGTGGGTCAACAACACTTGGGAATTTGAAAGCGTCTTTGTATGGCTACCGACCCCAAGGTGTGTTTAATCCAAAGGAATGGATTGACCTATCCTATGAAGAGATCATGCAAATTTGGGATAAGACCATTAAATACGCCTCGACCGAAATCCGCATCATTGATTTTGCTCGGTCAATCTTGAAAGCAGCGCAGG
>Ga0208618_1000139_pt1 | contig 33190 bp, 29 predicted proteins | sample CryBogCBE18Jul08_FD_184585 | JGI IMG/M metagenome (GOLD analysis project Ga0208618, IMG submission 184585) | Freshwater microbial communities from Crystal Bog, Wisconsin, USA - CBE18Jul08 (SPAdes) | ecosystem: Environmental > Aquatic > Freshwater > Lake | place: Crystal Bog, Wisconsin, USA...
CAAGACGATTTGTATTTGTTCATGAACGGACAATGGGTCAAAGACACCGTGATTCCCGATGACAAGTCCTCTTACGGTGCATTCGTTGAGCTCAGGGACTTGTCCGACCAAAGGCTCAAAGGTTTGATCCAAGGGCTCACCCAATCCCATGCGGCATTGAGCCCAGATGAGAAGAAGGTGGCCACTTTTTATCAAGCGTTCATGGACACCGATAAAATCGATGCCTTGGGTTTGGGTCCCATTCAAGGGCTTTTGAAGCAAATCGACTCGATCAAAGATCGACATGACTTGGCGTTGTTCTTGGGGTCCAACCAACACCATTTCAATGTGCCCATTCGCATGTGGGTGGGACCTGATGACAAAGAGCCCACCATGAACCGTGTTCAGATGGTGCAAGGTGGTTTGGGGCTACCCGATCGAGACTATTACTTGAAGCTCGATGAGCCCCGGTTTGCCAAAGCAAGAGAGAGCTACCTCGCCTATTTGACTCAATTGGCTCGATTGAGTGAAAACTTCTCAGGGCGTGAGCCCACAGATGTCGCCAATCGGGTGATGGAGCTCGAGACTCAATTGGCCAAAGTGCATTGGAGCCAAATCGAGAGCCGAGATGCTCAAAAGAGCTACAACCCCATGACCCTCAATGCCTTGATAAATCGATCTGGGCAATTTGATTGGCGAGCTTACATGAAGGGCGCACAACTCTCGCACGTCAAGCGATTGATTGTGGGCCAACCCAGCAGTGTGTATGAAACGGCCAAGCTTTTCATGGACACGCCCTTGGAGGTGTGGAGGGCTTACCTGGTGCTCCATGCTTTGTCTGATTCCGCACAAGTGCTCCCCCAAACTTTGCGAGATGCTCACTTTGCGTTTTATGGTCAGGCCTTGAGTGGCGCCCAAACTCCCAAACCCAGGTGGCAACTTGGTGTTGCACAGGTCGATGAAGCCTTGGGCGAGGTGGTGGGCAAGTTGTATGTGAGGGAATACTTTCCGCCTTCCTACAAAGCTCAAATGACCGATTTGGTCAACCACCTCTTGGCCGCTTACAAAGACTCGATCAAAACACTCACTTGGATGGGAGAGGCAACGAAGAAAAAAGCGCTTCAAAAACTCTCCCAATACAGCGTCAAAATCGGCTACCCGAATCGCTTTCGAGATTACAAGGCCCTTGAGGTGCGTCCTGATGAGGCGTGGTTCAATGGCATTCGTGCGGAGAACGTTGAGTGGATGCGCATGGTCAAGCGAGAGGGTAAAAGGGTTGATAAAAGCGAGTGGGGCATGACGCCTCAGACGGTGAACGCTTACTACAACGCCAGTCAAAACGAAATTGTTTTTCCGGCTGCCATTTTGCAACCTCCTTTCTTCAACCCCAAGGCCGATGCTGCAGTCAATTACGGCAGCATTGGTTCGGTGATCGGTCACGAGATCAGCCACGGGTTTGATGACCAAGGCAGTCAGTTTGATGGCAACGGTAAATTGGTCAATTGGTGGACGGATGCAGACCGAGCGGCGTTTGATGCTGCGACCCAAAAATTGGTTAAGCAGTTTGACGCCTACGAGCCTTTGCCAGGTGTGCACGTGCAAGGAGCACTCACATTGGGTGAGAACATTGCGGATTTGTCAGGCCTACAAATCGCCTTCAAAGCTTATGAGAATGCTTTGAAGGGCAACACGGCGCCTGAAATCGATGGACTCACGGGTGAGCAACGTTTCTTTTTGGGTTTTGCACAATCTTGGCGAGAGAAGGTGAGAGAGGAGTCCACCTTGAGGCGTTTGACCGCGGACCCACATTCACCCGATGAGTTCAGGGCCAATGGCACGGTCGTCAATGCTGACGCGTTCCACAAAGCCTTCAACACCAAGCCCGGCGACAAGATGTACAAGGCGCCAGAGGCGCGCATCAAATTGTGGTGAATTGAGATTCAACTAAGAGGCGCTTCGCCTGCTGCTGGCCCAGATGTTCATCAATAGGCCCAGCAAGATGAGGCCTGCAGACGTGACCTTCCAGCTTGGCATGCTTTCGCTCAAAAGAAGCGCAGATGCGCTCATTCCAAAAACCGGCACGAGCAAAGTGACCGGTGCAATGCGGCTCAAGGGGTGTTTAGACAAAAGCCAAGCCCAAGCGGCATAGCCAAAAAGTGTGTTGCCCCAAGACTGCCACAAGAGGGATGCCCAAACCGTCCAATCCGACTGTGTGAGTCCAAGCTCAATTCGTGGCCAGCCCTCAAAGTAAAGGGACAAAGCGAAAAGCGTGGGACAGGAGAGGGCGCTTGACCACACCACGTAATGAAAAAAATCATTGGCGCCCGAGCGCTTGCTCGCCATGTTGCCCATGGCCCAACACAGCGCAGCAGTGAGCACCAAACCCAAACCGAAGAGGGTGGTCTCTGCGTTCACATTGAATGCAATGCCACCCAAACCAGACGCGCAAACCAATAAGGCGAGCACTTGCAAGCGCGTGAGCCTTTCTTTGTCGATCAAGATGGACAAAGCGATGCTGAAGAACACTTGGGTTTGAATGACCAAGGAGGCCATGCCTGGAGAGATGGCGTTTTCAATGGCGAAATACAAAAGGCCAAACTGCCCCACCCCTATGCAAAGTCCGTAGGTCAGTAAATTGAGAAAAGCGACTTTGGGTCTAGGGACAAAAAAAGCAGCCGGTATAAAAGCCAAGCCAAACCTGAGAGAGCCCAAAAGCAAGGGCGGTAGAGCACTCAAGGCGTATTTGATCACCACGAAATTGGTGCCCCAAATGAACACCACCGCAAATGCAATCAGTGCGTGTGAAAAGGGAATGGGCGATGGGGGATTGTTTTTTTGCAACAAAATTTGGATTGGATGAAATCTCTCACTCCAATTGTTCCAAGGGGTGAGGGTTTGAGTCTGTCATTGAATGCGGGCGCCTTAAAGTGGTGCCCAATTTTGACGTTTGTACCGATTCTAGGCGCGTTCAAGGTGACGCGTGTGTTGATTCGAATTTTGGGCCAAGTGTTTGATTTTGAATTGAAATTTTGCTTGGGTCTCGCCTGCGCTTTGGTGCAGCGCACAAATGCGGTGCAAGCAAGCGAGTTTGGAAGTGACTGAATTTTTGTTCGTGCACCGTTGGCGAGGAATTTGTGTCCGTGCAGTTAATTTGCTATAAAGAGGTTTGATGACAAATTCATGAATTTTTAACTGAAAGGGCCTTGGATGAAGTTCAAATCTTGGAAGCAGAGTTGGCGCAAGGTGCAGACTCCAACTCCAGCGATGCTGGGGGTGGGATTGTTGTCCGCCTTGATTGGTGCTGGAGCAGTGGCTCAAACCACGCTCAAAACGGTTGAGGTCACGGGTTCTGCGATCAAGCGGACCCTCGACGATCAGGGCTCTTTGCCCGTCTCCGTTTACTCCATGGATGAGATGAAAGCGGCGGGTGTGACCTCAACCGAAGAGTTGGTGTCTCGCATCTCGGCCAGTCAATCCTCTTTGAGTTCATCGCAATCGGTGGGTGCCACCACAGGCGGACAGTCCACAGCCAATTTAAGGGGCCTAGGGGCCAACAAGACTTTGGTTCTCTTGGATGGTCGTCGCTTGGGATTTTTTCCACTCTCTGGTGCAAGCTCCATTGATTTGAACTCCATTCCCTTTGCGGCTTTGGAGCGCGTGGAGGTCTTGAGAGATGGTGCTTCTGCCATTTACGGCACCGATGCGGTGGGAGGTGTCATCAACTTCATCACCAAGAGAAACTACACCGGTTTGGATGTTGCGCTTGAGACGCTCACACCCTCTCAGGCTGGGGGCAGCGCCAAGCGCATGACCATCTCTGGGGGCAAAGGCAATTTGCAAGACGATGGATACAACTTTTGGTTCTCCATTGACAACCGACGACAAGATTCGGTGACGGCTTTGCAAAGAAGTTTTGGCTCGTCAGGCATCATCCCGTCTCAAGGTTTGGCCAAAACATCGGGGACCACTTTCCCTGCCAACTTCAATTACTACAACACGAGTGGTAAAGTTTCTTCAGGAAACTTGACCTACCCAGGCTGTAACCCTCCGCTCTCCGTCTCTTTGGGTACTGGCGTTTGCCGTTTTGATTACACCGCGGCCATCGATTTGATTCCTCAAACCGACAACACCAACTTGAACGCCAAAGGCACTTTCGATTTGGGAAGCGGTCGCATTTTGACACTCCAAGGCGTGGCTTCGAGCTCTCAAAACATCGCCAACGTGGCGCCAGACCCAGTGACTTCGCTCACCATGCCAACCAGCAGTCCCTTTTATCCCTCGAGCTATCCCGGCATCGATAAAACCAAAGGACTCACGGGCATTGGTTGGCGCATGTTGCCTGCGGGAGATCGGCAAACCACGGGTCAAGCGAATGCAAGTCGTTTTGTGGCTGACCTGACAGGCAGCACCGATGTGTGGGACTACAAAACGGGCTTCTTTGCCACCCGAAGTGCTGTCTACGACAGTGCGACCAATGGATACATGAACAAATCCATGATTCAAAGTGGCATCAACAGCGGCCTCTTGAACCCCTTTGGCGCACCCACCTCTCAAGCGCTCAGTTACATCAACTCCGCCATTTTGAACGGCATGTATCAAACCGGCGCGGGCACCGCCATTGGTGTTGATGCGCGCTTCAACCGCGATCTCTTTGCCATGGCAGGGGGGCAAGCGGCTTTGTCTTTGGGTGGCGAATTGCGGCGTGAAACTTACAACAGTGACACGGTCGACAATGTGGTCAATTCACTCACCTCTTTAGGCGTTTCACCCTACCACGTGGATGGTGCGAGTCGAAACGTGGCTGCTTTGACAGCGGAGGTGCTCTTGCCTGTGAGCAAGCAGTTGGAGTTGCAAGCGGCGGCCCGCGTTGACCAATACAGCGACTTTGGCACCACCTTCAACCCCAAGGTGGGATTTAGATACAAAGCCTCTCCCTCCGTGGTCCTCAGAGGTTCAGCCAACACGGGCTTTAGAGCGCCTTCCTTGGACGAGTTGTATGGACCACAAAGCGTGTCTTATTCCAACAATTCTTACAACGACCCCATTCTTTGCCCAGGGGGCAAGGTCTCGGCCCAAGGCATTGCGTCTCGCGATTGTGGACAACAAGTTCAAGCCTTGAACGGTGGATACGCAGGACTGCAACCAGAGAAGTCCAAGTCCTTCTCATTGGGTACTGCCATTCAGGCCTCCAAAGACATGCTCTTCACGGTGGACTATTGGAACATTTTTGTCAGCAACCAAATCAACGCTTTCCCTGAGCAAACGATTTTTGGCAATGTGAGCGATTTTGGTGGCCGCATCACACGTTGTAATCAGTTGAGTGCAGCTCAAGCATCAAAGTACGACGCCTGTAATGTGGTGCCCGGATCCAGTGCCATCGCCTACATCAACACGCTCACGGCCAATTTGGGCAATGTCAAAACCAATGGATTCGATTTCACGGGCACATACGCCACATTGATTCCCAATGTGGGCCGTTTGACGGTGAACTACGAAGGCACATTGGCCATGTCCTATCAGTACCAAAACACCCCAGGTGGTCCATACCAAGAGAATGTGGGCAACTACAGCGATGCCAGTCCTTTCTTCAAGTGGAAGCATTATGTGAGCACCACGCTCACCTCCGGATCCAACCGCTTCACGCTTGGGGTGCGCAACGAGTCGGGGTACACGGATGAGAACGTTCAGACCTCTTTGTTCAACTCTGTCAAGCCCTATACCTTGGTGGATGTGGGTTATGGATACACAGGCATCAAGAACATGAACGTGGGTGTGGTGGTGAAGAACCTCTTCAACACCCCACCTCCTTTCTCCAACCAAGGTTCAACCTTCCAACAAGGTTATGATCCCCGCTACACAGATGCTTTGGGTCGTGCTCTCATGGCCAAGCTCAGTTATAAGTTTTTCTAAACCTGTGAACTCCCAAAGGTCCAAAGCCTTTGGGAGCAAGTGTCTCGCGAGGGCTTGATGCATCAAGCCCTTTTTTTTTATAACAACTCAGCTCAATCCGATGATCATCAACGAACGCATGACCGCCAAAATGGATTCAGACTTTGTGGTCTTCTTGATTGGCATGCGCATCAACCACCCACTCCGAGTGAGGAGGTGGTACTCGGTCGTATCAGCCATGGGGCGCATGCTCGAAGAACTCTACGCCAACCCCGATTTGGGTTTTGTGCACCACGAATCAGGTGTGGGTCGCACCATTGTTCAGGTCCAATACTGGAGAAGTTTGGAGCAGTTGATGGCTTACGCCAAGGCTCGCGACAGCGAGCACTTGCCCGCATGGAGGGCCTTCAATAAAACCATTGCCAAGGACTCGACTGTGGGGATTTGGCATGAGACCTACGTCATCAAAAAAGGCCAGCACGAGAGCATTTATCAAAACATGCCGCCCTTTGGTTTGGGGCGCGTTGGAGAGCTGGTGCCCGCGAGCGGGCACAGAGAGACGGCCATGGGCCGATTGGACGAGAAGCGCTGAGCGTTGTGAAATGAGCCTCAGTGGCTTTTGGATGCGCAAGACAAGCAGTGGCTTTGCTTTTTGAATTTCATCTCGCTCACCCGCATCTCTCGAGCTTCGATCATCATCAAGCGACCCACCAAACTCTCGCCCCAGCCCCCAAGCAACTTCAAGGCCTCTAGCGCTTGAATGGAGCCCACCATCCCAACCAGTGGGGCCACGACACCCATGGAAGAGCAAGACACTTCCTCTGGAGGTGAATCGGCAGGATACAAGCACGCATAGCAAGGGGAGTCATCTCGCCGAGGATCAAAGACGGTGATTTGAGCTTGCGCGCTGATGGCGCCTGCACTCACCCAAGGTTTGTGGTGAGCCAAGCAAGCCGAGTTGATCCATTGGCGAGTGGCAAAGTTATCGCACGCATCCACCACCAAGTCCACATCTTGGACCCAAGAGAGCAGCATCTCCTCGTTGGCGCGCGTTTGAATGCAGCTGATGGAGACCTCTGGGTTGAGCGCCAAAATGCTCTCCCTCAAGGATTCCACTTTGGCGTGCCCCACGCGTGAGGTGGTGTGGGCGATTTGTCGCTGAAGGTTGGTGAGGTCCACCCGGTCGTCATCGACCAAGGTCAAATGTCCCACCCCTGAGGAGGCCAGGTACAAGGCCGCGGCACACCCTAGCCCCCCGGCGCCCACAATGAGAACCCTGCTTTGAAGCAAGCGGCTTTGTCCTTCAATGCCCATTTCAGGCAAAAGGATGTGGCGCGAGTACCTCAGGAGTTGCTCATCGCGCATCGACTCACTTCTCCTCGGTCTCTGCCTTGCGCTCGGTTTGGGTTTTGCTTGCCACCACGCTCAAGCCTTTGAGTTGGTTCAAGGCTTGGGTCAATTGGAAATCTTTCTCACTGCCGTACTCTGGCGCTCGACGCTCGGCAACGGGCTTCTTGGATTCTTCCTCCAAGCGCTTCAAAGCGGCTTCTCGCGCTTTTTCGCGTTCAGCGTTTTGCGCAGCATCTTCCTTGCCCTGGCCGCTGGTGAGGTGCTTGTCCAAGTCTGCCTCTCGCGTTCTGAGAACCGCAAAGGGGCTGCCCTCAGGTGTGTCGTCAACGAGCACATCGGGCACGATGCCTTTGGCTTGAATGGAGCGACCACTTGGTGTGTAGTACCTGGCGGTCGTGATCTTGAGAGCTGTATCTGGGCCCAATTGACGAACGGTTTGCACGGATCCTTTGCCAAAGGTTTGTGAGCCCATCAAGGTTGCGCGGTGATGGTCTTGCAACGCACCGGCCACGATTTCACTCGCAGATGCAGAACCCTCGTTGACCAAGACCACCATTTTGATGCGTTTGAAAAGACCATGGGTTTTTTCGGTGAGTTCGCTCACAGGATCGCTACTCAAGTGCCGTTGGTAAAACTCGGGAGCTGCTTTGTAGACGAATTTGCTCTCTTCGAGTTGGCCGTTGGTGGAGACCACCGTCACGTTGTCGGGCAAGAAGGCGGTGGAGATGGCCACCGCGGCATCCAAGAGACCGCCAGGATCGTTTCTCAAGTCCAGCACCAAGCCCTGCAGTTTGGGGTCTTGTTGGTAGAGGTCTTCGAGTTTTTTGACCACATCTTCAACGCTTTGGTCTTGGAATTGGCTCAGTCTCAACCAAGCAAAGCCGGGCTCAATCAATTTACCCTTGACGCTTTGGGTCTTGATCTCTTCTCTCACGATGTCCACCGAGAAGGTCTTGTTTTCGTCTTTTCTGAAGATTGTCAGAACGACTTTGGTGTTGGGCTCACCGCGCATTTTTTTCACAGCCTCGTTGAGCGTCAAGCCCTTGACCTGGGTGTCATCCACTTTGGTGATCAAGTCTCCAGACTTCAAGCCCGCTCTGTATGCGGGTGAGCCCTCGATGGGGGAGACCACTTTGACCCAACCGTCTTCGCTTGTGATCTCAATGCCCACGCCCACAAAGCGACCCGTTGTGCCTTCTTTGAACTCTTTGAACGACTTTTTGTCAAAGTATTGAGAGTGAGGGTCCAAGCTTGCAACCATGCCAGAGATGGCGTCGGTGATGAGCTTTTTCTCATCCACGGGTTCCACATAATCGGTCTTGATCATGTTGAAGACCGAGGCGAGTTGTTGCAACTCTTCAAGGGGCAGGGGAGACAAATTGCCCCTGGCAATGCCTTCCAAGGAAATGGTGGTCAAAGCGCCAGCAAAAGCGCCCACTGCGATCCAGCCCCAAACTTTTAATTTTTGCCCCATGCTGCCTCTGAACTCTTTGGTGTGTTGAGCGGGGTTGCAAAATGAGCGATGTTCACTTCATGAGAAGTGTGCACGCCAAATTTCATTTTGCAACTGCGTCTGATTCAAGAACCCCAAGCGCTAGAAAAGGGTGCACTCGCTTGGGGGATCCATTGCAAAGCCAATTATCACCCGAATGGGCTTGGAGTGCTTGGCTTTACGAATTTTTATGAATCAAGATTCGAGGTAATAGTGCTTGATGGGCTTTAAGTTTTCATCGAGCTCATAGACCAAGGGCACGCCATTGGGGATGTTGAGCTCAATGATGTCGGTGTCAGAGATGTTGTCCAAGTACTTGATGAGGGCTCGAATGGAGTTGCCATGGGCCACGATCAGGGGTTTCTTGCCAGCCAGTAAGGCGGGCGCAATCGACTCCTTCCAAAAGGGCACGACACGCTCCACGGTTTCTTTGAGACATTCGGTCAAGGGAACTTGCTCGGGGCTCAACTTGGCATAACGCTCATCGCTTCTCTCGCACCTGGGGTCACTGGGCTCCATGGCAGGAGGGGGCACATCGTAGCTGCGACGCCAGGCGAGCACTTGTGCGTCGCCGTACTTTTTGGCGGTTTCCGCCTTGTTGAGGCCTTCCAGTGCGCCATAGTGGCGCTCATTGAGTCTCCAGCTGTGGACCACGGGCAGCCAAGGCTTTTTCATCGAATCCAAGCAATTCCATAGCGTGTGGATGGCGCGCTGGAGCACGCTCGTGTAGGCCAAATCAAAGTGAAAGTTGTGGGCAAGGAGTCGCTCACCGCAGGCCTTGGCTTGCGCCACGCCCAGTGGCGTGAGGTCAACATCGACCCAGCCGGTGAAACGATTTTCTAAATTCCAGGTGGATTCGCCATGACGAATCAAAACGAGTTTATGCATGGGGAGTGTCAAAAGAATTGAAGTTTGAGGGATTTGAAAGATATTTTCGCAAAACTGCTTTGGAGATTCTAAAATGCTTTAGCTTTAAAAAAATTACCAAGGAAAATCTTTTGAAATTCATCATTGAAAATTGGATGCTCATCGCTGTGGCCTTAGGTTCTGGCGCACTGCTCGTCTTGCCTGTGTTGCAAGGGCTCATGGACTCGGGGCTCAGCCCCAATTTGGTGGTGCAGCTCATCAACAAAGAGCGTGCGCTCGTGGTGGATGTGAGAGAAGAGGGTGAGTTCAAGACCGAGCACATCGTCAACTCTCAGCACGTGCCCTTGTCTGAATTGGAGTCACGCTTGCCCCAGGTGCACAAAAACAAGGCCACACCCTTGGTTTTGGTGTGCGCAAGCGGCATTCGTTCGGCCAAAGCGGTACAAATCGCCAAAAAGCTGGGCTACCAAGAGGCCCATTCTCTCTCCGGCGGGCTGAAATCGTGGAAAGAGGTTAACCTACCCACCGAAGGTGTCGCGGCTTGATCCAGTTTTAAGATCCAAGGGGTCTTTTGAACGCATCAAACGTGATCGTTTGTTTCAATTTGTTGTTAAAAAAATAAAAAGGTAGTTTTCAATGCCATCCGTCAAGATGTACACCACTGCGGTTTGTCCTTACTGCATCAGGGCCAAGCAATTTCTGAAGTCCAAGGGCGTCGAGCACATTGAGGAAGTTCGTGTGGACATGGACCCACAAGCGCGTGAGCTCATGATGCAAACGACAGGCCGTCGCACGGTGCCCCAAATTTTCATTGGCGAGACGCACGTGGGTGGATGTGACGATTTGATGGCTTTGGATGCCAAAGGGGGCTTGGCACCCTTGTTGGCACTTCAGTAAAGACGCTGAACTGAAGCGGCTTGGGGCTCGCGCCCTTTGATGCCCATTCTTTGGGGGATAATGCGGCTCATGAGGCCTTTTGGGCACTCAACAGTTGATCTGTTGGGGTCCTTGGGATTCATCCACATTTTGTTCATCTCCTTTAGGATCATTCATGTCTGACGCGCAAACTCCTGTTTTTCAAATTCAACGCATTTATTTGAAAGACATCTCGCTTGAGCAACCCAATTCACCCGCTATTCTCTTGGTGCAAGAGCAACCCAGCGTCGATATTCAGCTCCAAGTGGGTGCTGAAAACGTCAACGAAGGCGTCTTTGAAGTGACGGTGACAGCCACCGTGAGCACCAAGATTCAAGACAAGACGGTCTTCTTGGTGGAAGCCAAACAAGCCGGTATTTTTGAAATCAGAAACGTTCCCCAAGAGCAACTGGGCTCCATTGTCGGTATTGCTTGTCCGCAAATCGTTTATCCCTACTTGCGTGGCAACGTGGCCGATGTGGTCCAACGTGCAGGCTTTCCTCCCGTTCATTTGGCTGAAATCAATTTCCAAGCCATGTATGAGCAACAACAAAATGCACAAAACAGCGAAACCCCCACTCAGTGATCTGAGTTCGAGTCTCGTTTTTGCTCAAATGGGCCGTTGGGTCAAGGCCTTGGCGGTGTTTTGGGCTCATCCATTTGGAGCTTTGATTTGAAGCGTTTGGCCATCCTTGGCTCTGGTGCATGGGGCACTGCTTTGGCGCAAGCTTTGGTGCAGCAAAATGCTCAGCACCAAAGCCCCCAAGAGGTGACACTGTGGAGTCGCGATGAGCGCCAAAGCGCTCAGATGCTTCAAACACGTGAGAACGTGTCTCACCTGCCCGGTGTCGCTTTGTCCCCAACTCTTCACCTCAGCAGCCTGGCCCTTGAAACTTGGTTGCCCACTCAAGACCTCATTGTCATCGCTACTCCTGTATCGGCTTTGAGGTCCACCCTCGAGCGTGTTGCCCGCATCAACCCCAGCGCCCATGTGGCTTGGTTGTGCAAGGGCTTTGAGGTGGGCACGGGTCTTTTGCCCCACCAGGTTCAACAAGAGGCTGCACCCGAACTAAAGGCGGCGGTCCTATCTGGTCCAAGCTTTGCCAAAGAAGTGGCACGAGGGCTTCCTTGCGCCTTGGTGGCGGGCTCGCCCCATGAGAGTTTGAGATCTCTTTTGGTCGATGTCTTGCACGGCCCGCAGTTGCGCATCTACACCAGTGAAGACTGGGTGGGTGTTGAAGTGGGTGGAGCCGTCAAAAACGTGATGGCCATCGCCACGGGCTTGGCCGATGGTTTGGGTTTGGGGATGAATGCGCGAGCCGCCTTGATCACTCGGGGCTTGGCTGAAATCACGAGACTGGCTTTGGCACTGGGTGCCAAGAGCGAGACCTTGATGGGTTTGGGTGGGCTTGGAGACTTGGTGCTCACAGCCACTGGAGACCTCTCACGCAACCGGCAAGTGGGACTGGCCTTGGCTCGTGGCCAATCCCTAAGCGACATCATGTCCCATTTGGGTCATGTGGCCGAAGGGGTGTATTGCGCAGAGACGGTGCTTGCAAGGGCCACGCAACTGGAGCTTGAAATGCCCATCACCCAATGCGTGGTGGAGGTGCTAAAAGGGGTGTTGACCCCCACCGATGCCATCAAGAGGTTGATGGGTCGACAAGCGAAGTTGGAGTTTTAAAAGCCTTTTGAGCCCTGGCAGGTAGGCCTCAAACCCTCTCAGTTGGGGGTGTAGGCAAGCCTCACGTAAATGGGGGCGTAGACATCCCCTTGGGTGATCTCAATGAGCATCTCTTTGGCCAACTCCAAAAGTGCCACAAAGGTCACCACCAAAACGGGCGCGCCCAGTTTCACGTCAAATAGATCTTCGAACTGAACAAATTTTTTGCCCGTGAGTTGTCTGAGCACCAAGCTCATGTGCTCTCTGACCGAGAGCTCTTCTTTGGAAATTTTGTGGTGCTCCACCAATTTTGCGCGTTTCAAAATGTCGCTCCAAGCTTGCTGGAGTTCGGGCACAAACACATCGGGAAATCTGGGTTGCAAGGACTGCTCGATGAAGACCTGGGCTTTGAGGAAATCTCGTCCCAATTGGGGCCAGTCGTTGAGTTGGGCCGCAGCGAGTTTCATCTTTTCGTATTCGAGCAAACGTTTCACGAGCTCGGCACGTGGGTCTTGCACTTCCTCGTTCTCGCTCACGCGCTTTGGGGGCAAGAGCATGCGTGACTTGATCTCTATGAGCATCGCGGCCATCAGCAAGTACTCGGCGGCGAGTTCCAAATTGCGCTCTCGAATCTCGTCAACGTAACTCAAGTACTGATGGGTCAAGGCCGCCATGGGGATGTCTAGGATGTTGAAGTTTTGTTTTCGAATCAAATACAACAACAAATCCAATGGACCTTCGAAAGCCTCCAGAAAAACCTCTAGCGCATCGGGCGGGATGTAGAGGTCTTGGGGCATTGAGAAAAGTGGCTCTCCATACAACTTGGCGAGCGCCACTTTGTCCACCACCGAGGGCATGTGCTCGCCGTTGAGCTCAATCGTTTGCTCCATCGCTTGCGCCCACTCCTCTTGCAGTGTAGGAGCGCTCTCTGGCTTGGAGTCGGGGGTGGATGTCATTCGAGTTGGGGTTTCAGGTGAGCCCAAAGGGGCAGAATGTATTAAAGCTCAGTGCCGCCCCATTTGGGGTTGCAGTGCTTAGGCGTGACCTTTGGTTTGGTAAACGTAAGGGGCTTGTGGGACACGGGCAGCATCGAACTCGCTCTTGAGTTCGGTGTTCACCGGTTTGTCCCACAGCAATTGACGACCCGCTCTTTGCTTGGACTCAAGCGATGGGTCTTGCTTTTTGAGGTCTTCAATGAAATGCGTGATCTCTGACTGGTAATCGGGACGACTGAAAAAAGACATGGTCAAACCTTGGTGTGTTGGAGCCCCTCAGAGGTGTGTCTGGGCAAAAACGCCTGACTTTGAGGACTGGCTCCATGGTTGTGATGATTTTAACCCAGTGGCAGAACTCATGAAAGCCTCCCGACGTGGGGATTCAGATGGGCGCACCCAGGTCTTGGGCGATCTGCACAGAGCTCAACAGGAGTAAAAAGGAGGCAATAGGCCATGCGGCCCCAAAACCAAAGCCTTTGAAGCTCAAGGCCCCCAAAATGGCCCCCACCAAAAACATGGTGAGGATCAAAAGGTGGGCTTTGAGCTTTTGCCGGTTGGCCACAACCACATGAATGTCGTTGGCACTCCTGGACTGATTCCAGTAAATAAGACGTCCAAGCTCAATGCCGATGTCGGTCACGACGCCTGTCATGTGGGTGGTTCGGATCTCGGCCTTGGAGATTTTGGTGATGATGGCGTTTTGCAGTCCCATCACAAAGCACAGCACCAAGGCGATGCTGGGAACGGTGAGCAAGTTGCTGCTCTCAAGTGATGCAGAGCTCATGAAGCCAAAGGCAAAAATCACAAGAGCCTCAACGAGCAAAGGCAGGGCAAAACGGGCGTTAATCTCACGTCGGCGTCCCCAGTTCACCATGACCGAGGTGGCTGTGGAGCCCAAAATGAAGGCGGCCAAGAGCGAGAGCCCAGCCAAGACCGATCCCCATTGGTTCAAGGCCACGTCGTCACCAACTCCTGAGATGATGCCGCTCATGTGGGAGGTGTAGCGCCCAATCGCCAAAAAGCCACCGGCGTTGATGTAGCCGGCAACAAAACTCAAGATCCCGCCCAATTGATGGTTGTTGACCGCATTGCGGTCAACGTGAGTCAAGCTCTGAATGGTTTTGATGGGCATCTTCACACTCTAACACGCTGCCTAGGCTCTCTTGGCCAAGGCCACTCAAGTTGAAAAAGAAATGGAACCCAGGTTCGTGTCGAGCCTCAAACGCCCGAAGTAAAACCTTTTTGAAGCGATTCCTTTGACCGCTTATTCGCATGCAATTGAGCCATACACCTTCCCTCTTTTTTAGATAGGAGAGGGGCGTCTTTGCGCGCTGCAATGACTTGAAGTTGAATCCAATCAACTTGAACTCTCAAGGTTTCATGTTGAGTGCATGCCTACATGCATGCAAGCTTTAGCGAATTTTCATGCCGGGTGTGGCGCCTGGCCATGGGTTCAGGATAAAGACACCAGGATGCGATTTTTCATCCTCATGGCTGGCGGCGAGCACCATCCCTTCAGAAACACCAAATTTCATCTTGCGTGGCGCCAAGTTGGCGACAACCACGGTGAGTTGACCCACCAACTCTTCAGGTTTGTAGTGAGCGGCAATGCCACTGAAGACTTGTCTGTTTTGGCCTTCACCCACGTCAAGCGATAGCCGCAAGAGCTTGCTTGAACCTTCCACCGCTTGAGCATCCACGATTTTCGCGATGCGCAAATCCACTTTCACAAAGTCATCGATGCCGATGGTGGGCTCAATGGCGACACCACCAGGAGTGGATTTCGCTGGCTCAATGGCTTGGGCGGGTTCGGTGAGTTGATCCAAGAGTTTCACATCCACCCTTTGCATCAAGTGCTCATAAGGGCCAATGGCATGACCTGGAGCCAAGAGGGTTGGGGCCGATGCGAAGTCCAAAGGAGCTATGTTGAGAAAACTCTCCACTTTAGAGGCCAAGTCAGGCAATATGGGTTTGAGGTAGAGGGTGAGAAGCCTGAAGCTTTGGATGCACGCTGTGCAAGCTTGGTGCAGCGCTGCTTCGTTGTCCACCGATTTGGCCAGTTCCCAAGGCTTGTTGGCGTCCACGTATTCATTGACCCGATCGGCCAAGAGCATGATTTCGCGACAGACTTTGCCAAACTCACGCTCCTCAAAGCCTTGTGCAATGGAGGGGGCAGCTTGTTGCAACACGTCCAAGAGCTTTTGACCATCTTGGCTCAGGGTGCCCAATTTCAGCTCAAAGCGTTTTTGCAAAAAGCCTGCACTCCTGGCTGCGATGTTCACGAATTTGCCCACGAGGTCGGCGTTCACTCGGGTCACAAAGTCTTCGGTGTTGAAGTCCACGTCCTCCACCTTGGAGTTCAGTTTTGCAGCAATGTAGTAACGAAGCCACTCTGGGTTCATGCCAATGGAGAGGTACTTCAAGGGGTCAATCCCAGTGCCACGGCTTTTGCTCATTTTCTCGCCGCTCACCGTCACAAAGCCGTGCACAAAGACGTTGTCAGGTGTTTTCCTGCCGCTGAAGTGCAGCATCGCAGGCCAAAAGAGCGTGTGAAAGTAAGTGATGTCTTTGCCAATGAAGTGATACTGCTCAACCTTTGGATCCATCATGAATTCTTCAAAACTTCTCTCGTCACCCCTTGCCTTGGGACCCCCCTTGGCGAAGTAGTTTTTAAGAGAAGCCAAGTAGCCCACAGGCGCATCAAGCCAGACGTAAAAGTATTTGCCTGGAGCGTTGGGGATTTCAATGCCAAAGTAGGGCGCATCTCTTGAAATGTCCCAGTCTCCAAGACCGGTCTTGCCCTCTTCGTTGGGGGTGAGCCACTCGCGCACTTTGTTGGCCACCTCACTTTGAAGTCTTCCGTTTTGTGTCCACTCTTGCAAAAAGCTCAAACACTTGGGGTCAGAGAGGCTGAAGAAATAGTGCTCAGAGGACTTCAAAACTGGCTCAGCACCCGAGAGTGCAGAGCGAGGATTTTTGAGCTCAGTGGGTGCATAGACCGCACCACAACTCTCACAAGAGTCTCCGTACTGATCTTGGGCTCCACATTTGGGGCACTCGCCCTTGATGAAGCGATCGGGCAAGAACATCTTCTTTTCTGGATCGAAGAACTGCTCGATGGTTTTGGTGCTGATGAGACCTGCTTTTTGTAAGTCCAGGTAAATTTGTTGGGCCAGCGTGTGGTTCTCCTGCCCATCGGTGCTGTGCCAATTGTCAAAGGCAATGTGAAAACCATCCAAGTACTGGTGTCTGCCTTGCGCAATGTCGGCCACGAATTGCTGGGGGGTTTTCCCGGCTTTCTCAGCTGCAATCATGATGGGTGCGCCGTGGGCGTCGTCGGCGCAACAAAAGTAGACCTGAGAGCCTTGCATGCGCTGAAACCTCACCCAAATGTCGGCTTGGATGTATTCCATGATGTGGCCAATGTGAAAGTTTCCATTGGCATAGGGCAATGCGGTGGTGACAAAGAGTTGGCGTTGCTGCATGGGTGAGGCTCAAGTTTTGGGTGAATCAGCGATTTTAAGGCCCTTATGAGGGCGCACCCACAATAGGGCTATCAGAGGGGGTTCGGTCAGCACAAGGCGGATTGGTTAGACTATCAAGTTACATAGGGTGCCCCAACACATAGGGGCACCGCAATCCCCTACACGGAGAAAAGACGCAATGTCACTCAATGAAAAAAGCTTGCTCGATACACTGCAAACCGTGATCGACCCGATGAGCGGTAAAGACTTTGTGAGTCAAAAAGCCATCAAAAATATACTCATCGAAGGCTCAGACGTTTCCTTTGATTTGGTTTTGGGCTATCCCTGCAAGAGCCAGTGGCCGGAGCTCAGAAAGCGATTGACAACTGCTTTAAAGACCAATCCATTGGTACAAAACGTATCCATTCAAATCAGCACCCAAATCGTGGCACACGCCGCACAGCGTGGTGTACAACTTCTCCCCCAAGTCAAAAACATCGTGGCTGTTGCCTCGGGCAAGGGAGGTGTTGGCAAGAGTACAACGGCAGTCAATTTGGCGCTGGCACTGGCCAGTGAGGGCGCTAAAGTGGGTCTCTTGGATGCCGATATCTATGGCCCAAGCCAGCCCATGATGATGGGCTTGTCTGATAAGCCAGATAGTTTAGACGGCAAGACCATGGAGCCTTTGGAGAATTTTGGCGTTCAAGTCATGTCCATTGGTTTTTTGGTCTCCCCCGATGAAGCCATGATATGGCGCGGTCCCATGGCAACCCAAGCCTTGGATCAGTTGCTCAGGCAAACGAATTGGAAGGATTTGGACTATTTGATCGTTGACATGCCGCCTGGCACGGGTGACATTCAACTCACTTTGAGTCAGCGTGTGCCCATGACCGGTGCAGTGATTGTGACAACCCCTCAAGACATTGCGCTTTTGGATGCGAAAAAAGGCATCAAGATGTTTGACAAAGTGGGCGTGCCCATTTTGGGATTGATTGAGAACATGGCCGTTCACGTTTGCTCAAAATGTGGTCACGCCGAGCACATCTTTGGCGTCGATGGGGGTAAAAACATGGCGCAAGATTTGGACATTGATTATTTGGGTGCCTTGCCACTGGACATCAACATCAGACTTCAAGCCGACAGTGGCAAGCCAACCGTGGTCGCAGACCCCAACGGTCAACTGAGTGCTTTGTATTTGGAGATGGCCAGACAAGTGGCGGTCAAGATTGCAGCCAAAGCAAAAGATTTCTCCTCCGTCTTTCCCAGCATCAAAATCTCCAAAGACACTTGAGTCCATTGCTGTTGCACTTATGCCAAGTCTTTGCCGCTTTGAATGCACCAATGCTCAAGTCTGAAAAGCTTGGGTCTTGCTTGCAAGCTTGACATTTGGCTGTCATAGAATTCCCACATGAACGTTCAACCTTCCTCGTTTGAAGAGCCAGCTGAGCTGCAAAGGCTCGAGGTTTTTCGAGTTGTCTCTGAAGTGGGTCATTCAACGCAGGAATGGGTTGCCGTTGAAAAGCCCGTTGCCATTGAGTTCAATGGCATTTCACATGCGGTGATGTTGGCCTCACCTGCCAACTTGCATGAGTTTGCCTTGGGTTTTGCGTTGACTGAAGGCATCATTGCATCTGCCGATGAAATGTACGAGTGCGAGCTCGAGCACCAAGCAGAAGGCTTGGTGGTCAAGGCCACCATTTCTTCCAAACGTTTTGCAGCTCTGAAAGATCGACGTCGCAACCTCACGGGTCGCACGGGTTGCGGTTTGTGTGGGGTTGAAACCATTGAGCAAGCCGTGCGGCACCCCAGCTTGGTCAAGCACCACTTCGAGCTCTCGCAAGGCCTCCTTGTTGCGGGCATGAAAAAAATGCACGATATGCAGCCCATGCACCATCAAAGTGGGGCTACACATGCCGCTGCTTGGATGGATTTGCAAGGACAGATCAAAGCCGTTCGAGAGGATGTGGGTCGGCACAATGCGCTTGATAAGTTGATCGGGCATTTGGCTCAAGGGGCACAAGATTTTTCCCAAGGCGCAGTTTTGATCACGAGTCGAGCCAGTTTTGAAATGGTGCAAAAGTGCGCTTCCATGGGTGTGGGCCTGATGGCTGCCATCTCCGCACCCACCAGCTTGGCAGTTTCACTGGCTAAAGAAACGGGAGTGACCCTCATCGGTTACATGAGACAAGACAATTTCGTGGTTTACGCTCACCCAAAGCGAGTTTGGCAAACATGAGCATTGAGGTGCTGCTCAATCGTTATTCTTTGGGTGGTAAATACCTCAGAGAGCCTGGACCCACGACAGATGAACTCGAGCTCATTGTTGGGGCTGCGCTCAGAGCGCCAGATCACGGTGAATTGACACCCTTTCGTTTTGTTGTCATTCAAGGCGAGGGTAAAAAGCATTTGGCCAATTTGTTCGAGTCCTATGCCAAACGAGCTGGCAAGTCACATGAGTCTTGTGAAATCGAGAGAGCCAGGGCTTTGGAAGTGCCATTGAGTTTGGCAGTGATCGCATGCATAGACGCTCATCACCCTTTGGTGCCTGCTCATGAACAATGGATGTGTGTCGGAGGTGCAGTCACCAATGTCTTGAATGCCCTTCACGCCATGGGCTTTGCTGGCAAGATGCTGAGTGGGGGAAAGGTGCGAGACGCCTTGATCGTCGAAGCGTTTTGTAAGCCTGGGGAATCTTTGGTGGGATGGATTGCCATCGGTACACCTTCTAGGGCTTTGAAGCCGAGGGGAGTGAAATCGGTTGAAAGCTCCATCTCCTATTTTAAAAGCTGATGACTGCTCTTGGGTACTTGGAGATCCTTCGTTGGGCCAGGTTGAAGCTGCAGAACCTTGGATTCAGAGCTTGAACTTACGCCTCTCTTACGTTAAGCCAATCACAAGCCTAGGGTTAACACTTGTCTATAGGCTCTTTTAGATTGGATGCCCTTATTTTTTTGCTCACTTGTCTCAGAACGCTATCCTTGATTGTCAGTAAAGTTTAAAATTTGTGACACGATCAACATGGTGTTCAATTCTTTATACAAAGAGAGTCTCATATGGACATGAATAGAAAGCAGTTCCTTCGCGCCGGGGGTGCTGCATTGGTGGGATCGAGTTTGGCGGCACTGGGCTTTTTTCCAACGCAAGCGTTGGCAGAGTCGAGAACCTTCAAGCTCTCAAAAACCACTGAAACACGAAACACCTGCACCTACTGTTCTGTGGGTTGCGGCATCATCATGCACAGTTTGGGTGACAAGGCCAAGAATGTGGTCTCATCCATCACGCACATTGAGGGTGACCCCGATCACCCTGTGAACCGCGGCACGTTGTGCCCCAAGGGTGCGGGTCTATTGGATTTCGTGCACAGTCCCAGTCGATTGAAGTATCCTGAAATCAGAGAGGCTGGCAGCAACGAATGGAAGCGCGTGTCGTGGGACGAGGCGATTGGCCGTTTGGTCAAGCTCATGAAGGCCGATCGCGACGCCAATTTTCAAGCCAAAAACGCTCAAGGCCAGACGGTCAACCGATGGCTGAGCACAGGCATGCTTTGCGCCTCTGCCTCTTCCAACGAAACCGGATATCTAACAGCCAAGGCGATGCGATCGACGGGGATGCTCGTCTTTGACAATCAAGCGCGTGTTTGACACGCCCCGACGGTAGCCGGTCTGGCTCCGACGTTTGGGCGAGGTGCAATGACCAATCATTGGACCGATATCAAAAATGCAGATTTAGTCCTCATCATGGGCGGCAACGCCGCCGAAGCCCATCCCTGCGGCTTTAAGTGGGTGGTTGAAGCCAAGAAACAAAGAAAAGCCAAATTGATTGTGGTGGATCCAAGATTCACCCGCTCTGCTGCGGTGGCCGATTTCTATGCTCCTATTCGAGCAGGTTCGGACATGGCGTTTTTGGGAGGGGTGGTCAATTACCTGCTCTCCAATAACCTCATTCAGCAAGAATACGTGAAGCATTACACCAACGCCTCTTTCATTGTGGGCGAAGGGTACTCCTTCAAGGATGGTATTTTCTCTGGCTACGATCCACAAAAACACAAGTACGACAACGCAAGTTGGGCCTACGAGTTGGATGACAAAGGGTTTGCCAAAGTGGATCCCACTTTGACTCACCCAAGGTGTGTGCTGCAAATCATGAAGCAGCACTACAGCAGATACACGCCTGAGAAGGTGAGCTCCATCACGGGCACGCCCAAAGACAAGTTCATGCACATCTGCGAGATGATTGCTGCAACTTCTGCAACCAACAAGGCCATGACGATACTCTACGCCTTGGGTTGGACCCAGCACAGTTATGGAGCTGAGACCATTCGTTTGGGTGCTATTTTGCAGCTCTTGTTGGGCAACATCGGAATAGAGGGTGGCGGCATGAACGCGCTCAGAGGTCACTCCAATATTCAGGGATTGACCGATTTGGGTTTGCTCTCTCAAAGCTTGCCAGGCTACATGGCTTTGCCCAACGAGTCCGAGCAAGATTTGGAGACCTATCTCAAGCACAAAACGCCCAAGACACTGAGGCCCAATCAGACGAATTACTGGCAGAACTATTCCAAGTTTTTTGTGAGTTTGCAAAAAGCCTGGTGGGGTGCCAGTGCGACCAAGGAAAACGACTGGGCTTTTGATTACTTGCCCAAATGGGACAAAGCTTATGACGTGATCAACGCGTTTGAGATGATGAACGAGGGCAAGATCAATGGCTACATTTGCCAAGGCTTCAACCCCGTATCTTCCTTTCCCAATACGCAAAAAATCCTGGACGGCCTATCCAAGTTGAAATACTTGGTGATCATCGATCCACTGGCAACAGAGACCTCTGAGTTTTGGAAAAACCACGGTGAGTACAACAATGTGAAAACCGAGGACATCCAAACCACGGTCTTCAGATTCCCAAGTACTTGCTTTGCCGAAGAGGAAGGATCTGTGACCAACTCCAGTCGCTGGTTGCAGTGGCATTGGAGAGGTGCAGAGGCGCCTGGTGAGGCCAAAGGGGACTTGGAGATCATTGCTGCGATCTTCAATGGACTCAGAGCCGCCTATCAAAAAGAGGGTGGTGCCTATCCAGACCCAATCACCCATTTAACTTGGGACTACAAAATCCCAGGCAGTCCATCTCCCCAAGAGATGGCGATGGAGTACAACGGAAAAGCCCTGGCCGACATCACGGTCCCTGATCCTTTGAATCCCAAAGGCCCTCCCAAAGTGCTCGTCAAAGCTGGAGAGCAGCTACCGGGCTTTGGTGTTTTGAAGGACGATGGATCCACAGCCTCGGGTTGTTGGATTTACGCGGGCTCTTGGACTCAGGCTGGCAACATGATGGCCAGACGCGACAACAGCGACCCATGGGGCAACGGTCAAACGCTCAATTGGGCTTGGGCTTGGCCAGCGAACCGCAGAATTCTCTACAACGGTGCGTCCTCCGATCCAACGGGCAAGCCATGGGACACCACCAGAAAGCTCGTTCAATGGAACGGCGCTCAGTGGGGTGGTTCTGATGTGCCCGATATTCAAGTCGATGCCAGTCCTTCAGCGGACAACCGGGTCGAGCCCTTCATCATGAACCCAGAGGGTGTTGCAAGACTTTTTGCACCTACAGGAATGGCCGAGGGTCCTCTGCCAGAGCACTATGAGCCCTTTGAAACTCCGCTCAAGAGCAACCCTTTGCACCCTGACAACCCACTCGCTAGGAACAATCCAGCTGCACGGGTGTTCAAGCGTGACAGAGATCAGTTTGGAGATCGTGAACAGTTCCCTTACGTGGCCACAAGCTACGCACTGACCGAGCACTTTCACGGTTGGACCAAGCACGCGTTGTCCAATGCCATTGTGCAGCCACAGCAGTTCGTTGAAATTGGCGTTGAGTTGGCCAAAGCCAAAGGCATTGCCAATGGTGACTGGGTCAAGGTGACTTCCAAGCGCGGTTACATCAAAGCCGTAGCTGTGGTGAGCAAGCGCATTCCTCAACTCGACTGTGATGGTCAAAAGGTTGACACCGTGGGTCTGCCCAATCACTGGGGCTTCATGGGACTGGCCAAGAAAGGCTTTTCTGTGAACACCCTCACGCCAGTGGTGGGTGACGCCAATACGCAAACGCCTGAGTACAAGGCGTTCACAGTCAACCTTGAAAAGGCATAAGGGGTCAACATGTCATCTCTACAGTCTTTAGACATTTCACGTCGCTCTGCGACCACCACACCCTCGACCCAAGTGAGGTCCTCTCCTGAGGTTGCCAAACTCATCGATGTCTCCGCTTGCATTGGTTGCAAGGCCTGTCAAGTCGCTTGCATGGAGTGGAATGACATTCGCCCTGAGGTAGGTACCAATGCGGGAACTTACGACAACCCCAACGATCTGGGTCCATCGGCTTGGACCGTGATGCGGTTTTCTGAAGTCGAGGTCAAAAAAGACTCAAGCAATCTTCAACAAGAGACCACTTTGGAGTGGTTGATTCGCAAAGATGGTTGCATGCACTGCGAGGATCCCGGGTGCTTGAAGTCTTGTCCATCTCCTGGAGCAATTGTCCAGTATGCCAACGGCATCGTAGACTTCATCAGTGAGAACTGCATTGGCTGCGGCTACTGCGTGACGGGTTGCCCCTTTGATGTGCCTCGCATCAGTCAAAAGGACAATAAAGCCTACAAGTGCTCTTTGTGCTCGGACCGCGTGGGAGTGGGCTTGGAGCCTGCATGCGTAAAATCTTGTCCCACTGGAGCGATTCATTTTGGTACCAAGGAGGACATGCATGAATACGCCTCGACTCGTGTGGAGGATCTCAAAGAGAGAGGCTTTGCACAAGCGGGAGTCTATGACCCCTCTGGTGTGGGCGGCACACACGTGATGTATGTGTTACAACACAACGACCAGCCTGAGCTCTACCATGGCTTGCCCTCCAACCCCAAGATCAGTCCGCTGGTCTCATTGTGGAAAGGCATCGCCAAGCCTTTGATCGTGGGTGCCATGATTGGAGCCACAATTGCAAGCTTCTTTCATTACATGAAAGTGGGCCCCATCAAAGAGAAAAAAGAGGTTTGAGCGATGAATACCAATACGCTAGACACTTCTAAGGACTTGGTTCGCTACAAAGACCTGACCCGCATGAACCATTGGGCCATTGTGCTTTTGTTCTTTGGAGCGGGTTTATCGGGCTTGGCTTTTTTGCACCCATCGCTCTTTTTCTTCACCAACCTCTTTGGGGGTGGTCCATGGACCAGGATCTTGCACCCCTACATGGGGCTTTTGATGGCTTTGTGCTTTGTGGGGATGTATGTTGAACTTTGGCGAGACAATTTGTTGATCAAAGTGGACATTGAGTGGCTCAAAAAGACACACGAGATGTTTGCAGGTAACAAAGACAACATGCCTGAAGTCGGAAAGTACAACGCGGGTCAAAAGTTGGTTTTTTGGATGATGACTGGCTCATTGTTGATTTTGGTGATCACGGGCGTCTTGTTTTGGCAGGCTTGGTTTGCTGACTTCCCCGTCATCCTCAGGCGCATCGGTGTGGTCTTGCATGCAACTTCTGCCACGGTGTTGATCCTTGCGGTGATCACTCACATTTATGCTGCGATTTGGGTCAAGGGCACCACCAGGGCCATGACCGAGGGATTGGTCTCTAGAGGTTGGGCCAAGGCCAATCACCCCCTTTGGTACAGGGAAGTGGTGGCCAAAGAGGAGACCATGAAATAGTTCTTTTGTGCTCAATGCACAATGGACTTTCTAGAAAAAGGCACATTCATGTGCCTTTTTTTTGGGTCCGTGAATCGTCCTAAAATAAAGAAATGAACATACCTCAAAGCATAAGCTTTCTCTCCCCTGAAGAAATAGCCACGCGCGAAATTGCCGAGCCAGATACAGCCAGGTTGCCCAACTTGGCGAGCCTCTTCAAAGACCGAGAAATCAGGTTGCGCCAACTCGCTGCTGGTCACAGCATGCGAGACTTTCTGATCTTCATGGCCGACTTGGCCAGTGCCCAACACAATGCGCTCAACGATGCTGCTTTGATCAAATCGCAAGCCCAAGATTCACTTGTTCCAGGTCTTGAGTTGCTTCAGGCTCACGCAAAAGCTGGCACCCCTGTACTGGACCCCAAGCACTGGGCGCTGGATCCAACTTGGCGTCGAGAGCTCGATTTCATACTTGCACAAGTGCTGAGTCACTTGCCTGGGGAGGCCACGGTCAAAGGGGTCATTGAAGAAATCAAGTCCATGACCCAAGACCAATTGAATGAGCAGGCTCAAAGTCTATTGCTCGGACAAATGGGCTTGGTTCACATGGGTGCAGCTCCTTTGATTGCTGCAGCACTGCAAGTGTTTTGGGTCAGGCTTGCAGCCCGAACGGCCAAAGCGTATCCACAGCAAACTTTTCCTGCTGTGGCCGATGCCACCCATTGCCCCTGCTGCGGATCCAAGCCCGTATCAAGCATCAATCGACTTGGCTCTGATGTGGGCACTTCTCGTTACTTGAACTGCTCTTTGTGTCAAACACAGTGGTACATGGCGCGCATCAAGTGCACACATTGTGAATCTACCAAAGGGATTGCTTACCATTCTTTGGTCAATCAAGAGGGTCATGCGGTGCATGTAAGTGCCATGGATGAAGGTGGCGTGTCCCTTGAGACCTGTGACACTTGCTCTCATTACCTCAAAATCGTCAACATGGCCAAAGATGTGCAGGTTGAACCTGTTGCGGACGATTTGGCCACCCTCACTTTGGATCTTCTCATCGCTGAGGAAGGGTATTGGCGAGGGGGGGTGAATTTCATGATGCTCTTTGGGGGCAATGCAGAAAACTCTGCTGACCCGCCCAAGTCCATTGGGGAGCATTGATGAAAAAGTCCAAAGGATCCATGGTTCATGGTCTTGAGGTTAAAGAGCATCAAGCGCTACTTTCAGCCCAGAATGTTCAAAAGCGGGGAATGGTCGTTTCTCAAAAAGACAAAGCAAGTTCTCAAGGCCTGTTGTCTCAATTGCCTTCAATTGATCGATTGATCAACGCCCAAGCGTTGCAAGACACGGCCAAGGCCTTTGGTCTCACGCTATTGACCCAAGTTTGCAAAGAGGTGTTGGCTGACATTCGTCAAAATCTCAAAATGACGATTGACTCAGAAACTGAGAACTCGATCAAAATTCCCGATGAATTGGAAATTGTGAGCCGCATCCAAATCGCATGTGCCCACAAAATGGCGTTGCAATTCAAGAGTGTTCACAACATGACCGGCACGGTGATTCACACCAATTTGGGTCGATCTGTTTTGGCCGATGTTGCGGTGAAAGCACTGGGGGAAGCTGGCAAACACCCGCTCAATTTGGAATACGATTTGAGCTCGGGCGAGCGAGGTGAGAGAGATCATTTTTTAGAAGAGCTGATTTGCACCATCACGGGTGCCGAGGCAGCCACATTTGTGAACAACAACGCTGCTGCTGTGCTGCTCACCCTTGCTGCATTGGCCCATGATCGAGAGGTGGTGATCTCTAGAGGTGAGTTGGTGGAGATTGGCGGTTCTTTCAGAATGCCCGATGTGATGAAGAGTGCTGGCGCACACATGGTAGAAGTTGGCACCACCAATCGCACCCATTTGAAAGATTATGAAAAGGCTCTAAGCGAACGCACATCGGTGTTGATGAAAATCCACACCAGCAATTACCAAGTTCAAGGCTTCACACAAAGTGTCAGTGAAGCCGAACTGGCCCCTTTGGCTGAGCAGCATCAGATCACCTTGGTGAGCGACTTGGGTAGTGGCTCACTCATCGAGATGGGCAAGTATGGTTTGCCTCATGAGCCGACACCCCAAGAAATGCTCAAGGCGGGTTGTCATGTGGTCACTTTCTCAGGTGACAAATTGTTGGGTGGTCCGCAAGCGGGAATCATCGTTGGTCGCAAAAGAGAAATCGATCTCATTCGAAACTACCCCATGAAGCGCGCTTTGCGCTTGTCCAAATTGCCCGTTGTGGCCCTAGAGGCGACTTTGAAACTCTACCTCCGGCCAGAGAGCTTGGTGCGGCACTTGCCCACACTGCGCTGGTTGGCGCGCTCTCAAGAGGCCATCAAAGACACGGCTCAAATCATTTTGAATGCATTTGAAAAAGCCTTGACGCCCCACTACAAAGTCGAGCTTTGCGCGATGAGAAGTCAAATTGGTTCAGGTTCACTGCCCTTGGATACGATGGACTCTTTTGGTCTTGCAATCAAACCGATGGTTGAGGGTAACAAAGGCGTTGGTTCGGCGCTCATTCGTTTGTCCAAGTCACTGAGATCTCTGTCCAAGCCCATCATTGGACGTGTCGAGAAAAACATGTTGCTCTTGGATTGCAGATGCATCGATGATGCGCTGTCGCTGGCCCAAGAGATTGCTTGCCTAGAGATTCATGGATCATGATCGTTGGGACCGCTGGACACATTGATCACGGCAAGACCAGTTTGGTCAAAGTGCTCACGGGTGTTGACACCGATCAACTCATCGAGGAAAAGACAAGGGGCATGACCATCGAGTTGGGGTTTGCTCAGATGCTTTTCAAGCCCGAACATCTTGGTGAGCCCACAGCAGATTCAAATGAGTTGAGCATTTCATTCATCGATGTTCCTGGGCATGAGAAATTGGTTAAAACCATGCTCGCTGGTGCAAGTGGCATTGACTTTGCCCTGCTTCTCATCGCTGCCGATGATGGTGTGATGCCCCAAACTTTAGAGCACTTGAGTATTTTGAGTTTGCTCCATATCCAAAATGGTTGCATCATCATTACCAAAACGGACCAAGTCGATGAGCTCCTCATGGCGCAAAGAAGGCAAGAAATGCTCACCCTCAAGTCGCAATTTGCGATGGATGGATTCGAAATCTTGGAGGTGAGTTCGCGAACGGGAGCGGGCATTCAAGCGCTTAGAGCATTGTTGTTGAACGCTGCTCTAAAGCAGCGCCTTAGCCGTCATCAAAACCATGGATGGATGGGATTCAGGATGGGCTTGGACCGTGCATTCACCTTGGATGGGATTGGTACGGTTGTTGCCGGCAGTATTCAAGCGGGTGAAGTCAAGGTTGGAGATTTTCTTGCCTTGGCCCATGAGCCGCATCAAACCTACCGAGTTCGCTCCCTGCAAGTGCACGGACATCCCGTGGAAAAAGCCCAAGCCGGTGAGCGTTGTGCCATTGCTTTGGTGGGGCTTGAGAAAAACAAATGTCAAAGAGGGCAGATGCTTTGTGCGCCAAGCATCGCGAGTTCAACCTCCAGGTTGGATGTCTGGCTCGAAGTTTCTGCTTTGATTGACAAGCCCCTCAGATCGGGTGCAAGCGTTCACGTGCATGCACAAACCCAAGAAGCGATGGCGACAGTGGCCGTGCTTGCCCAAGATGGCCTCGTGCCGGGCCAATCGGGTTGGGTTCAATTGATCATGCACCAGCCCATTCATTTGTGGGTGACAGATCGAATTATTTTGAGAGATGCAAGTGCCACTCGCACTGTGGCAGGAGGGGTGGTTTGTGATGTAAGGGCACCCAAGCGCTACCGTCAAACGCCTGAGCGAATGAGTTACTTGAAGACGCAATTACAAAGCAGTGTGCTCTCAAGGCTTGAGGGCGGCTTGCCCCATTTGTCCCATGGCGCTGTTTGGCCCGAGCGACTCTTGGATGCTGGCATTGATCCCAAGACGCCCCTTCAAGCGCTTTTGACATTGCAAACATCAGATGAAAGCAATGTGAGTGTGGGGCAAGCCTCCACCATGTTTTGGAGCGCAGATCATGCCTGGGTGATTGCCGCTGATGCGCTTGAAGTCATGAAGCACAAGCTTGAGAAACTTTTGGAACAGTACCATCAAGAGCACCCTGATGCGCTCGGTATCCTTGAGGCTAGAGCCCGAAAGGCCTTGGGTTCACAAATGAGTGTGAGCGTTTGGGCTCACCTCACTCGACATTTGATGGAACTTGGTGCTGTTAAGCTTAAAAATGGATTTTTGTTCTTGCCCAAGCATGCAGAAGGCTTGCAACAAGCCGATCAACGCATTGCTCAAAAGGCATTGCCCTTGATTCATGAGGGGAAATATGACCCGCCTTGGGTGCGTGATCTGGCGAGTGCTTTGGGCATTCATGAAGTTCAAATGCGCATGACGCTCATTCGGCTTGCCAGTCAGGGAGATCTTTATCAGGTCGTCAAAGACCTCTTTTATCACCCGGCGCATGTTCAAGCTATGGCTCAACTGGTGAGAGACATCGCTCAAAGTGGCTCTAATCCTCATCCACGTCAAGGTGTGAGCGCTTCGCAATTCAGAGATGCCACTGGTTTGGGGCGAAAGCGTGCGATACAGATTTTGGAGTTCTTTGATAAGATTGGATTTTGCCAAAGGGTGGGAGAGGTGCATTTGATCAGAGCCGGCAGCACACTTTTCGCAAACCCCAAGGTCTAAGTTTTACAAGTCCCAATAAACATTCATGCGCCTCTTTCAAGAGGGAAGGAAATCACTTCCGGTGGAGTGGCTGGGCTTCAAACCCAGTTGGTGGCGCCATGCGTCGCTGGGTGGGTTCGACTCCCACTTCTTTCCGCCAAACGCACCCCAAAAGACCTGCTTTTGATCTTGTGTCACGTTCCTAATTGTTTTGGGTAAACTGAAGTTTGGCCAGGCTCGAATACAAGCCATTGTGTTGAACCAATTCATCGTGACGCCCTTGTTCGACCAAGGCGCCTTGTTCAAGCACCAGGATCGGATTGGCTTGTCTCACGGTTGAGAGCCGGTGAGCGATCACAAGCGTGGTCCTGTCCTTCATGGCGCTCACCAAGGCAGCTTGCACTTGACGCTCACTGTTCGCATCCAAAGCACTCGTCGCTTCATCCAAGAGCAGTAGGGGTGGATTTTTGAGCATGGCGCGCGCAATCGATATGCGTTGCTTTTGACCGCCTGAGATGCGCACGCCACGCTCACCCAAGAAGGTGTCATAGCCCTGTGGCCACTGCTCGATGAATTCATCTGCAAACGCGGCCTTTGCTGCAGCCAAGACTTGAGCTTTGCTCGCGCTTGGGTTGCCGTAGAGGATGTTTTCATAAGCGCTCGTTGAGAAAATCACAGGCTCTTGAGGCACCAAGCCAATGTGCGATCTGAGCGCTTGGATGGAGAGCTCCCGGATGTTCACACCATTGATTTCAATCGTTCCCGTTTGTGGATCGTAAAAGCGCAATAAAAGTGAAAACACGCTCGTCTTGCCTGCGCCACTGGGTCCCACCAAGGCTGCATTTTGACCCGGCTCCAATGCAAAAGAGAGATTGGACAAGGCCGACTTGTCTGGGCGTGAGGGGTAGTTGAAGGTGACATTTTTGAAGACCACCTTTGACCCACTTGAGAGCATGGGAATGGATTTGGGAGCGGCAGATTCCTCAACGGGTGACTTGGCGTGGAGCAATTCGATGAGTCTTTCTGTGGCGCCAGCAGCGCGCAGCAAATCGCCATACACTTCGCCAAGAACAGCGAATGCGCTTGCCAAGAGCAACACGTAAATCAAAGTTTGACCCAAAACACCTGGACTCAAGCTCCCCTCCATGACCGCCAAAGATCCTTTGAAGAGTCCCCAAAGCAGCGCTGCACTGGTGGCCATGATGATGAAGGTCACCAGCAAAGATCTTGCTTTCGTGCGCTTGATGGCGGTTTGAAAGGCTTGATTGCTGGCGGACTCGTACCTTTGGGCCTCTCGCAGCTCGGCCGTGTAACTTTGCACCACAGGCACAGCATTCAAGACCTCTTGGGCCACTGCGCTCGTGTCGGCCACGCGGTCTTGGGATGCGCGAGAGAGTTTCCTCACACGCCTACCCAAGGTGAGGCTTGGGAGCACGATCAAGCACAGCACGGCAATGACTTGGAGCATGAGCCATGGGTTGGTCCAAACCAGCATGGCAAGCGCACCAACGCCCATCACCAAATTGCGCAGTCCCATGGACAACGACGAGCCAACAACCGTTTGAACCAAGGTGGTGTCTGCGCTCAAGCGTGAGAGCACTTCTCCAGTTTGTGTGGTCTCAAAAAAAGCAGGACTTTGCTGGATCACGTGCGAGTAGACCGCTTGTCTCAAATCGGTGGTGATGCGCTCACCCAGCCAACTCACCATGTAAAAGCGAGCGCCTGAGAAGATGGCCAAAGCAGCAGCAACCCAAAAGAGTTGAATGAATTGCCAGGCCAATTCGCTTGCTGAGGTGTGTGCATTCAGGCCTCGATCAATGAGCATTCTCAGTGCCCAAGGAAAACAAAGCGTGGAGGCAGCGGCCAGCAAGAGAAAGACGCCTGCGAGAACCATTTGCACGCGGTAAGGTCTCACAAAGGGCGCAAGACCCATCAAGGCGCCAGCGCTCTTGGCCTTGGGGCGTTGTTTGGGGTCGATGGGCGCAGCGCTCGTCTCGGCCTGGGTCTCGGAAGATGGGTTTGGGGCATTGTTCATGACCTGCATTGTCTCCGATATGCACATGCTGTGTGGCTTGTGGTGTCAAGCTTTAGCCATTCAGTCGGTTAAAAGCCATTGACATGATCTTGACATCATGTTGACATGAGACGTGTCAAAATACAGTGCATGGAACTCAACCACGAAACCGTCACGTCTGCCCCCAAAGACGCCTCAACCTTGTTGCTCTTGAGGCCCCAAGCGTCAAGGTCTCAAGCTGAACCAGCGCAGGGTGGGCACAGTCACTTCGAGGTTTTGCTCTTGAAGCGTCACTCTCAATCGAATGTCTTGGGTGGTGCTCATGTGTTTGCTGGCGGCAAGTGCGAAGACTCCGATTCACAGTGGGCCCAGGCGCACCTGGATCCTGATTGGGTGAGCCGCATGCACGCCAGTTTGGCTGAGCCTGAGCGCTCGCCTGTGCACGCCGCTGCCCTTTTTGTGGCGGCTTTGAGAGAGGCGTACGAAGAGTGTGGCGTTTTGTTGGCGAGCGAGTCAATCACTGAGGCCCACGCCCACGCCAACTCCAACGCCAAAGCCAACGCCAACGCTGAAACTTCTGCGCTGAGTCTTCAGTCTCGTGTCAAATCACGCCTCTCAGGCGAGCCCTTGCTCAGTGTTTCTCACCAATCGCTGGGCATTGAATTCGATTGGCACTTGATTCGACCTTGGTCAAGGTGGATCACACCCAAAACCCCAACCGTGATGAACAAGCGCTTTGATGCGCGCTTCTTTGTCGCCTTGATGCCTGCCCATCAAGAGGCCAAACACGATGATCACGAGACCACTCAAAGCGATTGGTTCACGCCCCAAGAGGCTTTGAATGCCTATGCCAAGAGACACATCGACTTGGCTGCACCTCAAATCATGACGCTTTTTGAGTTGACACAGTTCTCCACTGTGGACGAGGTGATGTCTCATGCAAGCCAACGCAAACCGCCCTTGATTGAGCCGTGCTCGGTTAGAGACGCGGACACCCGCTTGGTGTGCTTTCCCGCAGACCCCTTGCACCCAGAGAAGCAACACATCTTGCCCGGTCCCACTCGCTTGTATTTCAAGGACGGCTGCTTTCAGCCCGAAGAGGGACTGGATTTTTTCATGTCACGGTTTTAACAAAGGGAGCGAGCAATGGATATTTTTGTTTTGGGATTGCTGATTTTTTTAGGCACACATTCATTCAGGATTTTTGCCGATGGCAAAAGAACCCAACTCATGGAGAGCTTGGGCGAGAAGAAATTCAAAGGTCTTTATGCACTCGTCTCAGTGCTTGGATTCGCCCTGATGATCTGGGGCTATGGACAAGCTCGCATGGAGCCCATTGAGTTGTGGGTTCCACCCATATGGGGCAGACACTTGGCCTTCTTGTTGGTTTGGGTGGCATGGGTTTTGATGGCGGCAACCTACATCCATGCCAATTGGTTCAAGGTCAAAATGCATCACCCCATGGTCTTGTCGGTGAAAACTTGGGCATTGGCCCACTTGTTGGCCAATGGACAATTGCACCAAGTGGTGCTCTTTGGTGGTTTTTTGGCCTGGGGAGTGCTCTCATTCATCAGTGCCAGACGCCGTGACCGCGCCCAAGCGGCTGCTCTTGAGGCAGCAGGTCTGCCTCCCACACCTTTGGTGCCCGTCTCCAAAGCGGCCACTCAGCTCACCTTGGCGATTGGAACTTTGGTCTACGTGCTGTTCTTGGCTTGGGGTCACAAAGCTTTGATTGGTGTGAGCCCTCTGGGCATGTGACGCATTTGGCTGTATGCTGTTTTCACATTTGTGAAGGACACAAGCCATGCACCACAGCCTAAGCCTAAAGAGCCCTCTGTTTGCCAAAGATACTTGGCGTTTGTCTTTAGGGCGTGTGCTCGCAGCGCGGCGCCTTCAAGCCTTGGGCTTGGCGCTCTTGCTTGGGTGTTCATTGGGTGCGCACAGTGAGGTGACCTTCACCAAGCCCATTCGCATCGTGTGTCCCTTTCCACCTGCGGGGGGTGTGGACATTGCTTCCAGGGCCATCGCGCAAGAGCTCAGCCGCTCCATGGGGCTGGTTGTGACTGTTGAAAATCGCCCTGGTGCGGGGGGCAACATTGGTGGGCTGGAAGTCGTGCACGCGCCGGCTGATGGCTCAACACTCCTCATGACCACGTCTGGCATTCAGGCGATCAATCCTTTCTTATAC
>Ga0208618_1000140_pt1 | contig 33185 bp, 32 predicted proteins | sample CryBogCBE18Jul08_FD_184585 | JGI IMG/M metagenome (GOLD analysis project Ga0208618, IMG submission 184585) | Freshwater microbial communities from Crystal Bog, Wisconsin, USA - CBE18Jul08 (SPAdes) | ecosystem: Environmental > Aquatic > Freshwater > Lake | place: Crystal Bog, Wisconsin, USA...
CATTGAAGGTCGCCACCAATGAATCGCCGTTGAGCAAGTTGATCCCTGAAACCGAAGCATCCTTTAAGTACTGGTCAAGGGCGGTAAGAGCCAGTTTGTAAGAAGCTGCAGCTGCGGCACGTTTGGTATCAGCCGCAACAGCACCTGTACCGGCCGTATAGACGTTTTTCTGACCTGTATAAGAAACGGACTGACCAGCCGTACCAGCAGTGCCACCGTTGCTCTGCGCATCGGTCGAATAGGTTGAGTTTGATTGGGTCGCCGAGCGGCCCGCTGTCATCATAACCGTTACGTTATCGGTCAATGCACCCGTTGCGTATGATACGACAGACATGCCGAGATTCGTATTGGTAGTACCGTCATTATTCATGACGTTATTTACCGTCAGGTTATAGATCAGAGAGTTATTGGCACCAGCAACGGGCGAACTGACGTTAACATATCCAGCACTGTTGGATTGTGCGCCGGTCGTGTTCATACCTTGAATAGAGTTCATCAAGGCTGATATGGTTGTGACATTGATAGCGTTGGCAGCGCTTGATCCGTCACCCGTTCCTGCCACTGCATCACCTGCTGCAGCAATTCGTACATAGTTGGTTTTACCGCTGACCGAAAACGAATAAACATTGCCTTGTGTCAGTTTCTGGCCACCAATAGCAATGGCGTTACCGTTAGCGTTGACGAAAGTCGAATTGCCGTTAATGGCAATATTTGTTGCGGCACCTGCAGCATTCACGGATGTAAACGACATTGCCGCTGTTGTTGTGGTGTCGCCGGTTTGGGAGAAACCACCGCCTGTTCCAACAACCTGAGCCTGCGTTTGAGAGGCCGTTTTCAATTGATCAAGCGTGTCACTGATCGTCTTACTGATTGACGAAAGACCGGTGCTGGCAGCTTTGATGGTTCCTATGTTTTGCGAGAGCGTCGAGTTGATGCTGCTCAGACGGCTCGCGCGATCCGTGTAGGTCTGCGAACTGAGATAGGCTGCTAGTCCATCCGACGCATTGCTAATCTTTTTACCGGAAAGCGCTTGGGCCTGAAGGTCTTGGAGTTGGGAGTTGATGCCGACAAGGGCGTTCATGCCCGCGGCCATTGCGATTGACATAGACATTTGAATTCATCCTTCTGACGAAAACACCTTTCTGCAGGATTGCGAGAAAGGACGCCGCTTTCTGCGACGTGGCCTTAAGCATGAAGATGAAAGGATGGTGCTAAAATAAGAACGTGGCGCGCTCAGATATCTTGGTTAATATCAGGCCAAATTTAAATTAGGGATTGAAAATAGCAATTATACAACTTGATTAAACTATATCGAAAATTTTAATTGTTCGATGTTGCAACGCAGGCGAGCGTTAACAAAATATTAACATGCGCTGAAATTAACCTTTTCTCTGCGTTGTAGGTGTCAACGGAACAGGCTGTTTCGATGCATCCAATTGTCGCGCATAGGCCCTTATCCGCAGGATAGCTTCATCAGGTGACTGGCTTATTTTTTGACCCGTATGGTCATCGATAACCTGCAGGACAAATTCACCCGTCGATTGATCGAGCGTTGTGCGGCGAGATGTTGGTGTTGCAGGGGGCGCTTCGCTCGTTTTTGTCGAAGCGCTCGCCGTATGTGTTACGGGTTGTGGTGGTTCAATTGCCTTGACAGGCTGAACCGCAGGTTCTCGTGGCGCCGGAACGGGTGCCGGGCTTTGTGATGTTGAACTGATGGCCATGACGATCTCCTTCTGGATGTCTGACCATCACATTAGCAAATATGATTTGAGAAATGCTTGCGGGATTTATGACAAGTTATTTTAAATTTAATCGATTAAAAGCGAACAGAAACCATCAAAGGTGGGGTTGCCCCTGTACCCTTCAGAGGGTCAACGCGGCCAGCTTTACCATAGGTTGATAAAGACCGCGTTGATGCAACTTCTTTGGCTACCCCGCGCAAGATATTCTCGGAAACGCTTGTAAGGGTTTGTAGAGCTTTTAAATTAGCTTCCAGTGACAACTGAAGCGCGCCTTGCCGCATCTTGATCCGTTCAAGGCCGTTTGGCTTATATCGCGCCAGGGAAATTAAATTATGACGAAAAACGAGATAGCATCGTTCATAAGAAGTCGCTTCCATGGTTTTGCGCTCATGCAATGCGAAGGCCTCGGAAAGTTTTGCCGTAGCCAGATAATCTGTTTCTTGTCGGATAACGGATTCGAGAGCATCCAAGCGTTGTTCCAGCATCGTGCAAAGTGCTTCTGCTTGCTCGGTTGATGTGATGGCTGGAAAATGGGGGGTAGCTGTCATGGCTTAGTTCCCTAATTGGCTTGTAGCCGAATGAGTTCGGAATACACTTGGGACGCAACGCCAACTCCACCTGACTGTGCTACGGATTTACCAAGCTCATCGGTGAGCAGAGAGCGCCAAGCATCACCGCCTGCGCCTTGTCCACCAAGTGGGCCATCACCTGATAATTGCTTTGTGATCTCTCCAAACATGGAGCCTAAAAACACCGATTCAAATTCTTGCGCAGTTGCCCATAGCTTTTTATTTTTTCCTATAGCGCCGTAATTTGCATGGGCATTGGCGATAGGGCTTGAGTGAAGAGAGGCTTGCTGCATCACATCACCACAATATCGGCTTGAAGCGCACCAGAGGTTTTGATCGCTTGCAAGATTGAGATAATATCGCGTGGGCCAATGCCCAAAGCATTTAACCCGTCGACGAGCTCTTTCAGCGTCACGCTTTCTTTGAGAACGGCAAGTTTATTGTTGGAACCTTGATCTACCTGAATGGTGGTGCGAGGCACAACCACGGTTTGTCCATTACTAAAGGCATCAGGCTGGCTGACAAGCGGTTGTTCAGAAACGGATATTGTTAAATTTCCTTGCGCGATGGCAACAGTAGAAACTCTTACGTCTTTTCCCATCACGATAACGCCAGAGCGTTCATCCACAACCACACGGGCAACTTGATCAGGATCGATCCGCAATTGCTCGATCTCGGTTAGCAACTGCACCATGTTGCCCTTGAAATTTTTGGGGATCGTGAGGTTCACTGTCGATGGATCGGTTGGCTCTGCAGAGTTAGCCGCCATATATTCATTAATGGCGCTGGCTATACGCTTGCCCGTGGTGAGATCGGGATTACGCAAAGCCAATTTGACCGATCTTGAATCCTTAAATTGAAATTCGATTTCCTGTTCGATCAAAGCACCATTGGCAATGCGACCGACGGTTGGTACGCCACGTGTCAATGTCGCTGCGGCGCCTTCTGCCTGAAACCCGGCAATAGCCACGGAGCCTTGGGCTACGGCATAGATTTCACCCGATGCACCCATGAGCGGGGTAACAAGCAGTGTGCCGCCTTGAAGGCTCTTGGCATCGCCTAAAGCCGAAACAGTGACATCGATACGTGATCCTCGACGACCAAAGGCGGGAAGGTCCGCCGTTACCATTACGGCTGCCACATTAGCGGTGCGTAAATTGGCGCCACGCGTGTTAACGCCTAAGCGCTCCAACATGGCTGTCAGGCTTTGTTTCGTGAAGGGAGCGTTGTTTAGTGTATCCCCCGAGCCGTTGAGACCAACGACCAAGCCATACCCGACGAGTTGGTTTTGTCGGACCCCCTCAATCGATGCTAGGTCTTTGATGCGCGATGTTTCTGCCATCGCTGTCAGGCCTGAAAGGCTGAGCGCCATAAGGATCAGTGCAATCGGTTTTAGAGCGCGCATCGGTCTCACATTCATTTTGGGCCTCACTCTTTTATTGACGTAGAGTAAGCGAAGACTATGCCACACGAAAAATCCTGATAACTCTCTGAAATAAAATGAAAAATTTTAATTGAATTGAAATTTTATCAAAAACAAGATCGGCAAAATGATGCGGGTTGGAAGTATTTTCCTCTATAATTAATGAATTGTTAGTAATAATTATTCTTATCTTGCCATAGATTTTCAGCTTGTGGAGGGATGACGTGCGGATCGAGGATCAACTGCCGAACGGTATAGCGGCATCGCGCCGGGGTGTTGCTCCTTCACAGAAGGAAGGTTCGTTTCAGGTTCCACCTCAGGAAGTCGGCATTCGCCAACCTACGGCAACGGTGCCGCGCCAGGGGATTGATTCGCTTCAAGGTTTGATGGCCTTACAGGAGGTTGGCGTACCGGCGACATTTCGTCGCCAGAGTACGGCCAAACGAGGATTTCGACTTTTGGACGCCTTGGGTGGGCTCAGGGTCGGCCTTTTAGGCGGAAAACTGGACGAAATGGCCCTAGCTAATCTCCGCCAAGGGCTTGATGAAGCGAAAGAAAATCACGATGATCCGAATCTTGAGCGAATTATGAATTCAATTGAAACGCGTGCGGCTGTCGAACTTGCAAAATTGGGTCGATAACTTCATTCATCACGCAATTGTCGTAGCGCCGTCATGAAAATCGCGCTAACAGACAACGCGGTATTTAACCCCCCACGAGTATAGGGCGGATTGATATGGGACTTAAGAAAAAGGGTGCACGGTCCAACAGGGCTGGTGTAGGAAATATGAGCATTGCTGAGACGATGAATACTTCATATGCGCCTTCTGAAGAAGAGGCCTTTATGAATGAGCGGCAACGGGAATATTTCCGGAAGAAGCTGCTTGATTGGAAAGAAGATATTTTGAAGGAGTCTCGCGAGACCCTCGCTAATCTTCAAAACGACAGCGAAAATCATCCGGACATTGCCGATCGAGCATCGTCCGAGACCGATAGGGCGATTGAATTGCGCTCGCGTGATCGGCAGCGGAAATTGATTTCTAAAATTGATGCCGCCTTGGCGCGTATTGATGACGGCAGCTATGGTTATTGCGAAGAGACCGGCGAGCCTATTTCGATCAAGCGTCTGGATGCGCGGCCAATTGCAACGCTCTCGATTGAAGCTCAAGAGCGTCATGAGCGTAACGAGCGTGTTCATCGCGACGATTGATATAACTTAATAAAAATGCGCCCCCCGTGGGAGAAACGGGAGGCGCCCGACCAGGCCGCATCGTGCTTGGGGAGCTTACGGCTCCGGTGTAATTCGTTAGAACGGTAAAATAACGTCCATCACTTGCTGGCCATAGCGTGGTTGCTGAACGTCGCTGATCTGGCCACGTCCGCCATAGGCGATGCGGGCTTCCGCGATTTTCATAGACTCGATTGTGTTGTCGTTTTCTATGTCTTCTGGACGAATGACGCCGCCAACGATTAGTTCTCTAATTTCAAAATTGACCCGAACTTCTTGCTTGCCTTCAATCACCATATTGCCGTTCGGCAAAATTTGGGTCACGACCGCAGCCACATTGGTTGCCAGTGTTTCAGCGCGTTTGACGGAGCCTACACCGTCGCTGGCTGATGTGGATTGCGCATTGATGAGGGAGGATGGATTAACACCCGGCAGCGCTTTATCGGCATTCGTTTCCAGACCCAATAAATTGGGCACACCCATCGTATCGGAATTTGTGCGTGCGCGCTTGGTCTCATTGGCAATATCGGCGCTGTCTTTGAAATTCACTTTCACAGTTACGATATCACCAATCTGTCTGGCGCGTTGATCTTTAAAGAAGCTTCTTGATCCTTGTTGCCACAGAGAATTTGCTGCGTGGGTGACCGGAACTTGTTCGGGCATCGGCATTCTAACGGGCTTATAATCAGGGCTTGTGGTAGGATCATCGATGGCGGAGAGCGAGGGTGCTCGCCCGACCGATGCGAGCCGCTCGGCAGTATTGCAGGCGGTGAGACTCGTTGCAAAAAGCGCCAACACCAGCGTTTGCTTTAAAAGGGAGGATGTCATGATGATGTCCTTATTGAACTGTGGTGGTGGTTTGGCGCGAAGCGATATCCGCATTGGGCGGTGTTAAAACGGCAACCGAGCCCGGGCCAATAACCGTTGCAAAAATCACTTTTTTAGATTGGGGGTTAAGGACGGAAATCATATCACCAAGCGCGCCCGCCTCATTGGCTTTTCCTCTGAGGGTGAGTTTTAATCCGCCAACGGCATAGGTGACGCTTACCGCCATTGCCTTTTCAACAAGGATGGGTTTGCTAACGAGATCATCCGTTAAGATGATGCCGGGTGACAGCGGTTCCCTCGCGGCTTGTCCGATGACCAATGTTGGTTTTGTGACATTGTTTGAGGCAATAGCCTTTCTTTCACGCTTCTCAATTCTAATATCATTTGCTGATAGGATATCGCCTTTCGCTATGGCACGGGTTGATAGGGCGACATCGATCACATCGACAATTTGTCCTTCAAGCATAAGGGGTGCAGTAGAAAAAAAGCGGCTACCTGGCACCGTAAGAGTGGCGGTAAAACTTAAATTCGATGGCTCAATTTTGAGGTTCGAGATGATAGGCTTTGTTGTAACATCGTCTTCAACAAAAATATCTGAGGTGGCGCTCGGTTTCGTGAAGGTAAGTTGAGCTTGGTCAATGCCGGCCTTTTCACGGATCGATCTTTTGAGTTCAGCTTCAATTTCTTCGGGTGAAATATGTCGACCTTTCCGTGTTACGGTAACATTTCCCGAAACATCCCCTAAGATTGAAGGAATTCCGGCCTTTCTGGCGGCTTCAAGAATACGTGATGCTTTAATGATGCCCGTCTGTCCGGGTGAGGGCGCTGCATAAACGCCGTTATTAGGTAGGCTGTTGCCCTCCATTAAATCGGCCAATGAAATCGTATCACCCGAAACAACGATAGAGGATCGAAGAATAGGGAGGTTCACTTGATCTGCCAAAGAAGGATGGAGCGAAGACAAGAGCAGAGCAGCAACGCCCATCACAGTGAGTGATATTTTAAACATGCAATTAACCCTTAAACATTTGAGTTGTGGTTTGCTGCATTTGATCAGCTGCCGATATAATGCGTGAGTTCATCTCGTAGGCGCGTTGCGCTGTAATAAGCGAGGAGATCTCCGTTACAGCATTAACATTCGACTCTTCGAGATAGCCTTGCTGGAGATCGCCTAACCCGTCTGTGCCGGGATCTGCCGTAATCGGATCGCCCGAGGATGCTGTTTGTGCAAATAGATTATCGCCAATAGCAGCCAAGCCGGTTTTATTTGCAAAATGAGTAAGCTGAATTTTGCCAAGATCTTGCGGCGTTGTCTGAGACGGTAACAGGGCCTGAACAAGCCCCGATGCGCTGATGGATACGCTCGTGGCGTTATTTGGAACCGTAATGCCGGGATCAAGCACAAAGCCTTGGCTCGTTACCAATTGGCCTTGTGCGTCCGTTGTAAACGAACCGTCTCTTGTATAGCCAATGGTGCCATCCGGGCGTTGAATACGAAAGAAGCCTTCACCGCGAATGGCGACATCAAGGTTACGATCGGTTGCAGTAATAGAGCCTTGCGACATTGCACGCGAAGTGGATACAAGCTTTACGCCCGATCCAATTTCAATGCCTGCGGGCAATAAATTGCCGGCGTCCGAAGTGCTTGAGCCGGAGCGTTTAAGCGTCTCGTATAAGAGGTCCTGAAACAAAGGACGCTGAAGCTTATAGCCCGTTGTGCGAACATTGGCGACGTTGTTGGAGATGAGCTCAACGTTTTTCTCCATCGCGGCCATTCCAGAAGCAGCAGTGTAAAGCGCTAGCATATTAATCTCCTTATGCTGGTACAGTAGCAAGACGCTCAAGCGCGCCTTTTTGCGTATCATCGAGACGTTGCATGGACGTCGTTAGGGCAGAGTAGGCGCGTGTTACTTCAATCAATCGGCTCATGGCTAGAATGGGTTGAACATTTGATTTTTCGATTGAGCCCACGCTTAACAGCGGTGCCTTTGAAGCAGGGAGTAGTGATTTAGCGCTGTAAAGATTGCTGCCTTCATTTATCAATTGCGAAGGATCAGGCACATCCACTATTTTCAGTTTTCCGATTGGCCCGCTGTGATTACCCACTGTACCGTCTGACGTAATTTCCAATGGTCCATCGGCAGGATCGGCGATAATGGCTCCACCGGCACCTAAAACAACATGTCCGTCGCTGGTAATAATCTCGCCTTTCGAATTCGTCGCGAGCGAACCGTTTCTTGTGTAACGTTCACCTGCTGCTGTTTTAACGGCAAGAAGTGTAGGCCCATGCAGAGCAATGTCGGTTGTATTGCCAGTATGCTCCATGGGGCCATCGTTAAAATCGAGCGTAGCGCCTCGATCAATAACGAATGAAATAGAGCGTGCTGCGCCTTTAAACGAATCTGATTTCGCATGAGGCTGCAAAAACTCGCTAAATTGTAACCCGCGCGACTTGAAGCCGTTTGTGCCTGCATTCGCGATATTGTTCGCTAAAATATCCAATTGCCGTTGCAAGGTCTGTAACCTTGAATGAGCAACCAATTGAGCATTATCCATCTACATTCTCCCACAAATGTGCCCTGCCCAACCAAAGAGGCGGAGCTTGAGAAGGTTTGTGCGAGCTCCCCAGCCGCAAAATCTTCCCTAGAGGAATATGCAGTCGCTGTGCCAGGTTTAAGAAAATATAAAATTCAATCTAATCAATGGGTTATTTTATTACGGTTGGTCGTTAGAGGGTGATTTGTTTCAATTATATCTGTTAAGTCGGCAGATTTTTCCTTTGTAAATTATGATTTTAAGAAATCATTAACTTTAAAAAGCGAAGCATTAAGCCAATTAATCGAATCAATTTGGACAGGCTTTCTTTAGGGAACCCAATCAGATGGCCGAGGACGAAAAAGCGGATACGCCTGAAGCGGCCAAAGGTAAGAATAAGCTGCTTATCCTGATTATTGCCGTGATAGCGATCGTGGGCGGTGGCGTCGGGGGCTATTTTTTTATGTTAGCTCCTAAAAAGGATAAATCAGAACACGCCGAAGCCGAGAAGAAGGTGACCGCATTTCTTGATATTAAGGACATGATGATTGGCATGAGCCCAGACATGGCCCAGCCTACAATTGGTGGGGCTCGCATGATGAAGTTGCATGTGGCGCTCGAAATTGCCGATGCTAAAGAGTTACCGTCTATTCAGGCCCTACAGCCGCGTATTGAAGATATTTTTCAAGTCTATCTTCGAGAAATGCGTCCGGTCGATTTGCAAGGGTCGGCCGCCATTCTCCGCCTGAAGGAAGAACTATTGCATCGGGTAAATTTAGCTGTTCAGCCTAAAAAGATCGATGCGGTCCTTATCAAAGAAATGCTGATCCAATGAGTGAAATTAATAATTTGAATAGGGATACCGTCGCAGCCAATGATCCCTGGGCCATCATGTTAAATAAGATGGATGAGCCGGGAGATTCTGGCCATCAGGATCCTATTTTGGGGGATGAGGAAATTGACCGTTTGATGGGGCTTTCGGTTGATCGCGCCGAGGGCTCAGGCAAAGCGGCGGTTGCGGAAGCGGCAACGCTTGCAAGTGGTCTTTCGCCAACCATGCGGCTTATTGCAGATACATTTGTGGAAACACTTGGTCGTTCTATTCGGCAAGGCGTTTCGGGTTTGATCGATGTTAGTTTATTAGATCTATCGCTTATTCGCCTATCAAATGGCATGGCGCGATTACCACTTCCTTCTCTGATCGCAACAATGTCATCACGAAGTTTGGGCGGAGCAGGCCTAATTGTGGCCGATCAGTGCGTCGCTGCCGCCTTTTTCGATTTAATGTTAGGGGGAGCCGAAGCGAACGACAGCTTGCAACGGGCTTTGCGCCCTTATTCATCCATTGAATTGAAGCTCTTCCGGAAATTCGCTGAATTTGTTGCGCGTGGATTTGAGGATGCCACAGGTGAGGTGATGAAAGCCGATTTCTCAATCGATAAAATTGAAACCAACCCATATCTTTTGTCGCTAGAAAAATCGACGGAGAATGCCGTCCGATTGCAGATGCAAATTCTCTTTGGGCGTAGGGGTGGAAAAATTGATCTCTTACTGCCACTCAGCATGTTCGGCCCCTATGAATCACTCATCCGAGCGGATGAAATTGAGCGTTATACAATTGATGATGCAAGCTGGCGTAGGCATCTGGTTCGATCCACCGCATCCTCATCCATCGGCATTGAGGCGGTTTTGGCAAATTTTAAACTGCCTGTTCGATCGGTGCTTGGTTTTTCAGTAGGTGACGTCATTCCGCTTAATATTAATCCGCAAACACCCATTTGGTTGAAAAGTGGTGATCGTTCCCTTTGCCTTGGATTAATGGGGCGATCCAGAGGTCAGATCGCCTTGCGTGTCGTTGGTCCGTTAACATCAAAAGAAGAAAAGTGAGGTAAACATGTCATTTTCAGCTGCATTAACGGTTTTGACGGATAGTTTGATTGCGCTAACTTTAATCTATTGCATAGTCCTTGAACGGAGGATCCGTGCCTTTAGGAAACAAGAGCAATCTTTTCGCACTTTAATGAGTGACGTGTCAGAATCGACACGGGTTGCTCAAGGTACGGTTTCGTCGCTGCGTCAATTATTGACCGAATTTTCGAACCTCAATGCTGCCGCTCCAAAAGGAGCGCAAACAGAAAAATTTAAATCGGACAGCCGGATCGAGGGAGAGATTGTGGCACGGCGGTTTGGCGATACCGAAAATTCAATCGCAACATTAGCCGCTCGAATTGCGGCTCTGCGGAATCAGTAGGAATTTACAATGTCAAATGCCGGCATTCGCCTTCTCAAACTGACTTCTGTTGGATTGCTCGGGCTTCTCATGCTCGATTTGGGCGAATGGGTGTCTTTCCTATCGCCATCTGATCAAGGGATTGGAATGGCGGTAGCCTCTGATGAATTAGCCAATGGTATTGCGCGTTCGATTAGCGCTTATCGAGATAAAGCGCCCATGATCCCTGATATCATTACTGGTGCATCGGATGTGCCAGCGGCTGCAGAAGCAGCAGGAAATAAGAAGTCCGACGAAAAGGTTTCAACAAATAAAGAGGTTGTGTCGGATTCCGGGAATGTTGAATCGTCGGAGAAAATTATTCTTGAACGCTTGTCAGCCCGTCGTATCGAATTAGATCGGCGAGATAAGGAAATTGGCGAGCGCGAAGCACTATTGGCTGCCGCAGAGAAGCAAATTGCGGGCAGAATGTCGGAGTTAAAAGCTTTGGATGAGACAATCAAGGCAGATATTGCTCGTAAAGACACTGATAGTGCGACGATAAAGCCTTTGATTGTAATGTATGAAACGATGAAGCCCAAAGAGGCGGCGCGTATCATTGAAAAGCTGGACTTGAAATCTGTTTTGCCTATTGCAAGCGGAATGAATCCTAAAAAACTATCGGAAATCTTGGCTCAACTTGATCCGGTTGTTGCAGGAAAACTTACGATAGGGCTTGCAGCCGCGACTTTAGCACAAACAGCTGGTCAAAATGATAAGACGGAATTGCCGGAATTAGCGGATGCGCCAGTGACAAAAATCCGATAGCCATTCATTAATAAATACTTGTCATATTCCGTAGCGTAATATTCGCGGTTGTGGCAATGGAATGTTAAAATCTTATCGAAATCAAAATATTCATGTTAAAATCGCGTATAGAACCGCGACGGCTGCACTTTCGTGCGCCTTGTTTTTTTTCGTTTGGATAGGGGTTACCAGTCTTGCTTTTGCATCGTCTATCCATGGCAGCGAAATGTCGGGATTTGGGCGTATTATTTTTTCGTTTGAGCGATTACCGGTTATCGAAACCAATCAGATTAACGGTGTGTTAATTTTAAATTTTGATCGTCCAATCGACTTGGACCCAAGTCGTCTTGGATTTGAAATACCAAATTATATTTCGGGAGCGAGGCTTGATCCTGACAAGCGAGCAGTTCGGTTTGCTTTGGCCAAATCACTCAAGCCTAATTTAATAGAGGCAGGAAATGAACTTTACCTCGATCTTCTCCCGAATAGCTGGAAAGGTGCTCCCCCTGGACTGCCAATAGAAGTGGTACAGGCGCTCTCGAGGAAAGTACGCAATGCAGAGGCCAATGCTCAAGTCCTTGGTGCTACGACTAAACGAGTGTTAAGCGTTGATGCTGCGTCATCGCCTAAATTGTCGCGTCTAATTTTCCGAGGGGGAGGACGCGACGACACTAAAATTATAAAAAAGGGACAAATCTTAGAATTAGCCTATTCTGGCGAATGGCAACTTGATCTTCCACGCGTGCGCTCGGAATTGCCGCGTGGTTTTGAATTAATTGAGACAGCTGAACGGGACGGTAATTTTATTATCAGCCTTAAAGCGGTTGATGGCGTAAAAATCGATGGTCGGTTTGAAGATAATGGAATTGTCGTTGATGTAACGTTAAAGGGGTTAGGCTCATTAGAGGAGCCGCTAGAGGCGCCGATGATTATAACTGGCGCCACTTTGGCTGAGCCAATTCCGGCGCAAAACCGTGATACGGCGAACGAAAGGCAGACCGATAAACCATCTGATCCATCGCGTTTAAAAATTTCATTGGGCGACGATGAGGGGACGCTTCAGCTTATATTAAAGTCGGAAGAGCCATTACCGATGGCATCCTTTATAAGGTCTGGTCGATATTGGTTGGTGTTGGACACTAAAATTGATCCTGAAATTCAACGCGACTTTAGAACGGAAAATAAGCGATTTAAGGATTTTCGCACAACGCGCGAAGCATCTGCTTTTATTTTAAGCCTTGAAATAGCTGAAGCGGCATTACCTGATGTTCGAAAGACCGATTCAGGATATTTAATCTCATTTTTTAAAGAACCAAAGCCTTACGCGCTCTTACCATCTATGGCACCAATGCCTAGCTCATCCGGCACAATGCAATTGGGCATCCATTTGGGCGGGACCGCCCATATTGTCGAAATTCATGATCCTGCAATTGGCGATCGGATGATGGTTGTTCCAACTTTACTACAAGGTGCGGGATATCAGCAGCCATTGCAGTTTCCCGAATTCACACTATTGCCGACGTCTCAGGGCATCGTTGTGGTCCCGATTGCCGATGATATTGAAATCCATTCCACTGGCGAACTCATAACCATTAGCCGTCCTGATGGCATGGCTGTTGGTGATGCGTCGGATGTTGAGCGTCAAATTGGCATTCGTCGAAGTGTAATCAATCGCGGCCGTTGGGAACGTGATAAGGTGGAGGATGTGTTTCAACGAAAAGTCGACTATGTAGAAAAAATCGGGCAAGCGATTGGACAAAAGCAACAGCCCTTGTGGCGGGATTATGCGCGATCCTTGGCAGCGAATGGACTATATCGCGAAGCAACCGCTGCCTTTAGAAGCGCATTTGATGGATCAGCTGAAAAGATTGACGCACCACGTGACCGCATTGAGTTGGGAATATATCAAGCCTTAGGGTTTGATTGGCGGGTTGCATCAGACACTTTAAACGATATCAGACTTTTAGAACAGGAAGAGGCGGTTTTATGGCGCGGATTCATCGCTGCGCATCAGGGTCGTTTTGCCGAAGCACTTGATGCCTATCGACGATCTGGTAGAATTTTAGACGATTATCCGATTGAGATCCAATTCGCACTTAATCAAGCCTTGACCGAAGCGGCAATTGAAGCGGGTGATTGGGCATTGGCCAGCGATCGGCTTAATGCGCTTGAGCGCCAGCGAAAATCTCCTCGATCGGGATACATTGATTATTTTAAAGCGCGAATATTAGACGCATCGGGTGATGTAGAAAATGCACGCGGACTATATGAGCGGCTTGCAGCATCGGATGATCGTTCATTAGAGGTTAGAGCCATTGCGTCGCGAACGGCACTAGATTTGCGGTTTGGAAAGATAGATCCTAATCAAGCGCTCACCGCTTACGAGAATTTAGCCCATTTTTGGCGGGGCGATTTTTTGGAGGCCAAAATCCTTGCCTCTGCGGCGCGTGTCGCACTGGACGCGAAGAAATGGCAAAATGCATTTTCTGCTGTTCAACGGTTAAATCGGCTTTATGCCGACACAGATGGTATTAGACCCTTGTTAGAAGAGGTGACATTGAAATTTGATGGATTGATCAGCGGAGATCAATCGGAAGGCCTTTCAAATTTAGATGCTGTCGCTTTGTTTATGGAATTTAGGGAATTTATGCCCGTTGGGCATAGGGGTGATGAATTAATTCGAAAATATATTGAGCGATTGGTTGATCTCGATTTGATGTCGCAGGCTACCGAACTCTTGCGGTATCAAATTGATTACCGGTTGGACGGCATTCCGCGTGCTGCGGCTGCAGTTCGGCTTGCAGGCTTATATCTTTTAGAGCGCAAGCCTATTGAAGCGGTAAGGGCGATTGCTGATACACGGTATGCCGGATTGCCTGACGAGTTAAAACTTGCCCGTCGTTTGATGGAAGCGCAGGCTCGTAGCGACTTGGGGGAAAATCAAGTCGCGTCTGAATTGCTGGAAGGATTAGAAATACGCGAAGCCTTTATTCTTAAAGGGGATATTTTTTGGAAAGCAAAAAATTGGAATAATGCTGGCGTTCAATATGAGCTGGCATTGGGCGACGCTTGGCGGAAGGGCAATCCTCTCACGCCCACTGAATTGAAAATAGCTCTGAGGGCATCTGCCGCTTATGTTTTATCAAGTGATACTATGTCGATTGACCGCTTCGGTCATCGATATCGTGAATTGGTTGCTACATCACCTGATGCTGGCGTTTTTAGATTGTTAACGGCTCCTGCCACGATGCAAGGCCCGATAGCGATGGCTTTGGGGGACGAAAAAGTTGGGACTGGATTTCTTGATTCTTTTTTGAAGTCCTATCGTACCCATTATGGTTTAGAGACCAATGAGGACCAATCGCAGACCAATCCAAATCTTGCCACTAAGCCTGCAGGTTAATGAATTTAAGGTGAAAAGCTTTTAACAAGCGATCCTGCGATCATGCTCCAACCATCCACGAGTACGAAGAAGATTAATTTAAAAGGCAGAGATACGGTAGTTGGTGGCAACATCATCATGCCAACCGACATTAAGATCGAGGCAACAACCAAATCGATGACGAGGAAGGGCATAAACAATAAGAAGCCAATTTCAAAGGCGCGTCTTAATTCCGATATCATGAATGCGGGTACGAGGCTTGTTAAGGGGGTCGCTTCGGGTGATGCGGGTAGGGGCTGTTTTGCAATATCGAGAAACAGCGTGAGATCTTTTTCCCGAACATGTTGAAGCATGAAGTTTCGGATGGGATCGGAGCCGCGCTCAAAAGCGATATCGGCCGTAATAGAACCATTTAACAGAGGCGAGATGGCCTTTGCATAAATATCTTTGCCCGTAGGCGTCATGATAAACGCCGTTAGGAAAAGCGCTAGACTCACGATGACCGTATTGGGCGGGGCCGAGGCTGTGCCGATTGCTGAACGCAAAAGGGATAAAACGACAATAATGCGCGTGAACGAGGTTACCATAATGAGGATCGCGGGGGCGAGCGAAAGAATGGTAACGAGTGCAATCAGTTGAAGAGCGCGTTCTGTTGCCCCTCCTGTGGGGCCAAGGTCTAAACTGATTGTTTGGGCATAAACAACGCTGGCCGAAAAGCCAAATGCCATGGTTGTTAATGCCAAAATATATTTGCTACTGATTCGATGCATAAGGTAATTCTAGCGCTAAAAGCGGCAAAAATCACGTTATATTACCTAGGGGAAGGTTAGTGACTAACTAGAATATTAAGATCTAGTTTTCGCGTGTCCGGCCTAATAGCTGACGCAGTGTATCATTCAACGAGCCAATATCTCTCGATGGAATGGGTTGGTCTGTTGGTTCGCGTGTTTTGTCTACCGTTTCCGTCGGCGGTAAGGCGCGCTCCATTGCGGGAATTATCGATTCATTTTCCAGTTCCGATGGAGCCTTCAGACCAGGTTCTTCCGTGGTTATTGGCGAGGCGGAGCGCGCTGTAAACGGAATTGTCGACGCGGGCGGCATCAAAACTTCGCGTTCGGCGACCATCGGCTTCGCTCCCGCTGTCTGAAAGCGATTGGCAATTTCGGCCAATTCTGAAGTCTTCGATGCTACGAACGCTGGCGTGATCTCGGATGGCACTGAGGGAGTGGATTGGAATATTGGATCTGGCGCAAAAGAGAGTTCGGTTGTCGCAATTGGGTTGTTTGTTCCTGTGGATTTGATCACTGCCGCCGCTTGTTGAGGGGCGGCCACGCGCGAAACTGTGCCCGTTTCACGGTTTTGCGTTTGCGCGGCCATCGAGCGAACTATGCTGCTTTCAACAACGATGTCATTTGTTCCGCCTAATAGAAGGAGGTGTTCGACCGAATCGCGCCGGACGATTACCAGTTGTCTCTGACGGTCGAGTTGGAACGTGTCGACAATACCGAGGCGCGGCTGGCGGCCCCGAACGCTTCCCTCTGATTGGGAATTATTGCCCGAGATTTTACGTAAAACCCATGCAAAAACGGCTAAAAGCAGCAATATAATCGCAACGGAAGCGATATAAACAAGCGGTTGTGAGAGTTGAAGGCCAAAAATTGACTGCAAGCGCTCTGCTCCGGTTAAGAATTCTTAATTAAATTTTAACCATAATAACCCAATGTTCTCCAATAAAGTTGGAGATTACCTGATGTCTTTATCGCTTATGGATGGTCTAAAGGCAAGAATGCAATGGCTACAAACGCGGCAATCGCTCGTCTCATCGAATATCGCCAATGCTAATTCACCCGGATTTCGCCCGCTAGATTTGCAGCCATTTTCTTTTGCCAGCCCTAAATCGCCTCTTACCTTGATGGCAACATCGAGCGGACATTTTGAGATTTCCAATACAGAAATGGCGGGTTCCACGTCGCATCCACTACCATTTGAAACTAAGCCGTCAGGCAATGCTGTCTCATTAGAGGACGAAATGACCAAGCTTGCTGATATCCAATTGGACTATCAGATGGCGACACAGCTCTACACGAAGAGTTTAGGGCTGATTAAAACAGCAATTGGCAGAAAGTAAGGCTATGGATTTTGGCGGTATTTTGTCGATCGCAACGAGCGGGCTAAAAGTCCAAGCGAAGCGAATGGAAGTTATTTCAGAAAATATTGCGAATGCTGATTCAACCGCGTCGACGCCGGGCGGCAATCCTTATCGTCGTAAGGTTCCAGTATTTCGTGTATTAGCTGACCCAAAAAGCCAGCAGCCTTCTGTTGTTTTTGCTGGTGTAAAAAGAGACAATAGTGCTTTTGGGACCCGCATAGATCCGAGCAATCCAGCCGCAGATGCTAATGGCGTTGTCAAAATCCCGAATATTGATCCTTTGGTTGAACAATTGGATATGCGCGATGCTCAACGCAGTTACGAAGCCAATCTGAATGTCATTTCAGCAACGCGACGAATTTTGTCGCGCACAATCGATATTTTAAGAGCCTGATCAGGAGGGGATGAATGGCTATTCCGGTACTTGCCGCCAATTCTTACGCTGCCGCTCAAAAATTAGTCGAGGCAGGTTCGATAACGGCTCCTTCTTCTGGAGGATTTTCGGATCTCGTTACGCAAAGCATAGCGGCGTTTGAGGGGCAGGCCAAACACGCGGACCAACAGATGTCGAATGCGATATCAGGCCATGTCGATTATGTCAGCGCTGTCACCGCTGTTGCCGAAACGGAAACGGCAGTCGAAACCTTGGTGGCGGTTAGAGATAAGGTCATTGCTGCATATGACGACATCATGCGAATGACGGTATAAGGATTCTGCTTATGACCGGGCCAGAACTTATTGATGTAGCGCGAGATGGCTTAATGACGTATGCGCGCGCGGCTGGCCCCTTGATGGTGGTTATTCTCGTCGTTGGCGTTGTCATCTCTTTTTTACAAGCCGTAACCCAAATTCAGGAACAGACGCTGACCTTTGTTCCGAAAATGGTCATTGCCGGATTGAGTCTGTTTTTTCTACTGCCATTTATCGGCGATGCGCTATCAGGATATATGGCTCGCTTGGCTTCGCGAATTGCTTTTGGCGGTTAAAGTGAACGCTACGTAAGATAACGGTTGCCTGACAATGAAGCTATCTTTGCCGATTGATTTTGCAATTGCCTTTCTTCTCGTTTTTGCGCGGACGGGTAGCATGGCGATGCTTTTACCAGCGATCGGGGAGCGCTTTATACAAGTCAGAATCCGTCTAGTTTTTGCCTTGTTTGTGTCTTTGCTTCTATTATTGCCTCTTAAGCCCTACCTTGTGCGGGCATTAAAGGATGGTCAATCGGTTTTTGGAGTTTTGTTTCTTGAAATCTTAATTGGTCTTGCAATTGGCTTGATCATTAGAATGATTGTTTTGGCCGCAGAAATGACAAGCCAATTTATATCTCAATCGCTTGGACTTTCTCTAGGTGAAATTCTAAATCCTACCTATGAGGCCCAATCAAATGCGTTAGGGCTTTTTATGTCACTTCTGGTGGTAACATTTATTTTTTTAACGGATTCATATCAGGCGGTAATCTCGTCCATTGCTGGAAGCTATGATGTCCTGCCGCCGGGCATAACGTTTGATATAGGTGATTTATCCCGTTTGGCGGTTGAATCGACTGGCCGAGGATTTTTACTTGCGATCAAGATTGCGGCGCCTTTCTTTATGTTTGGATTATTATTTAATTCAGGCTTAGGCATGATTGCTAAACTAATGCCGCAAATTCAGGTAACCTATCTAGCCTTACCGCTATCGGTACTTGCGGGCTTTTCCATCTTATTTGTTTTGATTGGAAGCCTAATTGAACGCTTAACAGGAGATATTCTATCTAGTCTCACGCAGTTCGGTGGAGTCTAGTGCCGATGTCGGAAACAGATGACGAAGATAAGACCGAAGCACCTAGTCAAAAGAGGCTTGATGATGCGCGCTCGGAAGGAGACGTTCCCCGAAGCATCGAGATCAACTCCTGGTTTATCTTGTCTGGCTTAGCATTGATTGTCGGGTTTTATAGTTCAGCTCTTTCAAGCGGGTTTTCCTTATCAATTTTTTTTACCCAATCGGCATCGTTTACGGCTAGCCGGGACAATATGACTCATGTTTTGGACGAGGTATTCATTTCTTTTCGTCAGTATCTCTTAATTCCCTTTGGTGTTGCGAGTTTAGCGGCGTTGGCTGGGCCTTTGATGCAACATTTTCCGATCCCCTCTCTTGATCATGCGATGCCTAAATTGGCACGGGTCTCACCGTTTGAGGGCATAAAACGTGTTTTAGGATCGGGCGCACTTGTCCAATTTGTGAAAAGTTTGGCCAAATTCGTGATTGTTGGAACAGTCATCTCCGTTTCACTTTGGGGGGAGCGTAATCATATTACTGAATTGCCCGATATGGATGCTTTAGCATTGTTTGATTTTGCCCAGAAATCCATATTGCGTATTTTTATTGCGGTTGTTTCGATTTACGCTTTGGTTGCGGGCGGGGATTATTTTTTCCAATGGATGAATTGGCAGAAGCGCCTGAAAATGTCCCGTCAAGATTTAAAAGATGAATATAAGCAGCAGGAAGGTAGCCCAGAAGTAAAAAACAAGTTGCGTCAAATTCGGCGTAAACTATCGCGCAGTGCGATGATGGGGCGGATACCAAAGGCGACCGTGATTGTAACTAATCCTACCCATTTTGCTGTGGCACTGCAATTTGAAGAAGGTATGCGGGCACCTATTTGCGTTGCAAAGGGTGTTGATGTTTTAGCCCTTCGTATCCGTCAATTGGCGGATGAATATGATATCCCCATTATCGAAGATCGGCCGCTGGCACGTTCTCTTTACAGGCTCGTTGAGGTGGATGATGAAATTCCACTTGATTTGTATAAGCCGGTGGCTGAAATCATCGGTTATGTAATGCGGTTGCGCATGCGTCGTCGGCGTGTTGTGTATGGAAAATAGAGTTTTTAGCCATGAGTAAGCGCTTTGACGCGGTGGGAGTTGGCATTTCACCGGCCAATTTGGCTTTACGTCTATTAGGTTTCTTTGCCATTGGACTGATGTTGCTAGGGTTTGCGCTCCTCATCTTAGGTTTTATGAGGTTGCCGTCCGAGGCTAATCCATTTGGCCTAGCTGGCGCTTCGGGGCTTCTATTATGTGTTTTAGCCGTCGTTGCTTGGTTTGCGAAGCGGCGTGAAAGTGAAACAGCAAAAGTTATTACCGCACGGATCGCGGAAACAACGAATGAAGGATTTTTGGTTGTTGAACAGGCCTCTAAACGGGTTCTTTATGCCAATAAGGCCTATCGGAAGCTGATCGGTCTTGAGAGCGAACGGACAGCACCGCCCAGCCTAGTTCCGAGTATTGATAAGGTATTTGATTCGGCGACAGAGGCTGCCCAACCTATTTACCGTTTATCAACCTTGGCGAATGCCGGACAAGAAGGTCACGAAGAAATCCGTTTAATCAACGGATTAACCTCATCGGGCCCCACATGGTATCGCGTTCTTACAGCACCGATGCCCTCGACATCACGGCGAAAGTTGGTTTTGTGGAGTGTGAGCGATATAACGCGTGAACGGGAAAGACAGGAAAATGTCTTTCAAGAATTGCAATATGCCATTGATTATCTCGATCATGCACCAGCCGGTTTCTTGTCACTCAATCCTGATGGTGATGTTGTCTATCTGAATGCTACGCTGGCGCAGTGGCTTGGCCACGATCTAGCTGACTTTGCTTCATCAAAGCTGAAATGGGCAGATCTCGTACCCACCAACGGTGATGTATTAATAGCGCCTAAGCAGGGACGCCCAGGTGAAACGCAAACGAATACAATTGATCTCGATCTTAAGACCGTCTCCGATAGGCTTCTTCCGGTTCGTTTAATTCATCAGGTGATTTTTGATTCCGTGGGCGATCCAGGCGCAAGCCGGACCTTGGTTCTTAATCGATCGATAGGTACTTCGGTCGATGAGGCGCAACGAATTGCGGAAGTTCGGTTTACCCGCTTTTTTAATAATTCACCCTTTGGCATTGCTACGGTTAGTTCTGAAGGGCTTATTTTGCGAATGAATCCGTCGTTCGCTCGGCTCTTGCCGAAGGAGCCGTCGGCGGAGATGGATGACGTAAAACATTCTCTTTGGTCTATCATTCCCGATAGCGAGCATAATGCCCTTCGATCTAGGCTCCACCTTGCTTTAGAAGGTAGAGGTGATCTGCCGCCGCTTGATCTACAGCTTGCCTTACACAATCGTTCTGCCCGTATCTATGTGATTAATTTCAACGTTGGCGGACAGCAACGCGATGAGGCTATCGTTTATGTGCTGGATACGACGGATCAACGTGCGCTAGAGGCGCAATTTGCGCAAGCGCAGAAAATGCAAGCAGTTGGTGAATTGGCTGGCGGTGTTGCCCACGATTTTAACAATGTTTTACAGGGTATTTTAGGCTACGCGGATTTGTTGTTAGCCAATCACCGTCCGACCGATCCGTCGTTCCAGGACATTATGCAAATTAAGCAAAATGCTAACCGAGCGGCGGGTTTGGTGCGTCATCTGTTAGCCTTCTCCCGCCGACAGACGCTTCGACCTGTTGTGGTTCATTTTACAGAAGTCCTCTCAGACCTCTCGACATTGTTAAAGCGGCTGCTCGGTCAGCGCGTTGAGCTTGACATACGCCATGACCGGGAATTGTGGCCGGTTAAGGCGGATCCCACGCAATTCGAACAAGTCATTGTTAATTTGGCCGTTAATGCGCGAGACGCTATGCCAAATGGCGGAAATTTAAATATCCGCACCTCTAATGTCACGGCAGCGGCTAGTCGCTTGCTAGGCGATACGTCTATTCCACCGGTTGATTATGTAATGGTAGAGATAAGCGATACAGGCGAAGGAATTGAGGCCGATATTTTAGATAAAATCTTTGAACCCTTTTTTACGACGAAGGAAGTGGGCAAAGGCACCGGCCTTGGGCTTTCGATGGTCTACGGTTTTGTTAAGCAATCGGGCGGCTATATTTTATGCGATAGTACGATCGGGCAGGGAACGAGGTTCCGGATCTTATTGCCGCGCTTTATTGCTAGTGAGCAGGTGGCGCCAGCACCTGAAGAAATTTCGGTTCAAAAGCCTGTGATTGTTGACCTCTCGGGGCAGGGGACTGTGCTGCTTGTAGAGGATGAGGATGCCGTTAGGGCTTTCGGAGCGCGGGCACTGACGCAACGGGGATATAAGGTCTTGGAGGCAGCTTCCGGCATTGAGGCTTTGGAGGTTCTCGAAGAAAATGACCGCCAGGTTGACCTAATTGTCTCGGATGTCGTTATGCCGGAAATGGACGGGCCAACATTCTTGCGGGAAGCTCGAGCGCGAGGTATTTCCGCTAAAATCATCTTTGTTTCGGGCTATGCCGAGGAAGCGTTTAGTAAAAATATGCCGGAAGGCGAGGAATTTGGCTTTCTTCCTAAGCCTTTTTCGCTCAAGCAATTGATTGAGACGGTAAAGGCGGCGCTGAGCTGATTACCTTTTATTGATCTCAATCATTGGCTTTTTAAATGAGAACAAAAAAAGAACTTGCATGTGAGAACAAATCGTGATCAATAATTTTTCAAGCTTCTGCTTTGAGACTCATATTTGGCTCTGTCATAAGGATCCGTAAAATGTCGCAACCCTCCCTCCGTCTCGTTGAAGGTCAATCCATGGATAAGTCTAAAGCACTTGATGCCGCGCTCTCACAGATAGAAAGGTCCTTTGGTAAGGGCTCCATCATGCGGTTAGGCAAGAACGAAAAATCGGTCGAGATTGAGACGGTTTCAACCGGTTCTTTGGGGCTGGATATCGCGCTGGGCGTAGGTGGTTTGCCACGCGGTCGTGTTATTGAAATTTACGGTCCGGAATCATCAGGTAAGACAACGCTTGCGCTTCATACGGTTGCTGAGGCACAGAAAAAAGGTGGTGTTTGCGCCTTTATTGATGCCGAACATGCGCTTGATCCGATTTATGCCAAGAAATTGGGCGTCAATTTGGAAGACCTCCTGATTTCGCAGCCGGATACAGGCGAGCAGGCCTTGGAAATTTGCGATACATTGGTTCGCTCGGGCGCCATTGATGTTCTTGTCATCGATTCGGTCGCGGCTCTCGTACCCCGCGCTGAAATTGAAGGCGAAATGGGCGATGTGCAGCCCGGATTGCAGGCGCGCTTGATGAGCCAAGCCTTGCGAAAGCTTACCGCATCGATTTCACGTTCGAATTGCATGGTGATCTTCATCAACCAGATCCGCATGAAGATTGGCGTGATGTATGGTTCACCAGAAACGACTACGGGCGGTAATGCGTTGAAGTTTTATGCCTCGGTTCGCCTTGATATTCGCCGGATTGGCTCGATCAAGGAGAAAGAGGAAGTGGTTGGCAACACAACCCGTGTGAAGGTTGTTAAAAACAAGGTTGCTCCTCCGTTCAAGCAGGTCGAATTCGACATTATGTATGGTGAGGGCGTCTCTAAGATGGGCGAATTGGTCGATCTTGGGGTAAAGGCCGGGATCGTTGAAAAGTCGGGGGCCTGGTTCTCCTATGATAGCCAGCGACTTGGACAGGGCCGCGAGAATGCCAAGACATTCTTGAAGGGCAATCCGGAAGTTGCAGCCAAGATCGAATCGCAGATCCGGCAAAATTCCGGCGTACTTGCGGATCGCATTTTAGAGGCCGTTACGCCAACGGCTGATGACCTCGATGAGGGTGAAGAATAAGCTCAAGTTTGATTGGGTGTACTGGATTTGAAGGGGGCGCGTGGTTATCCACGCGCCTTTTTCATTTGCCTGTTTTTAACCCTTTGTCTCGACAGCGCGGCGTTTCAATTCTAAAAAGCCTTTCCTTTATGTGTATCGGGGGAGCGCCCTGATACGGTTCCTGATGGATTGGAAGTGGTAACCATGAGCGGTGTGAATGAAATCCGGTCGACTTTTCTCGATTATTTCGCGAGAAATGGTCATGAAATTGTAGCTTCTAGCCCTCTTGTGCCCCGCAATGACCCGACTTTGATGTTCACTAATGCCGGGATGGTACAGTTTAAAAACGTCTTTACCGGCGTTGAAAAGCGTCCTTATTCCCGTGCCGCGACCTCCCAAAAATGCGTCCGTGCCGGTGGCAAGCATAATGATTTGGACAATGTTGGCTATACCGCACGTCACCATACTTTTTTTGAAATGCTCGGGAATTTCTCCTTTGGCGATTACTTTAAAGAGCGTGCGATTGAGCTTGCTTGGAATTTGATCACCAAGGATTACGCCATCGATAAATCGCGCCTGATGGTCACGGTCTACCACGAAGACGACGAAGCGCATGGGTTGTGGAAGAAGATCGCTGGTCTTCCCGATTCGAAAATCATTCGTATTCCAACCTCCGATAATTTCTGGGCGATGGGCGATACAGGTCCTTGCGGCCCATGCTCAGAGATTTTCTTTGATCACGGCGACAAGATTCCGGGAGGACCTCCAGGTTCCGCCGATCAAGATGGCGATCGTTTTATCGAGATTTGGAACTTGGTATTCATGCAGTTCGAACAGGTATCGCCTTCGGAGCGGATTGCGCTGCCAAAGCCATCGATTGATACGGGCATGGGGCTTGAGCGCATATCGGCCTTGTTGCAAGGCACGCATGACAATTATCAAACCGACACGATGCGCGCCTTGATTAAGGCAGTTGCCGAAGTGACAGGCGTTGATCCTTCTGGGCAAGCGAGCCATCGGGTTGTGGCCGATCATTTGCGCGCGGTTTCCTTCCTCATTGCCGACGGCGTATTACCCTCGAACGAAGGCCGCGGCTATGTGCTGCGGCGGATCATGCGACGTGCGATGCGGCATTTGCAATTGCTGGGTGCGCGTGAGCCATCGATGTTCCGTTTGGTGCCGTCGCTTATTCGCGAAATGGGTCAGGCCTATCCCGAATTAGGACGCGCGGAGCCGTTGATTGAAGAAACGCTGCGATTGGAAGAAACGCGTTTCCGCAAAACGTTAGAGCGTGGCCTCACAATGTTAGATGAGGAAACAAAGACATTTTCATCAGGGGCGAGCCTTTCTGGGGATGTCGCCTTTACGCTTTACGATACCTATGGCTTCCCGCTTGATTTGACACAGGATGCCTTGCGTCCGCGCGGCATCACGGTTGATACGGACGCGTTTAATAAGGCGATGGAGCAACAACGCGAAAAGGCGCGCGCGGCTTGGTCGGGTTCTGGGGAAGCAGCGACGGACACGGTTTGGTTTGGCGTTAAGGAAAAAGTCGGTGCAACCGAGTTTCTAGGCTATGATACGGAGCTTGCCGAAGGCGTTGTAAAGGCGCTCGTCTCCGATGGTAAGATCGTTGATAAAATTACGGCTGGCAAAACGGGCGTCGTGGTTTTGAATCAGACGCCTTTTTATGGCGAGAGCGGTGGTCAAGTTGGAGATACGGGTGCCATGATTGGCGCCGGCGTAAAGCTGCGGGTTACCGATACACAAAAGAAACTCGGTGATTTATTCACCCATCTTGTGACGGTCGATGAAGGGGAAGTGAGCGTTGGTGCGGCGCTTGAATTAATGGTTGATCACAGCCGCCGTCGCTCTATCCGTTCGAACCATTCGGCTACCCATCTGCTACATGAGGCGCTGCGTCAGGTTTTGGGTGACCATGTGGCGCAAAAGGGATCTCTCGTATCTTCTGAGCGTTTGCGGTTTGACTTCTCGCATACCAAGCCGATTGCGGATGACGAATTGGAACAGATTGAAGCGATAGCAAACCGCGTTGTGCTTCAAAATGATCCGGTCGCAACCCGTTTGATGGGCGTGGAAGAAGCGATTGAAAGTGGCGCGCGGGCACTCTTCGGTGAAAAATATGGCGAAGAAGTTCGCGTGGTTTCGATGGGGTCGGAGCCAGGTTCCAATAAGGCCTATTCGATTGAATTGTGCGGTGGAACGCATGTTTCGCGCACGGGCGATATAGGCCTAATTACGATTGTATCGGAATCAGGTGTGGCGGCTGGGACGCGCCGTCTCGAAGCGATGACAGGCGATACGGCACGCCGTTACCTAGCAAGTGAATCCAAAAAGTTGCGAGAGCTCGCAAGCCTTCTCAAAGCAACGCCGCAGGATTCCGTTGACCGTCTATCAACGCTGATTGATGAGCGCCGGAAGTTTGAACGCGACCTTGCGGATGCACGCAAGAAACTGGCGATGGGTGGCGGAGGATCTGGTGCGACCTCGGACGTCAGCGATATTAACGGTATTAAATTTATGGGCCGTTCGGTAGAAGGCGTTGAGATGAAGGACCTCAAGGGCCTTGCTGATGAAGCAAAGGTACAACTTGGTTCGGGTGTTGTCGCGCTCGTCAACATTGCAGAAGATGGTAAGGCCGGATTGGTCGTTGCCGTAACCGCTGATCTGACGGGTCGTTTTAGCGCTGTTGATCTGGTCCGTGTTGGTGCCGAGGCATTAGGTGGAAAAGGCGGTGGCGGTCGTCCCGATATGGCTCAGGCTGGCGGACCGGATGGGACGAAAGCGTCTGAGGCAATTGAGGCGATTGCCTCGGTGTTACGGAGTGCTGGGTGATAAGCCGCGCGCAGGCGATGTTTTTTCAACGCATTGCGCGCGTTCGTAGACGCATTTATGAAATTCTCGAACAAGCGATGCCCGATGATCGGGTGTCGCGTTATGTTCATGCGGCATTGGTCGCGTTGACGATTGGCAGTGTCGGCTCGGTCGTCTTTGAATCTGTGCCGGCTTATGCCCAAAATTATGGCGGCGTTTTTCTAACAATCGAACTTGTTACCGTAGCTGCTTTTTCGATTGAATATATCTTGCGGCTTTGGATTGTGCCGATCCATCCACCCTATCGGCGCCTACCGCTTGCACGGGTAATGTTTAGGCATCTCTTCAGCCTTCCTGCGCTGATCGATCTGCTTACCATCCTACCATTTTACCTCGCTCTAGTGACGCCCGCGGATTTGCGGGCGCTGATCGTGTTTCGTATTTTTCGCTTTTTAAAATTGGCGCGATATTCCCCTGGCATCCGTTCGCTTTATGAGGCGATTGTGAATGAGCGGCGGGCGCTCATGGCGTGTATCGTCATTTTGGCGGCGCTCATCCTCGTCTCGGCCTCGCTGATGCATCTGATTGAGCATGATGCACAGCCGACAAAGTTCGGCACCATTCCCGATGCAATGTGGTGGGCGGTCGTGACCTTGACGACGGTCGGCTATGGCGACGTGGTGCCGATAACGCCGCTTGGTAAAATGGTTGCCGGATTGATTTCAATCTTGGGACTTGGAATGCTGGCTTTGCCGGTTGGTATTATCGCAACTTCATTTGCCGAGGTCATCCATCGCCGTGATTTTGTCGTGACATGGGGTATTGTCTCACGGGTTCCGCTCTTTCGTGATCTCGATGCGGATGATGTTGCTCAAGTCATGCGTTTTTTAAGGTCCCATACGGCGGTACCTGGTGAGATCATTGTTCGACGGGGCGAGTTGGGGCATTCGATGTATTTTATCGCCTCAGGCCAAATCGAGCTTGATCGCCCCAAACATGCTCCGGTTGTAATTGGCGAGGGTGACTTTTTTGGTGAATTGGCGGTCGTTAAGCCAACGCGGCGTACAACAACGGCTCGTGCTTTGGTGCGAACCGATTTGTTGATGTTGGACGCTACCGATCTTCGTGTTCTGATGGCCGAGCGGCCAGAGTTGGGACGACGCGTTGAGGAGGCTTCACGCCAAGGTATTGCCTCTATGGCGGACGATTCCGCAAGCGAACAAGAAATTGGCGGTAAGGCCTAACGCTGGCTTTCAGACATAAAAAAGCTCGGCATCGCTGCCGAGCTTTATTGATTTTATTGCGATAGGATCAGGCCATCGCCTTTTTTAAATTCTCGTCGATTTTGTCTAGGAAGCCTGTCGTCGAGAGCCATTTTTGATCGGCGCCGACGAGAAGGGCGAGATCCTTTGTCATGAAACCCGATTCAACTGTCTCAACGCATACGCGTTCGAGCGTTGTCGCAAAGCGCGCCAATTCTTGATTGTCATCAAGTTTCGCGCGATGTGCGAGACCTTGAGTCCAAGCGAAGATCGAGGCGATCGAATTGGTCGAGGTTTCCTTGCCCTTCTGGTGTTCGCGATAGTGGCGCGTAACGGTTCCGTGGGCCGCTTCTGCCTCAACCGTTTGACCATCAGGTGTCATGAGGACCGAGGTCATAAGGCCGAGCGAGCCAAAGCCCTGTGCGACAATGTCAGACTGCACGTCGCCATCATAGTTTTTGCACGCCCACACATAGCCACCAGACCATTTAATGGCGGACGCCACCATGTCGTCGATTAAACGATGCTCATAGGTAATGCCGAGCGTTTGGAACTGGCTCTTGAACTCAGCGTCAAAGATTTCCTGGAAGATGTCTTTGAAGCGGCCGTCATAGGCCTTCAAGATTGTGTTTTTCGTTGAAAGATAGACCGGATATTTGCGCTGTAGGCCATAATTGAGCGAGGCGCGGGCAAAATCACGGATCGAGTCGTCGAGATTATACATCGACATCGCAACGCCAGCGCCCGGGAATTTGAACACTTCCTTCTCGATGACGGTGCCATCGTCGCCTTCAAATTTAATGGTCATGCGGCCTTTGCCAGGCACCTTAAAATCGGTGGCGCGGTATTGATCGCCAAAGGCGTGACGGCCGACCACGATCGGTTGGGTCCAGTGCGGTACCAAACGGGGCACGTTTTTGCAGATGATCGGTTCACGGAAAATGACGCCGCCCAAAATATTGCGGATGGTGCCGTTTGGCGACTTCCACATTTCTTTCAGGTTGAATTCCTTCACGCGCGCTTCGTCGGGCGTGATCGTGGCGCATTTGACGCCGACCCCGTGCTTCTTGATCGCGTTCGCCGAATCGATTGTGACTTGGTCATTGGTGGCGTCGCGATGCTCGACCGATAGGTCGTAATAATCGAGGTTGATATCGAGATAGGGATGGATCAGCTTCTCGCGGATATAATGCCAGATGATGCGGGTCATCTCGTCGCCATCGAGCTCGACTACTGGATTTGCGACCTTAATCTTCGCCATTGTCCCATCCTTTGATAGCTATCGGGCCGCCCGACTTGGATCGGTGCTGACCGCCGTTTTTTTGAATCGAGTTTTCTTAGCATTGCTCGGGTCCGCGGCAAAGCTACTCCTTTGGGCAATAGGGATGTCTTTCTCGGGATGCAGACCTTCAAACACTGGACAAATGCGGTGTCTGTCGCCATAGTCCGGCCAAATTTGCAGGCGTCTTTGGATTTTAAGGCCATGAAACAGATTCTTTTGACGATCTTTACCTGGTGGCACGGTGCAACAGTGGGAACTTTGTTCCACACGTGGCGCAAAGGTGATTTTGTCGGCCAAGACGAGGCAGGAAACCGATATTATCAGACCAAAGGCGGCGCGATTGATCCGGCGTTGGGCATTGTGCGCCGTTGGGTGATCTACAAAGGCGACGCGGAACCTTCGCGGATACCACCAGGTTGGTACGGCTGGATGCATCATAAGTTGGACGTTCCCCCTGCGAATGAGAATTACACGGCGCATGATTGGGAATTGCCGCATAAGGCAAACGCCACGGGGACAGTGGATGCATGGCGTCCACAAGGTTCAATCCTTAAGGGTGGACGTCGGCCAAAAGTCACCGGTGATTACACACCATGGACTCCCAAATAATCGAGATATTGGTTTTGGAGTAATGACCAAATTACTTCAATTTTAGTGCGTCGAGTTCAGTATATCGAGAGAGTTCCCGAGTAAGTGTTGAGGCCTTCTATAATTGGAGGTCTCTTGTACATGCGTCTCGTTGAAACATCCCACGCTGGTACTGACATGATACGCGCACCGAACGCGACTGAAGTTTCCCATCTCTTTGCTTTGGCCGAACATGAGATCGTCAAGGGGCGGTTTACCGAAGCACTCATTTTGCTTAGGTTTATTCGCTCGATCGACCCGGAGCATACGGATGCGGCGGCAAGGCTGGCGCTAACCCTGTTTCGCCGGGAGCAGTGGAACGAGGCGTGGGACGCGTTCGATATTCGCTTTAAGCTTATGGCTGCTCAACCGGCGGTTAAAATTCGAACCGCGGACGGTGGAAGCCGCGAATTGCCACGCTGGCGCGGCGGTGAGCCACCAAAGAATCTGCTGGTGATGGATGAGCAGGGCTTGGGCGATACAATCCAATTTATGCGCTATTTGCGGCCTTTGGTGGAGCGCGGCGTCGAGATCAATTTTGTAACCCATGAAATCCTGTTCGATTTGATCCGCACCATGGGGTTGCCGGTTAATTTATTGCCGAGCAATAAACCCGGAAGCGTGAATGGCGCGACAGGATGGACCCCCTTACTGCATATACCCAGGGCGCTCGGCATCGATCCTAAGTCTTATGGCGATCATGTGCCCTATATTTCAGCGGATCCCGCTCGTGTGAAATCTTGGGCCCGAAAAATGGTCTCGAAAGATTTCAAGATTGGGATTTGTTGGGGCGGAAATCGTGAATCGCCAGCCGAGAAAGGGCGCTCAGCCCCGCTCGAGGCCTTCGCGCCCTTAGCGGCCATTCCGGGTGTTAGGCTTTTTAGTTTACAAAAAGGGGAACCCGCTCAGGAAATTAAAACCGCTTCGTTCCGTCGTGAGCTTTATGATTTCGGTGATGGCTTTGATGCCGGTGGGCAGGCTTTTCTTGATACCGCTGCGGTCATGATGTCGCTTGATCTGATCGTTACGGTCGATACCTCTGTTGCGCATGTTGCTGGGGCCCTTGGCCGTCCGGTTCATATTCTTTTGCGGGTTGAGCCGGATTGGCGGTGGTTGGCGCGGGAATCCGATACGGTTTGGTATCCGACGGCTCGGCTCTTTCGACAGCGTATTGCGGGCGATTGGTCCGAGCCCATAGCTTTGATCGCTGCCGATATCATCGCGAGGATATCAAAAGTGGAGCGGCAGACATCGATGGTGGACTTACCGAAAGTCTCTTTATCCTTTGGCGAATTGGCCGAGCAGATTGCTGATTTATCGGTCAAGGTGAAGTTCGGTGACGGATTCAGTCGCGATGCGGATTTTAGGCAAGGCTACTTAAAAGGCGAGTGGAATAATCTTATTAAAAGCAATAAGTTACTTTCGTCTCTTCAAGCTGAAATTGAGCAAACTGCGCACCAAATTGCTGAGGCGGAGCTTAAGCTTCGCGTCCGAGAAGAGGCGGGTAATCTTGATCGGGAAATGCTTGGTCTTGTTCGTGAGATACGCTCTTTAAAGCAAAAGCGAGAAGACAGAGCGCGTCGGATTGACGCGATTGCAGAGACGGAGCTTTTGCAGTTGGTCTCGCCGTCGGAAACGGTCAAGCCAGTTCGTAGCGGAAATAAAAAGAAAGCTTGAGCCTTTCATCCGCCCTGATCTGCGTGATAAGACCTGAGCGTCGAATTGCGACATGATTTGATCATCGGCTTAAGGCGCATTGAGAATGGCTCGTTGGATTTTGGGTTTGGTAATAGCTGCTTTCATTGCAGCTGTGCCCGGTGCCGCCCTTGCAGATAAAATTAAAAATCCAATCGCGATTTTCTCTGGCCTCGACAAGATCACGGGCCGTATCATTTCATTTGAAGCCGCGATTGATGAAACGGTTGAATTCGGTGCGTTTTTGGTGACACCGCGTGTGTGTTACACGAGGCCGATTACGGAGCCGCAGAACACGTCGGCCTTTGTTGAAGTGGATGAAATTACGGTTTCTGGCAGCACAAAAAGCCTGTTTGGAGGCTGGATCTTTGCCTCCAGCCCGGGGCTGCACGGGGTCGAGCACCCAATCTACGATGTGTGGCTGATCGGGTGCAAAGGGGGCACCGTAGTGATCCCTGAGCTAAATGATGCGGCACCAGCGCCACAGGCGCCTATCCCGTTGCAAAAGCCCGCAACGCCTCAGGCGCCAGCGCCCGTAAAAAAGAAACCTTAAGGCCGTGTTTTTTGAATTTTACTGATTAAGCTAAGTATGTGCGCGCCATCGGCGTGGGCTTGCTGATCAAGTTCCGTAAAATCTCCCCGTCCCAATACAGCATTTACTAAACGCGTTTGATAGTCATCACGCGGGATTTCAATTCCGCCGAGTGTAGCCAAATGGGGTGTTAAAAATTGCGTATCCAGCAATTCATATTGGCCTTGGATCAGACGTGCTGCCAAATGAACGAGTGCCACTTTTGAGGCATCGGTGACACGGTGAAACATGCTCTCGCCGAAGAATGCAGCTCCGATGCTGACGCCATATAGCCCGCCGACCAATTGGTGATCCTGATAGACTTCAACCGTGTGAACAAAACCGCGTTCGAAAAGCGCGCCATAGAGGGCTTTGATACGGCTATTGATCCATGTATCGCCCGGGCGCGTTGCACAGCCTGAAATCACTCCGTCAAAATCATGATCAAACCGAACTTCGAAACGGTTCGAGCGAATGGTTTTCGTAAGGCTTTTTGAAATATGGATGGCGTCGAGCGGGATAATGCCGCGTATGCGCGGTTCAACCCAATGGATTGAGGGATCGTCGGCATTTTCCGCCATTGGAAAAATACCGATCGCATAGGCGCGCAGCAGCACCTCAGGCGTTATCGTATCCCTATTGGCATCATGACGGGTCATGGCCTTATTGTGTCAGGTGCCGGAGGCTCCGTCCATCCCGCCATCGGCTAAGAAATGCTCGAGCCAATGAATATCATATTGGCCGTTTTGCATGTCCGAATTCCGCACCAAGGTGCGGAACAAAGGCAGGGTGGTTTCGATACCATCGACAACGAACTCGTCGAGCGCGCGGCGTAGACGCATCAAGCATTCGTTACGCGTGCGGCCATGGACGATGAGTTTGCCAACCAGAGAGTCATAATAAGGCGGAATCGTGTAGCCTTGATAGACTGCGGAATCGACGCGAACACCAAGACCACCCGGTGGGTGGAAATAAGCGATCTTGCCAGGTGATGGGCGGAAGGTGGCCGGATTTTCCGCATTGACGCGGCATTCAATGGCGTGGCCCGACAGCTTTACATCGTCTTGCGAAATGCCAAGCGTGGCACCTGCTGCAATCCGGATTTGCTCATTGACGAGATCTATGCCGGTGATCATTTCGGTTACCGGATGCTCGACCTGAATACGGGTGTTCATTTCGATGAAATAGAACTCGCCGTCTTCATAAAGAAACTCGATGGTACCGACACCGAGATAGCCTAAATCCCGCATGGCTTGAGCGCAGGTTTCGCCGATCTTGGAGCGCATCTCTTGATTGAGTGCCGGTGAGGGGCCTTCTTCCCAAACCTTCTGGTGACGGCGTTGTAAAGAGCAATCGCGCTCGCCCAAATGGATGGCGTTACCTTTGCCATCGCCCAGTACCTGAATTTCAATATGGCGCGGCT
>Ga0208618_1000141_pt1 | contig 33022 bp, 31 predicted proteins | sample CryBogCBE18Jul08_FD_184585 | JGI IMG/M metagenome (GOLD analysis project Ga0208618, IMG submission 184585) | Freshwater microbial communities from Crystal Bog, Wisconsin, USA - CBE18Jul08 (SPAdes) | ecosystem: Environmental > Aquatic > Freshwater > Lake | place: Crystal Bog, Wisconsin, USA...
CTACAGTTCATCAGCTACCAAAAATAGAAAAATTGACCTAGCCACTAGCTCGGTACTCGCCGGAAAAGTAACGCCATCTAGAATACGGTGAAGGTGGTTAAAACCTGCGCTGTTTGATTAGCCACTTTAAGATCATTAGCCTGTAGAATAGAGTACTGTTTTTAGAGCAATTGACTATGTCCTTTTTTAGACGCCCAGACTACTACTCAGACGCGACTGAGTTCATCCAAAAACTAAAAGCTTCGCGCCCAGAGCTCGAAGCTGAGCAGCGCTTGGGCAGGTCTTTACTTTGGGACAAGAAACTCGATCGTGAAATCTTAAATGAGTTCTCAAAAGCCCGAGTTGCGCAAAAAGCTTACGTATATCAAAACGGTTCGTGAACTCTGGCCCAATTGAATCCCCTGCTGAGGAGGCAGCTAGCCCCTCAGGAATGGTCGAAGTAATCGATCATGTCGCAGTGGCTCGCCTTTACGGAGAGCCGCTTTTCTCCCTTCCCCACGATTTATATATTCCCCCAGACGCGCTGGAAGTATTTCTTGAAGCGTTTCAAGGTCCACTTGACCTTTTGTTGTATCTCATTCGCAAACAAAACTTCAATATCCTAGATATCCCCATGGCAGCTTTAACGCGCCAATATCTTAGTTATATTGAAGAGATTAGGAATTCAAATCTTGAGTTGGCAGCAGAGTATTTGTTAATGGCGGCGATGATCATTGAGATCAAATCTCGCATGTTGCTCCCCCCCAAGAAACAGGCCGACGGGGAAGAAGCAGAAGACCCAAGAGCAGAGTTGGTTAGAAGACTGCTTGAGTATGAACAAATCAAACTCGGAGCCGCCCAGCTTCAGGAAATTCCTCAGTATGGGCGTGACTTCCTTAAAGCCCAAATATATATTGAACAATCCCTGCAACCCAGGTTCCCAGATGTTGATATTACGGAACTACAGCAAGCATGGGCCGATATCCTCAAACGCGCAAAGTTAATTCAGCATCACAAAATTGACCGTGAAGAGTTATCCGTTCGAGAACATATGAGCTTGGTGATCAAGAAACTTCAAGGTAAGAGATTCGTTCAGTTTGAGGACCTTTTTGACCCCAGCAAAGGGGTCTCAATTTTGGTCGTAACCTTTGTTGCTTTACTAGAGCTTGCCAAAGAGACTTTGATTGAAATCACTCAAGCCGAAGTGTACGCGCCCATTTACGTGCGCTTAAGTTATTCTCCGTCTTGAGTCTCTATTTAGTCGATTGAGTCTATTGAGTCTTCAATGACTTTGCTTGTCTTTTATCCAATCTTTAACGATTACTTCCAATACATCAAGTGGCACACTGCCGTTTGAGAGTACGACATCGTGAAATTCCGATAATTTGAATTTCTCGCCTAGCTCTTTTTTTGCCGTCTCACGAAGACTCAAAATCTTTATCATTCCAACTTTATAGGCCAAAGCTTGGCCAGGCATAACAAGGTAACGCTCGATCTCAATCGTCACTTCGTCCTCACCCATGCCAGTTTGACTAATCATATAGCTAATCGCATGTTCCCTGCTCCAATGCTTTGAGTGCATTCCAGTATCAACAACCAACCTTACAGCACGAAACATCTCCGCCTGGAGTCTTCCTAGGTTATCAAGAGGATTTTTCTCCAAATTCATCTCAAAAGCCAACTGCTCTGCATACAAAGCCCAACCCTCAACGTATGAAGTAAATCCCGTAGCCCTTCTAAAGAAAGGAATTGACTCTTGCTTCATCTGGATTGCAATTTGAAGGTGATGACCGGGTATTGCTTCATGGTAAGCGAGCGAATGCATTGTGAATTTTGGAGAGTATTCAATCTTGCCTAAATTCGTAAAGAACATACCTGGACGGTCCCCATCCAGTGAGGGCGGTTGATAATATCCCACAGGTGCTGTCTGCTGAGAGAACTCAGGTACCCTTTTGACCACTACACCTGTGGAGGGCAGGACTCCAAAATACTTTTTCGACTCATCTCCAGCCTCATCAATGATTTTCTGATAATCAGCCAGTGAGGCTGCCCGACCCTGTTCGGTATCTGGATAGAGTTGATCCTTAGAGTGCGCAAGATTAAAGATTTTTTCTGCTCTATTTTTACCAGGAATTTTTTGGTCTTTTAATATTTCATCAATTTGCTCGCCAATCCTTTGCACCTCACTCAGCCCCAATTCGTGGAGTTGATCAGCCGTAAGGCTAGTAGTGGTGTGAGTTTTAATAGCATATTCATAATATTCTTTTCCCCCAGGCAAACTCCATACTCCGTCATTATTAAGAGGTAATTTTTTAAGACCCTCCATATGTGCAATAACTTTTGTATAGGCTGGGTACACTTGCTGAGCAATAATATTATTGGCCTTCACTAAATTGTTTTCTTTTTGCTCAGCACTCATCTCACTTGCGGGAATAGCCGCCATTTTTGATGCCAAATTTTTAGCTAGGGCATTTTCTTTTGCGTCTGAAGCAATAAAAGATCTCATCTGAGCAATTGTTTTGTCAACTGCAAACAAATTGGGCAATAACCCTTTTTCATCTCTGATTGAAGCATCTTCCAAGACTTGATCAAATGCAGCAGGCAGTGCCTGCAGCCTTTTGAAATAGTTATCTATATCGCGTTGATTTGTGATCGGATGAATATTAATTAAGAAATCAGGTAGTTGAGACTGCATCCCAAACAAAGGATTGAAGGGGTAGCCATACCAATGCCATTTTTCATCATCTAATTTTTGCTTGTATGCATAGTCAGCAACTAGCCAATTAATCTTATCTTGTCCGTGCAAAGAGTCACTTGGATAGGATTTGAAGGTACTGTAATTCTCTTGGGTTAGAGTAAATTGTTTTTTATGCTGAGCTTCTGAAAAATCATCTAATTTGTCTGCATACCAAGCAAATGGGGTCTTGTCTAAGAGCTGAAGACTTGAGAGCGTAATTGGTGACTGAATTAATTCCTGAAAAAATGCCCTATCGTAAAACCAAGAGATTTTCAAAGGCTTAAAGTACCAAATCTGCGCTAACGAGAGGCTGATTATCAACATGATAGAAAAAACCAACCACCCAAAAAACTTAATTATTTTCATTTTTAATTTTCACACTTCAATAACAATTAGATTACAAGAAAATCTAATATCAAATTAATATAATTTGATAATTTTAATTCTTACTTATTTAAACCGTCCAAGAACCCTCGGATTTGGTCCGCAATATAAGCCTCCTCTGCTGAGCCTTTGATTGGGGCAGCGCCACCTAAATGACCCCTGATGGTTGGAATCTCCACATATTTTGCATCCTTGATCCCAGCTAAAAGCTCTCTGGATAGGTAGGCCGGTATTGTTCTATCGGTTTGACTGGGGAGAAGTAACGACTTCGCAACAATCTTACCCAATGCAACTTTCATATTACCTGCGTAAGGTGCAGAGGCATCAAAGTTCCTTGAAGCTGAGTACCGAATGATCAGAGAATTTGCATCCCAATTTTTAGCCCAACCGGTGCCAAATGCCATTAAGGCAGTTTGGTAGGGTTCTGGCTCTTTCAGCGTAAGAAGGTACTCATCACTAAAGAGCCAAGGAAAATAAACCATGCCTGACCTCTTTATACCCTCAACTGGGTTTTCAGTGTATTTACCCCCTTTGTATGCTGGATCTAGAGTGATCATTCCAATCGTTGCGTCAGCGATTGAGTGAAAATGTTGATCACTCCTTGCTGCTGGCACGATAAGGATCAGTCCCTTCATAAAGTTTGGATAATTAATTCCCCACTCAACCCCCTGAAACGAGCCCATCGAGGGACCTGACACCGCTAATAAACTATTTAGTTTAAGACCGTCATGCACCATTAGGTACTCTGTATGAACCATATCCCTAACTGTGTACCTTGGAAAGTCCATCCCTAAACCATCTTTTGGCTGAGTCGAGAGTCCTCCACCAATTACGTCTACCCCGATAAAAAAATATTTATCAGTGTCGTACATCTTTCCAGAACCTACATAATCATCTGCCCAGTGTCTTCCACTACTGGTACCAGGGACCAAAAGTACAGCATTGGATTTGCTCTCATTTAATTTGCCGTAAGTTACGTAAGCAATTTTGACGTTGTCCAACTCCTTACCATCCTCGAACTTATAGTGAGGAATGGTGTAGGAGCCCTCTTGCTGAGCACTTGCAGGGAAAGTCAACAAGAGTGAAGCCAATCCAATAGCCGATACGATGCCAGATAGGAATCTCATTTTCAATCCTTTAGTTAGGGGTTAGAGATATTTATTTTTCAAGATTAACGTTCGTTCATTATCATTGTTTTGAACCAACCCCTCCCCCCATAGCTACCCCAATATAGAAATTACCAATTAAGGCTAATGATTACTTTTAGGGACATATTTTAAAAACAACTATTTCAAAAACGAAACAAATTTTCAATCTTTGACAAAGTGCAAAGCTTCATCTTTGGCGGATCGACCCATCAATAAAGGAACGGTATCTTTGAGGTGTAAGCTTCCCTCCAATAACGCAACGACGGCATTCGTAATTGGCATATCAACACCAAGTTCTGCTGCTCTAAGGGAAACTGTTTTGGCAGAATAAACTCCCTCAGCTACGTGCCCCAAAGTGTCCATGATCTCTTTTAGAGTGAGTCCTTTTGCCAAACAAAGACCAACCTTTCTATTGCGAGATAAGTCCCCTGTAGTGGTTAAGACCAGGTCTCCAAGACCACTGAGACCCATAAAGGTTTGGGCCCTAGCTCCTAAAGCGACCCCCAAAAGCGTCATCTCAGACAAGCCACGAGTTATCAGTGCTGCTCGAGCGTTTAAACCTAGCTCAAGTCCATCGCAAAGACCCGTGGCGATAGCCATTACATTTTTCACCGCCCCACCCACCTCAACACCCACAACATCAGAGGTTGCATAAATTCTTAACTTGTCTGTATGCAACGCTTGAACCAAGGTCTCACGCACCCTTTCATGCTCACTCGCAACGACTAGTGCGGTAGGCTGCAACAAAGCGACCTCCTGTGCAAAACTTGGTCCACTCAGAACACCAGCAATGAGATTGGGCGCAACTTTTTCAAGCACTTCATGCCCTAAGAGTCCATTACTGGCTGTCCCGCCCGCTCCTGAGTTACTTGTGTCCCTAGGAGCCTCAAATCCTTTGCATAACCAAACCACTGGGGCAGTGATGTTTAAGCTTCCCAGTTTCGTAAGGACTTCACGAAGCGCAGACATTGGAGTTGCAATGATGATGAGATCAAAATCGGTCAACCACTCTGCCAATGCGATACTTGATAAAGTCAGATGATCAGGTAATTTAATATCTTTTAAATATTTTGTATTGGCACGCTCAGAATGCATTTGAGCAATCTGTTGATGATCGCGACCCCAAAGCGTAGTGGAATGAGTTGTGCAGGCTTCAATGGCCAAAGCGGTACCCCATGCACCGGCGCCCAATACAACGATCTTCATGCAGTTGGATTATTTACTGCGTGGTTGCAGAGGCAGACTGAGCTCTTTGTTGCTCATACATGCTTTGAAAGTTAATCTCTGCCAAATGCAAAGGCGGAAAACCAGCTCTTTGGATAACGTCTGCAATGTTAGAGCGAAGATATGGATAAATAATTTGTGGACATTGAATACCAACGATTGGATCTAAATGCTCCTCAGGAATATTCCGTATCTCAAAAATTGCAGCTTGTTTGCCCTCTACCAAATATAGAGTCTTATCTTGAACTTTTGCTGTAATTGTTGCAGTAACCGTAATTTCCATAATTCCAGGTACAACATGCTCAGCTCCCAAACCTAACTTGATATCTATTTCCGGTGCATCTTGAACCGTAAATATGGAGGGTGCGTTGGGTTGCTCTAAAGATAAATCTTTTAAGTAGACACGTTGGATAGAAAATACAGGAGCTTGTTGGTCAGATTCAGACATGAAATTTTCCTAATGGTTCAATAAAAACCCGCTTTAGATTTGCTCCAAAGCGGGTCATGACTTATGACGCTTAAACGTCTAGCAAAATTAGATTATCTCAGAACAAATGATCAAATTTAAGACAAATTCATATACTAATAGTACCCAACCTGTAGGGATTTGTTAGGAATTAAGGAGTGGAGCCAATCCCCCTTGGCCGTCTAGTGCAATAAGATCATCACAACCCCCGACGTGATGGTCTCCAATAAAGATTTGCGGGACCGTTCTTCTTCCCGTTGTTTGCATCATATGATCCCTTTGCTGAGGATCAAGGTCGATTCGGACCTCCTCAATCACCTCTACACCTTTGGACTTTAAAAACTGCTTGGCTCGAACGCAGTAGGGGCAAACAGCAGTTGTGTACATTTTTACATTTGGCATTGACATTTTTCTGATTTGTAAAGTGAGGTTATGTTAGACGGGATAAGGACTCATGAATAGATTCAAGAAACCCTTTGAACAGTTAGGGTTACACCTTTTGCAATGGTAAGTTTGCTTCGCGCCAAGACTTTATTCCACCACCAAGTAGAAAGACTTTTGAGAACCCAAGCTTTTGAGCCACCAATACGCCCTTAGCCGAAGTATTGCCGTTTTGGCAAAAGAAAATAAGAGGTCTGGACTTATCAGAGACGTGCCTTGTTAGGCCAGATTCCAAACTGTCCAGAGATAAATTAACAGCTCCAGAGGGGTGCCCTGTCGCAAACTCTGCAGGTTCACTGAGGTCAATAACTATTGCTTTTTCACGGTTCATCATCAAAACGGCCTCGGAGGTCGAGATTCCTGGGGCCATTCCGGATTGGATGATGGGCATTAAAAGCAAGGAGCCTGTGAGAATGGCGATACTAAAAAGCATCCAGTTGTCTAAAATAAATTGCACTACAAGTCCTTTAATAAAACTACTCTATTCTCGGTTATTTTAAAATCATTGTCATAAAAATTTTACAATAGGGTTTAAATACCTCGAATATTTCCTCAACCATTATCAATTAATTCAATAAAAATATGCATAAGCTGGTACTGATCCGTCACGGTGAATCAACTTGGAATCTTGAAAATCGTTTCACTGGATGGGTAGATGTTGATTTGACCGAAAAGGGCGTGACTCAGGCACTGTCAGCAGGTCAAATTCTTAAATCCCATGGGTTTACCTTTGACATCACGTATACAAGTGTGCTGACTCGGGCCATTCACACTCTATGGAAAGTCCTGGACGGGATTGAGCGGCCTTGGTTACCCGTGGTTAACTCTTGGCGATTAAATGAGCGCCACTACGGCGGACTTCAAGGACTCAACAAGGCGGAAACGGCGCAAAAGTACGGAGACGATCAAGTCTTGGCCTGGAGACGTAGTTACGATATTCCACCCCCTCCAATGGCTGAGGAGAATGCTCAACAAGAGAGATCTGATCCTCGCTACGCTCGCCTAAAATCAGATGAGTTTCCACTCACTGAATGCCTTAAAGACACCGTTGCAAGAGTATTGCCACTTTGGAATGAATCTATTGCTCCTGCACTAAAAGCGGGCAAAAGGCCAATGATCGTGGCACACGGCAACTCTATACGCGCTTTAATCAAATACTTGGACAATGTGTCTGAGAAGGATATTGTTGGCCTGAACATACCAAATGGCGTGCCACTTGTATATGAACTTGATGCCGAACTAAAGCCCATCAAACATTATTTTCTTGAAAACTAAACCCAATCGCTTCAATTCTAAATATTCAAGGCTTTCGGTAGGGCTCGGCAAAAAAACCCTATAAACCTCATTATTTCAAGCTATTCCTAATGAAGATCGGGGACGAATCTGTGGGCTGAGTTAAAATGTCAGGACTGGTAATTTTTCTTTTCCAGTACTTCCATTAGAGGCATCATGGGTCAAAAAATCAAAATATTAGGTTGGTTAAGTATTGGAATTGTTGCGGGAGCACTGACAACGATCTCTTTGCAAACCGTTGCACGTGCCAACATGACGCCATTGCCACTGGAGGAGTTACAACAATTGGCTGCCGTATTTAGCATGATCAAGTCTGATTATGTCGAGCCTATTGATGAAAAGAAATTGATTACGGATGCAATCTCCGGAATGGTCTCAAGCTTAGACCCTCACTCCCAGTATTTCGACAAAAAGACCTATAAAGAATTCAGAGAAGGCACGACAGGTAAATTTGTTGGTGTAGGTATTGAAATCACAATGGAGGACGGTCTTGTTAAAGTTGTCACTCCCATTGAGGGCTCACCTGCTGATCGCGCAGGAATGAAGACCAATGACCTGATCACTAAAATCGATGACACGGCAGTTAAGGGCTTAACACTTAATGAAGCTGTATCTCGCATGCGAGGAGAACCCAAGACTAAAGTGGTTTTAAATATTTTTAGAAAAGATGAAAACCGCTCCTTCCCTGTCACCATTGTTCGTGAAGAGATCAAAACCATTAGCGTCAAAGCAAAAGAAGTTGAGCCTGGCTATGTTTGGGTAAGACTTAGCCAATTTCAAGAACGTACCGTGGATGATTTCTCACAAAAACTTATAGCAATCTACAAAGAAGATCCCAATCTTAAGGGTGTTGTATTGGACTTAAGGAATGATCCAGGTGGGTTATTGGACGCTGCCGTTGCTATTTCCACAGCTTTTTTACCTGATAACGTAACTGTAGTATCTACCAACGGTCAAATGGCCGACAGTAAGTTCACCTTTAAAGCGTCCCCAGAATACTATCAACGCAGATCTAACGACGATCCAATCAACCGCTTGAGCACAGCAACACAAGGCACGTTTAAGAAAATAAAAATGATTGTGCTTGTTAATGAAGGATCTGCCTCAGCAAGTGAGATCGTTGCCGGAGCTTTACAAGACCACAAGCGTGCAATCATTATGGGCAGTCAAACATTTGGTAAAGGCTCTGTTCAGACGGTTCGTCCACTTGGCCCTGATACTGCGCTTAAGATAACAACTGCTAGGTATTACACTCCTAGTGGTCGTTCAATACAAGCCAAGGGAATCGTGCCTGATGTGTTAGTTGACGACACCTTAGAGGGAAGCCCATATGCAGTTCTACGTACTCGAGAGGCTGATTTAGACAAGCACTTAAACAGTGGGCAAGGCTCCGAGATAAAAGACCCAGAGCGCGAGAAAGCAAGAGAGTTGGCAATCCAAAAACTCGAAGAAGAGTCGAAAAAGCCAGTTGCCGATCGCCGCCCCCCTGAGTACGGCTCAGAGAAAGATTTCCAACTGCAACAAGCCCTCAATAAACTCAAAGGCTTAAATGTTGTGGTTAGCAAGACTCAAACTGAGCGTCCTGCTGAGAAAAAGGAGTAACCCCAGTTGAAAGATGATGAGCTGTTGCGCTATTCGCGCCACATCTTACTCAATGAGATTGGGATAGAGGGGCAAGAACAGTTACTGAACAGTCGAGCTCTAGTCATTGGCGCAGGTGGTCTAGGTTGCACTACCGCAATGTTCCTAGCCTCCTCTGGTGTTGGTCATATCTCGCTTGTTGATGACGATCTAGTTGATCTCACCAACCTTCAACGCCAAATTGCTCATACAACACAACGGGTTGGGCAGGCTAAAGTGTCATCTTTGAAAGAGTCATTGCTCTGCATCAACCCAAATGTATCGGTCGAAGTATATTCAGAAAAATGCACGCCAGATTTACTTCAAAATTTATTAAATGCGCGCATATCAATCAATATCGTTTTAGACTGTACCGACAACTTTAAAACTAGACACGAAATCAATGCGGCTTGCACGCAAAATAAAATCCCACTTGTCAGTGGTTCAGCCCTCAGGATGGACGGACAACTTACCAGCTTTGACACACGCTTAGCTCACTCACCTTGTTACGCCTGTTTATTCCCGGCAGATGAAGCTCCCACTGAGGAAAACTGCTCAACTATGGGAGTATTTGCACCTTTGGTCGGTGTCATTGGCTCAGCCCAGGCTACAGAGGCTTTAAAAATCCTTATGCACATGGGAGAGCCCATGGTTGGTCGGCTTGCACTTTTTAATTCAACTCACTTTAAATGGACTGAAATTGGATATAAAAAAAATCCCACCTGCGTGGTCTGCTCGCTGCAAAAAATGCCTTAACAGGTAACAATCCATCCCTCTAAATTATCCATTTTGTGGCTAAGTCCAAAAAGTTTATGCCCTAGCTGCTTTTGTTTTAGGCCCCAAGCGGCTTGAACAGTGCACAATACCGCGTCCAATGAATCTCCACTTGCGTCGTCCATCATCTCCAGCTCAAAAGTCTTGGAGAGCGTGACCTTGATCTCCAGCGAGTGCCCACCAAGTTTTAATACCTTAATGATTTTCTCCCTGGCCTTTAGACGGTCCTGATTTTGTTTCCTCTTGTCATCGCTTTTGTAACTTTGATGACCAACGATCTCCCTGGCCAATTGTCCAGGATAGGCCTCTAAGCCCACTTTAGTTTTCTCGCCCTTAAAAAGTCCAGGTAAGGTGACTTGGGCGTTAATCAAAATAGGTAACCCAGCGTGAAGCATATAGGCCACAGGTGGATTAACCCATTTCATAGATGGGCTAGATTTTGCAATCAAATCCGTTGACCTATGAGCGAATTTTGACCCCACAGGCCTTTTAGAACAAAAGTCCTTAAATATTTCTCTAATCTCACTTCTCTCCAAAGAAGTGAAATGGTTTATACATTCAAGCCAGTTTGTTGGCCAATTAAGCTCAACGACTAGTTCTCTTGGCAAACCAAATGGCATATCAAACCCGCCAACCCATGGGGCAGACAAAGAGCTTGAATCCTCTGTAAGTAATTTTTCAAACTCATTTAAAGATTCAATTTTAAGTAACCTGTTGATCTTTAAACCTGAGATAGCTAAATCATCATTAACACTAGCTACTGCAAGTGTGATTGGCTTAGATCGAGTAGGTCGACTCGTAAAATCGCATCCAATTATCGTTGTCATACACCTCGGCTCATGAATGCAAGATTTTTTCTAACGCTTAAGAACCGCTTTAATTTCTTCCTGGAATCAGAGATAAAAACTCCCTACGCAAACTAGCATCATTTAAGAATGCGCCGCGCATCACAGAATTAAGCATCTTGCTATCGTTCTCTTTAACACCCCTCCAAGACATACAAAAATGACTTGCTTCCATCACAATGGCGAGTCCATCTGGTTTGGTTTTAGATTGGATCAAGTCAGCGAGTTGAATAATCGCTTCTTCCTGAATTTGAGGACGAGACATGACCCAATCGGTCAGGCGTGCATATTTTGATAACCCAATCACATTGGTTTTTTTATTCGGCAAAACACCAATCCAAATCTTACCAATAACTGGACAAAAATGATGACTACAAGCACTTCGAACACTAATGGGGCCAACAATCAAAAGCTCATTTAAATTCTCAGCATTAGGGAATTCTGTAATTAAAGGAGGAGCAACGTAGCGACCTTTGAAGACCTCGGTCAAAAACATTTTGGCCACTCGCCTCGCCGTTTTGCTTGTGTTGTGATCGTTCTCAGTATCAATGACTAAACTATCAAGTACAGTTTTAAATTTAGTTTCGACCTCGTCAAGCATTTTCTCAAGATCTCCAGGATCCAAGAACTCAGCGATGTTGTCATTGGCGTGGAAACGTTTATTTGAAGCCTTGAGCTTTTCTCTAATCTTGACAGATACTGGAACGCCACTTTGGTTATCTACATCACTCATTTTTTGTCTACTTTAATTAATTACCTTAATCTTACCAGTAGTTGATTTCCACAACAATTCAGGGGCTAAGAGCAATTCAAAGCCTTTGCTTGTCTAGTTGCGATGATTATTGGGAATTTCCCATTACATAAAATTTATTACATTTAAATCTTAAATTCTGCCATGAATTTATCTAAGATCTAAGCGTTTAATTATTTTAATAAATTTGATAATGTTTTCCTGATATAAAAATTGCTAACTTCATTAACCAAAAAGACATTTTATCCAAAAATCTATCACCGACACTTCGGTTGCAATACTTGGTTTTATCAACAAAAACGCCTCCATTTAAAATGGCCTTACTTAGTTGATCTTTTAACTGCCGATTAAAGACAGCGTCTTTAATCACTAAATTAGCTTCCCTAGCCAATAATAAACTTAAGGGATCTAAATTTGAAGACCCCACTGTGGACCAAATACTATCAACACATGCAACCTTTGCATGTAAGTAACTTAACTGATACTCTACAATTTGAACTCCAGCATCAAGTAGTTTTCCGTATATTTGTCTAGCCGCTCTATAAGGCAATACAAATTCATAATGTCCCTGTAACAACAAAGTAACTGAGACACCTCGTTTCGCAGCCTTGATGAGGGAGTCAAGCATTCTGTCTTGAGGTAAAAAAAATGCACTTGCAATACATATATCAAATCGCGAACGATCGATTGCTTTGATATATGCGTTTGCTATGCTATTACGCTGCGAAAGATTATCTCGAAGCACCAAACTACAGTGCCTAGAGAAACTTCGTCGCTTATGTCTCTTATTACTGAGTTTGTGTTTAATGTTTTGAAAGTTCAACGCAAAATCATTTTTTGCAATTATTCCTTTAACAGTACCCACCAACCCAGTTTGCCTGAACTCTTGGACTAAATCTAACCTGTACCAAGTTCGTTGCATCTCTTTCAAAATATCGATAACACAATACCCTACGATCTGAACGGTAAAGTCTAGTCTTGACTCCCGCATTAAACTTTGGGTATGAGGGTTATAGTGATCATCAAGAATATTTATGCCGCCACAAAAGCCAATAATTTGATCAATTACACACAGTTTCCTATGCAGTCTTCGCCAACGACTCGGAAACCAAAGCGCACCTGGGCCAACGGGATCAAATACTTTGAATTTCACACCTGAGGTTTGCCACCTAATTTGCCACTCCAAAGGAATATTGGGCGTGCCAACGCCGTCAACTAATACGTAAACAGAAACGCCTTTCTTAGCTGCATTTTCTAGAGCTTTTGCAACGGATAACGATCCTTCGTTAAAGTCAAAAATATATGTCTCTAGTCTGATCTCCAGTTTTGCTTGCTTGATTGCATCTACCAATGCTGGAAAGTATTCATCCGAGCCTTGCAGCAAGTTCAATTGGGAATCTCTCACGCTCTTAACCCAGAGTCACTGAGCCCATTTTTTGCAAATTCAACGACCAACGGTAAATGGTCTGACAATCGTCCCCAATGACCGCCACTGAGAACATAGGCACTTGTTGAAACCAATCCTTTTGCATAAACATAATCAAGTTCTAGTAAAGGAAGTGTGGAGGGAAATGTCAACATTCGCTTATTTATTTGAAGCCCATTAACTGTGGCTTTACTCGTCGTTGAGCGCGATATCAAGTTCAATCCAATTTTATTCATCAACGGAATTAGTGCATTACTCCAATCATTGAAATCCCCCGCCACCAACACCGGTTCACCTGGAGAAATTTTCATATCTAAATAATCTCCTAGTCGCTGAATTTGCCTTTTTCTGCTATTTGCAAATAGCCCTAAATGCAGGACAATGACATTAACCCGCACTTTATTTATATCAATCACCACATGCAGTAAACCCCTTTGTTCAAGAGCATGATCAGACATGTCTAGGTGATGATGCGAAACGATAGGCCATTTTGAGAGCAATGCGTTGCCGTGTTCGCCGTGCTTGGTCGTTGCGTTGGTTTTATATACAGAGAAATATCCAGGTGGAGCCAAGTATTCAGTTTGATTTGTATTTGGCCAATTCTTAAAACTCTTTGCATGTTTATTGTTGAATGCCCTGACCTCTTGCAAACAAACGATATCAGCATTTAAATTCGCGATTGCAGTTCTAAGATTGTGAATTTCCAAGCGTTTTGCTGGCCCTAGGCCTTGCACACCCTTGTGGATGTTATAAGTTACCAAACGTAGATGGGATCCAGGCAAATGAGGAACTGGACTTAGTCTTAATATCATTTGACGATCTTAACAGCATCGACATGATCGCTTTACAGGTCAATTATTTGCCCTGATGAGAGGCTAGACCTTGGGACCTATTTAAATTTAATCTAATTTGATAGAAGATTAAGCGTTGGGTGAATTGAGCCAGTCCGTCATGGCCTTAGCCACTGCCTGAGGAGCCTCCATGGTACACATGTGACCTGCACCCGATATTTCACACCAAGTGGGCTGCTTAGACATCAAATCAGCCATATCGCGATGTTGTTTAACGGGAGACCATGAATCAAACTCTGTACAAAGCACCAAGGTAGGTACGCTCAAGGTCTTCAAGACTGGTGTGCCATCAGGACGGTTCAAAAGTGCGGCGATTTGGTGTTTGAATATATCAACGCTCTTTAGTTTGAACATATCAATAATCCTTTGAATAAAGGGCTCATCGCTCAAGCGAGCTGGCGCAACCATCCCCTTTACCCAAGTTCTAGCCATTGCCTCTACACCCTGATCGATTGCAATTTTGAGTAATTCATACCTGGTTTGCATTTCTTTTGCGCCCACCTCTGAGTCAGGTCGAGGCAGATAACCGGTATTCATCAGTGCAACGCGGCTTACTCTTTCTGGGGCTTGCCTAATAACTTCAATCGCGATACGGCCCCCCATGGAGTGTCCTGCCAATGCGAACTTGTTAGGTGCTTGTCTAAGAATATTTTTCGCCATAACCGACAAAGAGTCTGCTCGACCATGGTCCACCACTGTGCAATCATGTGTTTTGGATAAATCTTCCAAAAGAGGAATCCAAACTGTCTCATCGCACATAAGACCCGGAAGCAAGAGTAACGATTCTTTAGACATTAAAGTCCCAAGCTAGTTATAGGCTTTACAAGTTTCATCACTCCAGTTCACCAATGCTTATCAATTTACTTGAGTTGCTTGAACTGTTCTTAAGCGAATATGTAACTCTCGCAACTGCTTTTCATCAACTGGGCTTGGCGCTTGTGTTAACAAACATTGTGCTCTTTGAGTTTTGGGGAATGCAATCACATCTCTTATAGACTCTGCACCCGTCATTAAAGTAACAACTCGGTCCAAGCCAAAGGCCAAGCCGCCGTGTGGAGGTGCTCCATACTGGAGCGCATCCAACAAGAACCCAAACTTCAGTTGAGCTTCTTCGGGTGTGATTTTTAAGGCATCAAAAACCTTTTGCTGTACATCGGCTCTATGAATACGAACCGATCCACCGCCAATCTCCCATCCATTTAAGACCATGTCGTAGCCTTTAGCTAGACATTTTTCAGGGGCAGTTACCATCCAGTCCTCATGACCATCTTTAGGGGCTGTAAACGGGTGATGAACTGCGGTAAATCTTTGAGCTTCATCATCAAACTCAAACATTGGGAAATCAACCACCCAAAGTGGAGCCCATCGGTCTTCAAATAATCCATTTTTCTTACCCAGATCGCTGTGTCCAATTTTTAGACGAAGTGCTCCGATTGAGTCGTTCACAATCTTAGCCTTGTCAGCACCGAAGAAAATCAGGTCTCCGTCTTTTGCCCCAGTTCGTTCCAAAATAGCTTGAATGGCTTGGTCGTGTAGGTTCTTAACAATGGGGGATTGCAAGCCCTCTTTTCCTTTACTGATATCCACAACTTTGATCCAGGCGAGTCCTTTGGCGCCGTAAATTTTTACGAAGTCTGTATATCCATCTATCTCGCCTCGGGAGAGTTCGCCCCCCCCCTTTACGCACAAACCAACGACACGTCCTCCCTTAGCATTTGCAGGAGTTGAGAAGACTTTGAAATCAACATCTGCCATGACATCTGTGAGTTCGGTGAACTCCATCTTCACTCTTAAATCTGGTTTATCTGAGCCGTATAGTCGCATGCCATCAGCGTAGGTCATAACGGGGAATTCACCTAAATCTACATTCAATGCCTTCTTAAAGACAGAGTCGATCATCTTTTGGAATAATTCGCGAATCTCCTCCTCTGTCATAAAAGAAGTTTCTATATCAATCTGAGTGAACTCTGGTTGCCTATCAGCTCTTAAGTCTTCATCTCTAAAACATTTCGTAATTTGATAGTAGCGATCAAAGCCAGCCACCATCAAAAGTTGCTTAAATAATTGTGGAGACTGTGGCAGTGCAAAAAACTGTCCATCATGAACGCGACTGGGCACAAGGTAATCTCTAGCGCCCTCAGGAGTACTTTTGGTAAGCATCGGTGTTTCAATATCGACAAAACCGTTGCTATCCAAAAATTGTCTAATTTGCATAGCAACTTTATAGCGCAGCATTAAGTTGCGTTGCATATAAGGCCTTCGCAAGTCCAATACTCGATGGGTCAGACGAGTGGTCTCTGAGAGATTGTCATCATCCAACTGAAAAGGAGGTGTTACAGAAGGGTTCAAAACTGTAACGGCATGGGCGAGGACTTCAATGTGTCCGCTCTTCATTTGCTCATTTACTGTGCCCTCTGGTCTAGCACGAACAAGACCGACGACTTGAACACAGAATTCATTTCTCAAATCTTCAGCGACCGCGAAGGTGTCAGCGCGGTCTGGGTCGCAAACAATCTGCACATACCCCTCCCTATCGCGAAGATCCACAAAGATTACTCCTCCGTGATCCCGACGTCTATTTACCCAGCCACAAAGGGTCACCTCCTGACCAATGAATTCTTGTGTTACGAGTCCGCAGTAGTGTGTTCGCATCGCCATTTAATATTCTCTTTGCTAATCTTAAAAAATTGAACGCCTCAAAATTTGAGGGATGTTTCTGAATTGACCGCTTCAACACCATCAGGGGCCACAGAGCCCATGGATATGATGTAGGTCAAGGCTTGATCAACGCTGATATCAAGCTCTATGATTTCGGATTTGGCCACAATCAAGAAAAATCCGCTTGTTGGATTTGGTGTTGTAGGCACATACACGCTCACAAACCCTTGCCCCAATTTTGACTCAATCTCTCCCGAGGGCTCTCCAGTTTGAAAGGCTACAGTCCAAGAGCCCTCTCTTGGATATTGCACTAGTAAAGCCTTTCTGAACGCGTTACCGTTGCTGGAGAAAAGTGTGTCAGATACTCTTTTAACACTGACATATATTGTTTTAAAAATTGGAATTCTTGCGAATATTTTGCCCCATTGATTAAGCCACCATTTACCAACTACGTTGGAGGCGAAAGCACCAGACACTAAGAGTGTTAACACTACCGCAATTACACCAAGGCCGTGTATCTTGGAGAGATCATTAATGAACTCGTTTGCATTACTTTGGTCTGAGGCCATTTTTGATAGGCCTCCTAAAACACTACCAAGTAAGGCATCAAGAGATCCGACCAACCAACTCAGCAGCCAAACCGTAATGGTCAAAGGTAACCAAACAAGTAAGCCGGCTAATAAATATTTTTTAAATGACATTGTGACTATTTACAGTTGGATGAATCAAAATTTTGATTGAAAGAGCAGTCTTAGTAATGGACAAAATAAATATTTGATCAATGACATGCGCAACCAGGACTACAACTTGCTGCAGAAGAAGAGGATGCAACAGATGTAGTGACACTCGAACTCGAACTCGAACTCGAACTCGGGCTTGGGGCTGAGTTCGTTTGACTGGCGCTAGAAGACACGCCTTGATCCGCGGAAGTTGCACTGCCTGCATTAGTTGCAGGAGTAGCACCTTCGGTGGGCGCTGTCGAGCCAACGTTTTCTGCTGCAGGCGCTGCAGGAGCAGAGTTGTTCCCGCCATTTTTAAAATCTGTTGCATACCAACCCGTACCCTTTAATTGGAACCCTGGTGCGCTAAGTTGTTTGCTCCATGTTTGCAGTCCACAAGCAGGACACTGTGTTTGTGGACTGTCTGAAATTTTCTGTAATACGTCCTTGGCATGGCCACAGGACCCACATTTATAGGCGTAAATGGGCATGATTTGCGATAGTATTGATGTTTAAAAACGACCCAAAATGAAGGAATTAACTGCAAAAGCAATAATCGCCTGATCACTTTGTTCTAAAAAGCTAAATGAACTTGATTTAGCTCAAGCCCCCTATTATAAGGGGCAGCATTTAAATCGGGACTCTTTTTCAGAATTCAATATGTACTAGGGCTCTAGTATGCATAATTGCCAAAAAAGGTAACTTAATCCCCTGCCACGACAAGACGGTGATGCGAGGCGTGTGAGTTTTTAATCGCCTGTGGACCTAGGGAGCCGACAACCATACCAAAAATAGATGCTAACAATCCAACCAATTGAGCCGGGAAATTATCGCCTGCGGGTGTCAAGATAAACAGGAGCCAACTCACAACCCCGAAGACAATAGCAAAGAGGGCTCCTTGTGTGGTCGCTCGCTTCCAGTACAAACCAAATAAGAGCGGTGTGAACGCTCCTACTAATGGGATTTGATAAGCACCTGAGACTAACTCGTAGATGGGCGTGCCTTGCATAACAATTGAGTAAGCCAATACCAAAACACTAAAAACCAGGACTGTTATTCTCATAGCTCGCAATTCACTTTTATCGCCCGAGTAGGGGTAAATATTTCTCCAAATATTCTCAGTAAAAGTTACGCTAGGTGCCAAAAGGGTTGCGGAAGCGCAAGATTTGATTGCAGATAAAAGCGCACCAAAGAATAGCACTTGCATAACAAATGGCATTTTCTCCATCACCAAAGTAGGCAACACTTTTTGGGGATCTTGAGCGATTAAAAGCTCTGCTTGCTCGGGCATGATGATGAGAGCACTAACTACCAAAAACATGGGCACAAATGCAAAAATAATGTAGAAAATGCCTCCAATGATTGGTCCCCTTGTTGCAGAGTACTCGCTATCTGCCGACATCACCCTTTGAAACACATCTTGCTGGGGAATGGAGCCCAGCATCATGGTTAAGGCAGACGCAAAAAAGAACATGTAAGACTTAAAGTCTGGCTCGGGTAATAGATGAAACATATCCCTTGAACTGGCCAGATTTAACACTGCAGACGCCCCTCCGGCCTGCTCTCCCGCAAAGACTGCCAAAATAGCAAGTCCCAGCACCAAAATAATCATTTGTATGAAGTCAGTGATCGCAACAGACCACATCCCACCAAACAGTGTGTAAGCCAAAATGGAGATCACTCCGATGGTCATACCAAGGGGTAAGCTGATTAATTCTGCTGAGAGTACATTAAAAACCAATCCCAGAGCAGTCACCTGCGCAGAGACCCAGCCAAGGTAACTTAACATGATGATGACTGAACAAAAAATCTCTACCTCACGGCCAAAGCGCTCTCTAAAATAGTCACTAATAGTTAAGAGAGACATTTTGTAGAGCTTGGACGCAAAAAACGCTCCAACTAGAATCAAACAAATACCAGCTCCAAACGGATCCTCTATAACCCCTCCAAGTCCGGTATTTACAAATCTCGCCGGTATGCCCAAAACAGTTTCAGATCCAAACCAGGTAGCAAATGTTGTGGTTATGATCATAGCGATTGGCAGATGCCTTCCTGCAATGGCGAAATCTGCAGAGTTTTTAACCCTTTTAGCAGCTATGAGGCCAATAGCAATTGTGATCAGCAAATAAATAATGACCAGGGTGAGTAGCATTTTAATAAACCTTCATTTTGTCCAGAAAAATTAATGAATAGTAAATTTTAAGTAGACTGAATCCAATACTGCATCAAAAGTATTCCCCCAACAAATCCAATCACAGCCCACATAAATCTTTGCATGAGTGAGTTAGTTTTGCGTTGTTCCTCAATCAATCGGTTTAGATCAGATCTAAGTTGCTGAGGCGGGCTTTTAAGGAAATCATGAAACAGTCTTGGCAAAGCTGGAAGTATCTTTGCGTAAAGAGGTGCTTCTGCTTTAATTTGCTCCCACAGTTTATGTGGCCCTATTTGATCGGACATCCATTTTTCTAAAAATGGTTTTGCAGTGCTCCATAAATCCAGCTCGGGGTCAAGTTGTCGACCCAAACCTTCAATATTTAACAAGGTTTTTTGCAATAAAACGAGTTGGGGTTGTATTTCAACATGAAAGCGCCTTGAGGTTTGAAAGAGTCTCATTAATACCAATCCCAGTGATATCTCTTTCAAGGGACGATCAAAATAAGGCTCACATACCGCTCGAATCGCCGTTTCAAGTTCGTTAACTTTGGTCTGTGCAGGTACCCAACCAGACTCAATGTGCAACTCGGCCACTCTTTTGTAGTCTCTTCTAAAAAAAGCTGTAAAGTTTTGAGCAAGGTACTCCTTGTCAAATTCAGTCAAAGTCCCAACAATCCCAAAATCAAGAGAGATATAGCGCCCCAAAGTCTCAGGCTCTAAGCTGACCTGGATGTTACCCGGGTGCATATCGGCATGAAAAAATCCGTCCCTAAACACTTGTGTAAAGAAAATCGTCACCCCGTCTTTTGCCAGTTGAGCGATGTCTACGCCGGCCTTTACAAGTCGGTCCACTTGGTTAATGGGTACACCCTTCATCCTTTGCATCACAATCACATCGGTGTGGCAATAATCCCAAATCATCTCTGGAATAAGTACCAAATTAAGACCTTCCATATTTCTTCTAAGCTGAGCTGCGTTTGAGGCCTCACGTACCAAATCAAGTTCATCATGCAAGTGATTGTCAAACTCTTTTACAACTTCTTTTGGCTTGAGTCGTTTGCCGTCTTCAAACAGTACCTCCAACCACCCAGCCATCATCCTCATGAGGTCTAGATCTTTTTCAATCACACTCAGCATACCTGGTCGAAGTACTTTGACGGCCACCTCTCTGGTTCCACCATCTTTGAGTGCTATGGTTGCAAAATGTACTTGTGCAATAGAGGCGCTCGCAATAGGAGTCCTATCAAACTGGAGAAAGATATTTTCAATCTTGCGTCCAAACGATTTCTCAATCGTTGCCACCGCAATATCAGAATCAAAGGGCGGCACACGGTCTTGCAACTTAGCCAGTTCATTTGATATATCCTCCGGCAAAAGATCCCTTCGAGTAGACAAGACTTGTCCGAACTTCACAAATATAGGGCCAAGGTGTTCTAAAGCTTGCCTAAGTCTGACCGCTCGGGGTGAGCTTAAATTCCTACCCAAAGTCAAAACTTTAATAATAACTCTAAGCCCTGGCCTTTTAAAACTCGAGAGAACAAGTTCATCTAAGCCGAATCGAAAAACGATCCATAATATAAAAACAGTTCGGTAAATTCTGCTCATTTTTAAAACTTATTACCCGGTGTATTAAAAGAACCAGAGCTACCTGCAGAATTAGGTCTTAAGGATTGGAGACCCATCTTCACTGTGTTTACAAAATCCTTCAAAGCGCTTGAGCATTGTTTACCTGCTAACACAAGAAATCTTGCTATCTCATCTCCAAAAAGTCTTGATAGATCAGACTCGACATCCCATCTCACATGATCGATAAGCCAATTCACCTCTGCAGCGAGTTGCACATCACCCTCAATACGAATAGGTGGTTTATCGCCTTGAGAGAGCGTTTCAAGAATGGTCAACGGTGAACTCTCATTGATATTTAAAACCAAATCTGCTAAGCCGTGCATCGTGCTGACCCGCTCAACAAGACCAGCAGGCGTAAAAGACAAACGCATTTCAAGTTGGTTCCATCTGAACTCAACCGTTTTACCTCTTTGTCTTTTAAGTCTTTCTACGGCAACTGATTCTTGCTTTAATACATGATTTAGAAATAAAACAATTTTTTGTTGCCCCTCATCCATCAACCAAGTTGGAGGGGTAAGCCCTAAAACAACTCGCTCTACCCGCAGGGCAAGCTCTTTTAATGTCTGAAATGGATCCATAAAATGTCCTTTTTAATGCTTGCGCATCTCTTACAAATCTTACTGAAGTGCCTGCACGCCGCAGACCAACCACCCCGAGGATCCGTCTTTTTGTTTAGACATGCTCCAGACCTCTCTAAAGGAGTTAGGCCCCTGGGTTTGATCCTCGCGGATGAGTCCTGAAAACTCCACACTTGCCATATACACATTATCTAACTCTTGAACACCGAGAAGCTCTGCATGCAACGTAATCACTTCAGTTTTATTGTCTTGACTATTTGAATGTTGTGAACGCTCACCAAGTTGCGATTTGATCTCAGAAAGCATTTGATCCGTAAGCATTGAATGCAGAGTCGCCATATCAGAGGTGTCCCAAGCAACTTGAAGGGCAAGAAACACCTGCTTTGCTGTTCCAACAAATCCGTCCACATCAAAACCTTCAGGAACTCGAACGTAATTTGATTTGTAAGTATTTTGCGAGCTGCTACTTACCAAGTCAGGTTCGCTAGCTACACCTTCCCAAGGCCTGGCAGAGGCGTCATTGCCAACATTTTTGGGTTTGTACTGGGTGAACTGAATTGGATTATTTGGAGAGCCAATCGAAGTAGATTGAGCTGAATTACCATATCCAAACATGGATTGCCTAACCTGCGAAGCCCCAACCGAGCTGAGTCTACGAATCATAAACAGCAAAATAGGTATTGCCAATATCATCAAAAAAATTCCACCAAACCAAGACTCCATTCCCTCACCTATGCCCCAACCCATTGAATGCATTAGCCAGGATATCCCTATCCCCGTAGCAATCCCACCCAAGACGCCACCCAATACACTCCTTTGAGGAGCAGCAAGCGGGGCTTGCACGGGAGGAGTTGAGTTGGGCGGCCGGGCGGGCAGAGCCTGTTGGGCTTGCTGGGGAGAGCTCGGTAGAGTTGCAGGACTAGAGGGCCCCACAGGTTTATTTGGCGATGAGGGACCCACAGGTGCAACTGGGGTAATGGGCGATATGGGCGATACAGGAGTAATGGGTGACACAGGTGTAGATGCTGCTGTATTTCCTTGTTTTAGGGGAGCACTAGCAGGTGGCGCATTGGGTACGGAGATAGGGGCATGAGGGGAGGACTGCCCAATAGAGCGCCCCATTCCAAATCTTCTACCACCTTGTGCACTTAGAGTAAACAAAATCAACACAATTAGGAGCGTCTTGCGAGCCAGGATATTTTTATTATTCATATCAAAGTGCACTTCTCCAGAGCCAGATTACGTTGTAATTCATTTTTTTATGGCCCAGTTGATTGTGAATGGTGACTAAAGAAATAAGAGCTCAACACTTTATGCCCACATGAAGTGCAACCACTCCAGCGGATAAATTATGAAAGTCGACGTGCCCAAACCCGCACCCCTTCATCAAGGACTTTAAGCTCTCTTGATCAGGATGCATGCGAATTGACTCAGCTAAATATTGATAGCTTTGTGAGTCCCCTGCAACCCATTGACCAAGTTTTGGAAGCACTTTGAACGAATACCAGTCATAAGCTTTGGACAGAGGTTTAGCAACTTTTGAAAATTCAAGCACTAGCAATTGCCCCCCAGGTTTAAGCACTCTGGCCATCTCTTTAAGAGCCAGGTCTTTATGGGTCATATTTCTCAATCCAAACGCCACACAAACGTGATCAAAATAATTATCAGCAAAAGGTAAGCCTTCAGCATCACAAACAACCGTGGAAAGTAAGAAGCCCGAATCAGTCAACCGATCACGACCGACCTTCAACATTGAAAAATTAATATCCGTATGAACGACCTGACCTAGTGAGCCTACTTTTTTTGCAAAGGCTTTGGCCATATCCCCAGTACCCCCAGCAATGTCCAAAACCTTGTCTCCAAGTTTCGGATTTGCCACAAGCAGTGTGTAAGCCTTCCACGCTCTGTGAAGACCGACTGACATTAGGTCATTCATCACATCGTAGCGCTTAGCAACTGAGTCAAAAACGCCCTTTACAAACCGGGATTTTTCTTGCTCGTCTACTGTTTTAAAACCAAAATGAGTATCAGCCATAGTCAATTATTATTAGTGATTGCCGCACGCCTTACCAGCGTCATTTTTCATGGGGGCATCTCTTGAGACTCCAGCTTTTTTTAGCTTCTCCTCGTACTGCGCCCACAAACTTGTCTGCTCCGTTGCAAGGTAATGCAAATATTCCCAGGAAAATATACCACTGCTGTGCCCATCGCTAAAAGTGGGTTGTACTGCGTAATTGCCAACTGGCTCTAGTCCAACAATTTGAACCAAAGCTTTCCCCGTTTGAAGCACCTCTTGACCTGGCCCGTGGCCCTGAACCTCTGCAGAGGGACTATAAACCCTCATCAACTCAAAAGTGATTTTGTAGGACTTGCCGTCAGCGTAATCAAGTTGCAGATTTCTAGAGGTCTCATGGACTGTGATATCAACAGGAACAGGCGTTTTATGGGTCAAGCCAGCCATGATTTGAATCCATTCAAAATATTAAAGAAGCACACGCTCAATGCCACCTGTGTTGGCGTTTTGAACATATTCAGACATCCAGTTTTCGCCTAATATTTTTCTGGCCATCTCAACCACAATGTAATCAGCCTCTAAGAGTCCATTTTGAAGATCCTCTTTGTAGCGGCTTAACCCCTGCAAACAACTTGGGCAACTCGTTAGAATTTTGATATTTTCTTGTGGACCCTTTGAACCTTCGCCCTTCGTCATCATGGTTCTAAGCTTATTCTCATCCGCCTTTAATTCCTCTTCTTTTCTAAATCTAATTTGGGTTGCGATATCCGGCCTGGTCACCCCTAATGTGCCAGACTCTCCGCAGCATCTGTCAGACTTAAGAACTTGTGTGCCAAGCAAGCTTTTAACGGTCTTCATCGCATCTTGTTGCTTCATGGGTGAGTGACAAGGATCGTGATACAGGTAGGATCCTTGTTGAGTATTATTCAGAGAAATACCCTTTTCCATTAAATACTCGTGGATATCGAGTATTCGACAACCAGGAAATATTTGTCCAAATTCATAGGCCTGCAGCTGATCAAAACAAGTACCACAACTAACGACAACTGTTTTAATATCAAGGTAATTAAGTGTATTTGCTACTCTGTGAAATAACACTCTGTTATCGGTTGTAATCTTCTCTGCTTTGTCTTGTTGGCCAGAGCCGCGCTGGGGATAACCACAGCAAAGGTAGCCAGGTGGCAAAACTGTTTGAACACCTGTATGCCAAAGCATTGCTTGAGTGGCAAGACCGACCTGAGAGAAGAGCCGCTCTGAGCCACATCCCGGGAAATAAAAGACAGCATCACTGTCAGACTGTGTTACTTTTGGATTGCGAATGATTGGAACATAGTTTCTATCCTCGATATCAAGCAAAGCACGAGCAGAGCGCTTGGGTAAGCCAGAGGGCATCTTTTTATTTACGAAATGAATCACCTGCTCTTTAATCGCAGGCAATCCAACCGTGGACTTTGGCTTAGCTGTTTGCTTTTTTGCAACGATCTTTAGTAAATCGTTAGCCCATCGCTGCACCCTAAAACCTACATCAACCATCAGAGTGCGCATCAACTTAATAGTTTGAGGCTGAGTCGCATTTAAAAATAACATTGCAACTGCGTTACCGGGTCTGAAACTCTTTTTACCCATTTTGCGCAACAAGTTGCGCATGTTCATCGTTACATCACCAAAGTCAATCTTAACGGGACATGGAGATTCACATTTATGGCAAATCGTACAGTGGTCTGCCACGTCCTCAAACTCTTGCCAATGCCTGATGGATACCCCTCTTCGCGTTTGCTCTTCATACAAAAATGCTTCAATTAGCAAAGAGGTTGCAAGGATTTTATTTCTGGGGCTGTAAAGCAAATTAGCTCTGGGCACGTGGGTGGAGCAAACAGGTTTGCACTTACCACACCTTAAACAGTCCTTGATGCTGTCAGAGATAGCACCAATATCGGATTGCTGCATGATCAATGACTCATGCCCCATGAGCCCAAAACTCGGTGTATAGGCCTGAGTCAAATCAGCCGCCCTTAACTCTGAGTTGTCGCCCTGCAAGGTAGCAGGTGTTCGTATAAGTTTGCCCGCATTAAAGCGACCGTGAGGGTCGATCCTAGCCTTGTACTGCGCAAAAGGCGCAAGCTCAGCATCACTCAGATACTCTAACTTTGTGATTCCGATCCCGTGCTCACCAGAAATCACGCCATCCAAAGATCTAGCCAACAGCATAATGCGAGACACTGCCGTATGCGCAGTTTGAAGCATGTCATAGTCGTCACTATTGACTGGAATGTTTGTGTGAACGTTTCCATCTCCGGCGTGCATATGTAGCGCCGCCCAGACTCTTGATTTCAAAATGGTTTTATGGATTTCAACGCACTTTTCAAAAATAGGCTCGAATGCGACACCACCAAAAATATTTTGCAATGGCTCTTTTAGCTCTGTCTTCCAACTGGCTCTAAGTGTGTGATCTTGCAACTGGGGGAAAAGTGTCGATATCTGCGCAAGCCAATCACTCCAGCGCGTGCTTACAGTCGCAATCAAAGCGCGAGCCTGCTCGAGCTTTTCCTCAAGTAAATCAGCAGATGCAACCTCATCCGAACCCACGGCTTTGCCTAAGGGCAAATTCCCGTTGTTTAAAAAGTCGTTCAATGCGTCGCACAATGCAATTTTATTTTTTAGTGAGAGCTCTATATTAATACGCTCAATACCGTCCGTGTACTCCGCCATCCTTGGTAAAGGTATCACCACATCTTCATTAATTTTGAATGCATTGGTATGACGACTGATTGCTGCAGTTCGTTTCCTGTCTTGCCAGAATTTTTTTCTAGCCTCTGCACTAACAGCAACGAACCCTTCACCACTTCGTAAGTTAGCAAGCCTCACGACCTCAGAAGTAGCAGCAGCAACCTTATCCGCATCATCCCCAGCAATATCTGCCAGCAAAACCATCTTGGGTAATCCACCCCGTTTAGATTTCGTTGTGTAGCCGACCGCTTTTAAGTATCGATCATCCAAATGCTCCAACCCTGCGAGAACTGATTTACCTTCTTTGCTTTGAGCAAACATGAAATCCCTAATCTCAACAATGCTTGGAACCGCATCTCTTGGGTGTCCAAAAAATTCTAGACAAGCTGTCCTAGTAAAACTTGGCATACGGTGAACAATAAATCTCGCGCTTGTGATCAGTCCATCGCAACCTTCTTTTTGGATGCCGGGGAGTCCACTCAGAAATTTATCCGTGACGTCCTTACCAAGTCCGGATTTCCTAAAGGTTGACCCCTTGATGTCAAGACGCTCGGTGCGAACTGGAGTTACGCCGTCTGCTTGGAAGTAATTCAAATCAAAGCTTGCTAATTCAGCGTCGTGAATTTTGCCCAGATTGTGATCAACTCTAACCACCTCTAACCACAACGCATCCGGAGTCACCATCCTCCAAGATGCTAAGTTATCAAGGGCAGTGCCCCATAAGACTGCTTTTTTTCCGCCCGCATTCATGGCCACATTGCCACCTATGCAAGAAGCCTCAGCGGAGGTCGGATCTACCGCAAAAACAAAACCATTTTTCTCTGCGCAATCTGCAACTCTTTGGGTGACGACCCCGGCTTCGCACCAAATGGTAGGCACCTCGTGTGTGAGCCCAGGCAGTTTGACCATCTGAACGTCAGACATGGACTCTAATTTTTCTGTGTTTATTACGGCACTATTCCACTTGAGCGGAATTGCCCCTCCCGTATATCCTGTGCCCCCGCCTCTTGGTACGATAGTTAATCCCAGATCTATACAGCCCTTGACTAAGCCTGCCATTTCAGCTTCAGAGTCAGGGGTAAGCACAACAAACGGATACTCAACACGCCAATCCGTAGCATCGGTGACATGAGAAACACGACTCATGGCATCAAACTTGATGTTGTCTGTTTGAGTGTATTTTTTTAAATTTTTAAATGTTGCACGTCTTAGGGCTTGCACATCTCGAAAGCGGCTAGCAAAATCAATAACCGCCTGACGAGCCAGCCCCAAAAGCTCAATGACAGACTCATCACGCCCTAAATCCTGCTCTGGAGTACGTCGTAACTCAATGGCATGAAGCCTATGGTTGAGGGCATCAATTAAAAGAGCACGCCGCTTTGGGTTGTCTAGCAAATCATCTTCTAAGTAAGGATTTCTTTGGACAACCCAAATATCTCCTAATACCTCGTACAGCATTCGTGCTGAACGCCCCGTTTTTCGCTCTCCCTGCAAAGACTCCAGTAGGCTCCAAGCCCTTGGTCCAAGCAGGCGAATAACGATCTCACGATCAGAAAAGGATGTGTAGTTATAAGGTATCTCACGCAGGCGAGGCCCACTCTTCATTTCAGAAGCTAATTGTTGGAGGAAAATTGGTGCATTCATAGGTATAGCTAGATGTTACCGCAATGCACAATTCCCTTATAAATCAGTGATATCTGAAGCCTTAATTTTAAAGATTTTGATGGCAACAAAGGTATTTGGCTTAGAGGATCATTTCTTATGCGACTACTAAATTCACCTAAAAACCACACATTAGGTAATTTAGTCTGATTTACTCCAACCCTTGACCAAAACCCATTGAGTGCCAGCAACAAAGGCAATCAATGTTGCATAGGTGTACATTTTTCCGTCTTCCCCAGTCAATATGATGCCTCCCACTAAAACAAGACTGCCGACCAAAAAATTGATCAAAAAACGACCAAAAAGTCCCAGTAATGGTTTTTGTAGGGTTGAGTTGAATTTAAAAAATGAAACAAACAAGCCAATTAATAGGGCAGGTGAAAGTAAATTAACAATATAAAGGGTCAATGTAGGCATGTCCATCCACATAATTTTATAATGCAAGGATGGCAGTCTGGGCTTTGGGCCTCAATCACATTTCCGCTCCACTCGATTTGCGTGGTCGCTTTGCCTTTGCCGTTGAACATTTGGGTCCAGTCTTGTCTGGCTTGCTTAGCAAGATGCAAGACCCAACTGAAGCAGCAATTTTGTCCACCTGCAACAGAACTGAGATTTACTGTGCCTCTGACAAGCACTCGCTGCCTCAAACTTTGGATTGGTTGGCTCATTCTGGGGGGGTAAGTGTTGAGACCCTTCAGCAACACATTTATTTGCTTGAAGATGCTCAGGCTGCACGACACGCTTTTAGGGTTGCCAGCGGGCTAGATTCGATGGTTTTGGGTGAGCCCCAAATACTAGGTCAAATGAAAGAAGCTGTGCGGGCTGCCCGCGATGTAGGGGCACTTGGAACGACACTGAGTCAAATGTTTGAGCGCTCTTTCTCTGTTGCTAAGCTGGTGCGAAGCTCTACAGAGATTGGCGCACACTCAATAAGTATGGCGGCTGCGGCTGTTCGTCTGGCCTCCCAATTATTTGAAAACCTTGAAGATCAAAAGATTTTATTCGTCGGCGCTGGCGAGATGATTGAGCTTTGTGCCACTCACTTTGCAGCTAAAAATCCAACATCCATCACGATTGCCAACAGAACCATTGAGCGAGGTGAGCGCTTAGCTAGTCAATTTGGTGGCTCCACCATCGCCTTAGCTGAATTACCTGATCGTTTACATGAGTTCGATATCGTAGTGAGTTGTACCGCTAGTACGTTGCCTTTGATTGGCTTGGGCGCTGTTGAGCGCGCCTCAAAACAGCGCAAACGCCGTCCCATCTTCATGGTTGATTTGGCAGTTCCCAGAGACATTGAGCCTGAAGTGAAATCGCTCTCGGATGTCTACCTCTACACCGTTGATGATCTTTCAACGGTTGTACAAAGTGGCTTGGCCAACCGTCAAGCAGCGGTTGCTCAGGCTGAGATCATCATAGACTCAGGTGTTGAAAACTTCGTCAGCTGGTTGGAAAGGAGAAATGAAGTCCCCTTAATTCAGCAACTCAACAATCAAGCGGATATTTGGCGCGAGGCGGAGATACAAAAAGCGCGAAAACTCCTGGCGAAAGGCGAGAGTATTGATCATGTTTTAGACTCCTTAGCTAAGAGTTTGACTCAAAAAATGCTACACGGTGCGATGACAGAGCTAAGACATTCTGACCCAAACTCGCGTGAACAAGCACACCGATCTATAGAAAATTTCTTCCTGCGCAGCTCCCGCTAGCTGCACGAATCCTTACCCAATTGCTATGAAACCATTTATGCGCTCTCAACTCGAGCGTTACTCTCAACGTCTTGAGGAACTGAACTTCTTGTTGTCCAGAGAAGACATCATGAAAGATATGACTCAGTTCATGAGCCTGTCCAAAGAACACGCCGATGTCAGCGCAGTTTCTGCACCCTTTGAGAGGTGGAAACAACGCTGTGCAGACAAAGAGGAAGCTCAGTCGATCTTAGAAGAAAACTCCTCACTTAGCTCTGATACTCAAAACTCAGACTCAAATGAGATGTTTGAGATGGCCAAAGAAGAAATCGCCGCTGCAGATACTGAACTAGAGCAACTAGAGGCGCAACTCCAGCGTATGCTCCTACCCAAAGATCCTGACGACACACGCCCTGCTTATCTAGAGATCAGAGCGGGCACAGGTGGGGATGAGTCCGCACTTTTCGCCTCTGATTTGCTTCGCATGTACTCTCGCTACTCAGAGCGAATGGGTTGGCGTGTAGAGATGATGAGCGAATCTCAAAGTGAACTGGGTGGTTACAGGGAAGTCGTAATTCGTATAGAAGGTACAAACGTTTACGGCAGGCTTAAGTTTGAATCAGGTGGTCACCGTGTCCAAAGAGTACCAACAACTGAAACTCAGGGAAGAATTCACACAAGTATGTGTACCGTTGCGGTGTTACCTGAACCCGATGAAGCAGTCGCAGTGCAGATCAATCCAGCAGATTTAAGAATTGACACATTTCGGGCTAGCGGGGCAGGAGGACAGCACATTAACAAGACTGACTCAGCTGTTCGCGTTACTCATCTGCCCACAGGAATCGTTGCAGAGTGCCAAGATGACCGTTCACAACATAGAAACAAAGCGCGCGCGTTGCAAGTTTTATCAGCTCGACTTCAGGAAAAAGAGCGCTCTGAGCGCGCAGCCAAAGAAGCCGCCACTCGCAAAGGACTCATTGGTAGCGGCGACCGCAGCGAGCGAATTAGAACCTACAACTTTCCTCAAGGCCGCTTAACCGATCACCGAATCAATCTGACTTTGTACAAACTCACCTACATCATGGAGGGTGATATGGAGGAAGTGATCACTGCGCTTGAGCATGCCAGACAGGCCGAGCAACTCGAAGAACTTGAGGTGGGTGGCTTATACAAGTAAGCATACAAAAAGACTCGCCCATTTTGTAAAAGACTTTACATGCTTATTAAAGACGCTATCTCTTGGGCTAAGTCACTTGGTTTGGAGAGAAACGATATCCAAATTTTGTTATTGCACGCACTTGGTCGAAACACATTTGACAAAGCTTATTTAATTGCTCACGACCAAGACCCACTTTCTTCTAATATCTTTGAACAATTTTCTGAATTCGTAACTCGAGCCCATCACTCTGAGCCCATTGCTTATATCACTGGACATAAGGAATTTTATGGCCTCAACTTTAAAGTAACTCCAGACACTCTAATCCCTAGGCCCGACACTGAAACACTTGTTGAATGGGCTATTGAATGTTTAAAAACATCAAAAGTCCTTGGAAGACCTCCTCGAGTACTTGACCTAGGTACGGGCACAGGTTGCCTTGCCATCAGCATCAAACACCACCTCCCTAGTTGCATGGTTTGGGCTTCGGACATTAAAAAGACCACTCTAGAGGTCGCAAAACATAATTCAAAAGCACTCAAAAGTGAGATTAATTTCCTAGAAGGTTCTTGGTTCAAGGCCTTAGAAGGCCAAACATTAAAAGATAATTTCGATTTAATTATCTCAAATCCACCCTACATCAAAGCCAACGACACGCATTTGGCGTCTCTAACTTTTGAGCCTGAGCAAGCACTTATCTCAGGGGATGAGGGCTTGGACGATCTGCAAATGATTGCGTTAAATGCCCTAGAGCACCTCACTCCTGGGGGCTGGCTACTTCTGGAGCACGGTTACAACCAAGGTCTAGAGGTTCAATCACTGCTGCGCCAAAATGGCCTAAAAGACGTGCAAAGTCGCAATGACATTGCGGGAATCTGCAGGTGCACTGGTGGACAGCGCCCAAAAATGGAATAATACGACTTTTAAAACCTTTTTCAGACTGCGGAGAGTCTTCTATGAGCGATGTTCACCAACAAATCGATGACCTTATCAAAACCAACGATATCGTTCTTTTTATGAAAGGCAATGCCAGCTTCCCTATGTGCGGATTCTCTGGTCGCGCAATCCAACTGATCAAAGCCTGTGGTGTAGATACACACAAACTTAAGACTATCAATGTATTAGATGAGCCAGATATTCGTCAAGGCATCAAAGAATATAGCAATTGGCCAACCGTGCCACAACTGTATGTCAAAGGTGAGTTCATTGGAGGCTCAGACATTATGACTGAAATGTTTGAAGCGGGTGAGTTACAAAAGGTACTGGTTTCTTAATCTTTTAACTTCAATCTTATGGATGGCCAATTTTTTCAAATTGGCTAACTAAACTTAACACTAGGGGACTGATGAATCAACATCAGTCCCCTAGTGTTTTGAGCTCCAGTAAACTCTTTTTAAAAGCACTGTCTGGGCATAAGTGGTGTCTTGCGTGTTGCCGTTGTAGCGGCCTAATGCTTTAACAAGCTCCTCGTTTTCTAAATCCAAGTAATGTCTAAGAATCACACATCCAAATCTTATGTTTGTTTGCAAATGCAGCAATTTAGCGCTTGGCCCAATGAGGTCTAGCAGTGTCGCTTGCGAAGTGTTTTGAGGAGCATTATTAGCGATTTTTGACTCAACCTTAGAAACCCAAAAAGGCATCACCTGCATATACCCAACTGCACCGGCCGAGCTTATGGCGAATTTATTGAATCCACTCTCTACCTGGATAAGTGCCAATACTAAATTTGGATCTAAGCCAGACCTTTTGGATTCATACCAGACCGTTTGTAAAAATACCCGTTGAAATTCAACAGAGGACAATTCAGCATAAGTATTTTTCCCAAAACGTCCATTTAAGTGGCTCGTAAATCGCGGCAACACATCCCCAATCCAACCAATGGACTCTTGCTTGAGTTTTAAATTGTTCAGTGAGCTTGGTTCTGGAGGAGGTTCGTTGTAGAGTGCGCCACTCAATACAGCATGAAAAGAGTCTGTCAATTCCTCCTCTCTTTGAGCGCCCGCAAAAGCGGTGTTGATATTAAAGCTAAACAACCCCCATAGGCAACAAAAGCTTGCAAGCCAACAGGCTCGAGGGATGACTTTATTTGGCATCCTTGTACCTT
>Ga0208618_1000142_pt1 | contig 32951 bp, 41 predicted proteins | sample CryBogCBE18Jul08_FD_184585 | JGI IMG/M metagenome (GOLD analysis project Ga0208618, IMG submission 184585) | Freshwater microbial communities from Crystal Bog, Wisconsin, USA - CBE18Jul08 (SPAdes) | ecosystem: Environmental > Aquatic > Freshwater > Lake | place: Crystal Bog, Wisconsin, USA...
AAGCGGAAACACCGATTTAGATTTGTTGTCAAATGGATTTAAATTCAGGTCGTCAACCGGTGGATTAAATGGCAGTGGCGGCACTTACATCTACGCCGCATTTGCGGAAAATCCGTTCAACTCCAGCAGGGCGCGTTAACCATGACCGATTATCAAACCCTTATAGACATAGTTGGCGGCGCAATCCTGACGGTGGCGGGGTGGCTTCTGCGTGAACTATGGGGCGCGGTCAAAGAACTGCAACGTGATTTGAATAAACTGGAAGCCAATATGCCAAAGGAATATGTCTTGAAGGTAGATTTAGACCAGAGAATGAAGCATATTGAGGATATGTTCCAACGTATTTACGACAAACTTGACAATAAGGCGGACAAGCCATGAGCACTACAACCAACCTTGCCCTGAACGAGCCAGCGTATAACAGCACGTCGCCAACGTGGGACCAGCCGCTTAACTACAATTCCACCATCCTTGACCAGATGTTTGGCAACACAACAGGCGTTTCCGTCAACACGGGCGCGTCGACCTACACCAACATTGCCGCTCCAAGCGCCACGGGCGCGGGTTCAACGTCCCAGTGCATGAGATTTAACCTCACGGGCGCTTTGTCAGCCAACCAAACGGTTCTTTTGCCGCAGGGCATCGCGGGTATGTGGGTTGTAACCAATAACACGACAAATTCGTTCACCGTCACGGTGGGATCCAACAACGGCAGCAACGCATCCGCCGGAACAACGGTGGCCGTCCCGCAGGGCTACAATACGCTGATTTATTGCGATGGCACGAACGTCAAGAAAGCCGACGACGGCGGTGTTACGGGTACGCCAACCTTCTCAGGCATTACGGTTACAGGCACGGCAACCATCGGCACAGCGGCCATCACGACTGAGACCGTCACGACATCAACCGTCACAACGCAGACCGTTTCCGGTACGTCCCAGATCGCTTCGCTCGGCGTAGGCACGGCGGCTTCTGGTACGACAGGCGAAATTCGCGCCACCAACAATATCACGGCGTACTATTCCGACGATAGGCTTAAAACCCGTTTGGGCGAAATTGATAACGCCTTGGACAAAGTGAAATCGCTTTCCGGTTTTTATTACGAAGCAAACGAGACGGCTCAGGCGCTTGGCTATAAGGTTTACAAAGAAGTCGGTGTATCTGCCCAATCGGTTCAGGCTGTTATGCCGGAAGTGGTAGCCCCCGCTCCAATCGACGAGCAGTACCTGACTGTCCGCTACGAACGTCTTGTCCCCCTTCTCATTGAGGCCATTAAGGAACTTTCCGCTAAGGTTGAAAAACTTGAAGGGGAAAAAGAATGTCGTCTTTAACGCCGTCAACTGGCGCGATTTCTGTCGGCAATATCGTCACGTCGTTCCCATCAGTTGCGGCGTACAACCTTAATGCCTATCGCGGCAGGACATATTACACGGGCAACAACTATCAGACGGCGACCTTTTCGTCTGGCGCGATTACTATGGCTGACTTTTACAGCACGGCAGACACGTTCACTGGGTTTACGTCGGTAACCAATTATTCCATTGGTACGGTCGGATATCCTCCAAACGACCAAAACGGATACGCCGGATATTTGAACGGTAGGGTTTCGTTTTCTCAAACGACAGGAATTTATTGCACGGTCGATGCGTGGTCTGCTGATTCCCAAACGGGCGCTGGCGGAACATATCAACTTGCCACGGCGGCTCAAATCTTGAGCGGTAAAACGCCTCAACAGGGTTATTATTACAACGGCGCTGCACAATTTTCGGCTGGACGCGATACGTCTTGCATCGGCTTTTATCTATCTTGGAACAATACGAATTTTATTATTCAGGTTTATTGGGCCAAAAAAGGCAATCCGTTTGACGGCAGTTATGGCGGCATTGTTGGGCAATTTAACATTTACCCGTACTTTTGAGTGATACATGACCGATTTTACATGGACCTTTCCTCAGTTTATTGTCAGCCCAACGTCGGATGGCTTGCCTAATGTCGTGACTGCGATCAATTGGGTTTGCACGGGCACAAATGGGTCAATCTCATCATCGGCCTCTGGTACGGTACAATTGGGTGCGCCAAACCCCGCTGAATACATTCCCTATGCCGATATAACGTATGCGATGGCGTTTGCGTGGGTCGATCAAAGTATAAATATGAGGGCGGTTGAGAGTGGCATAACAAGCCAATTGTCGCAATTAACCCAGCCAGTTGTTCAGACCCAAGCGCCGCCGTTTTGAGGTTATCATGGATCCATTTACGCTCATAGCTGCTGCGACAACAATATATAATTCAATCAAGTCCGCCGTCGATGCAGGGCAGGATATGATGGCGACCGCCGAGAAGGTGAGCAATCTTTTTGGGAAAGTGGGCCAGATCGTTACGATTGCATCAACACCTCGCAAGAAAAAGCTGTTTCAATCGCAAGCCGAGTTTGAGGCCGAAGCGGTCAAGATATACGCCGTTAAAGCCAAAGCCCTCGATATGCAACTTCAGGTGAAAAACTTGTTCGTTGGCCAATACGGCCCCGCGGCATGGGAAGGAATTCAACGGCAAGTGATTGAAATGCGTAAGGAGGCGGCTCGTCAGGCTGCGGCTGCATTAAAGGAACAGGAAGAGGCGCGTAAGGATTTGATTATGGTGAGCAGCATTGTTGGGTTCTTGGTTCTTGGCATTGCTTTGATTGGTATCGTTTTAACTTTAACGGTGAAATAACATGGACATTCTTAAAACCTTTGGCCCGTTGATCGGGTCGGTGGCTCCCACGATTGCAACAGCTCTCGGTGGCCCTATCGCGGGTATGGCGGTTAAGGCCGTATCAAATGCCCTCTTCGGCCATGAGAATGGCACCGAGGACGACATTATGTCGGCTCTTGCCAATCCTACTGGCGATCAGTTGGCTGCGCTTAAAAAGATTGACGCCGACTTCAAAGTTCAAATGAAATCTTTGGACATTGATTTGGAACGTATCTCTGAACAGGATCGCGATTCAGCTCGTAATATGCAGATCGCAACCCGCGACTGGATCCCCCGCGTATTGGCTGTGGGCGTCACGCTGGGCTTCTTCGGCATCATTGCGTACATCCTGCACTTTGGCCTTCCAGCCACGGGCGGTGAAGCATTGCTTATGCTGATCGGTACGCTCGGGACTGCATGGACAAGCGTCATGGGTTTTTATTTTGGCTCTTCTGCTGGGTCCAAACAAAAGACCGATGCACTCACGGCTTCTTTGGGGAATAAACAATGAAAGAAAATTTCGAAAAATGTTTTGCTCTTATTCTAAAAGAAGAGGGCGGCTATGTTAACGATCCACAAGATCCGGGTGGAATGACAAACTTTGGCGTAACAAAACGCGCATGGGAGGCTTACGTCGGACATGAAGTCGATGAAGCGACAATGCGTGGCTTAACGCCCGAGCTTGTCATGCCGTTTTATAAATCTTTGTATTGGGACAAAAACAAAGGGGATTTGCTTCCTTCTGGCGTCGATTATGCATTGTTCGATTTCGAAGTAAACTCCGGCGATGGCCGAGCCGCGAAAATTCTTCAGGCTTGCGTTGGTGCGGTTCAAGATGGGATCATCGGCGATGGAACATTATCATTGGTCAACTCGTACGATCCCATTGACTTATCCGCGCAAATCTGCGATAATAGACTTGCCTTTTTGCAATCTTTGCCGGGTTGGTCTCATGATGGCCATGGCTGGAGCAACCGGGTTGCATTTGTAAAAGAAACTGCTGCAAAAATGGTTGGATAGTAATGGATTACAATACCTACGTCCAGCAGATAGCAACCATGGCAGTTGTCCCAACAACGGACACAAACTTTCAAATCATTTTGCCTCAAATGATTTCTTATGCCGAACTGCGGATGCAGCGTGATCTTGATTTCCTTTCAACCCAAATCAGCAATTCATCTTATTCTTTTACGTCCGGCAATGGGACTTTAACAATTCCGACTTCTCAATTCGTCGTTATGGAAACATTTGAAGTAATTGACAATTTAGGAAACTCTTCTGCTCTTCTGCCAGTCGGAAAAGAATTTATTCAAAATGTATATGGCACAGGTTCAACGCAAGGGCTTCCGCAATACTTTGCTGTTTATGGCGGCGACTCTGCGACAACTGGTTTAACTAGTCAAAATATGATTGTTGGTCCAATACCGGATTCGACTTATTCCGTTCGTTTGACAGGAACAGTTCGCTCTGCGCCATTGTCTGCTACGAATACGCAAACTTATATATCAGTTTATTTGCCAGACATGATGATCATGGCTTCCATGATTTATATCTCGGCCTATCAACGTAACTTTGGTCGGTTGAACGACGACCCAGCCATGGCTCAAACTTATGAAAGCCAATACCAAGGATTGCTCAAAAGCGCCATGGTCGAAGAGAACCGCAAAAAATTTGAATCCGCTGCATGGACGCCTTATTCTCCTGCACCTTTTGCCTCGCCAACGAGGTAACAAATGCCTCATAATACAATCAAGCTAAAGCCCGGCATTGAAACCAACACCACTCCGGCGTTGAACGAGGCGGCATATTCTGCTTCTCAGCTTGTTCGTTTTCTCCCAGAACGTAATGGTTATGGTTTGGCTCAAAAGCTCGGCGGTTGGGTGGCTTATTATGCGTCTTCAATCGGCTCCAAAATACGCGCCCTTAAAGGTTGGGCAGATCTTAATGCTGTAAACCATCTTGGCATCGGAGCAGAATCTTCTCTCAATGTTTTGACGGGCAACAATCTAACCAATATTACCCCCCAAACATCGATCACAAACACGGCTCCAGTTTTTTCAACAACGGCTGGTTCTAGCACTGTAACTGTTACCGATTCAAATATCACGGCATCTGTATTGGACTACGTCAACTATGTTACCCCCGTTTCGGTTGGCAGCTTGGTTCTTACTGGCCCATATTTAATTAAATCAGCCGCAGGTACTCAATACTCAATCACCGCCGCATCAAATGCCACGACAACGGCTAATACCTCTACAAACACGGTCGCTGGCTCATTTGTTGTTGGCAATACCTATCAAATCGTTTCGGTGGGCAGCACTGATTTTACACTTATAGGTGCAGCAGCCAATACGGTTGGCGTCATCTTCAATGCTACTGGTGTTGGATCTGGCTCCGGCACAGCGCGTCTTGTTGCTGAATATGCCTTTGCCACTACCAACGGCTCTTCTATTGTAACAACTTATTTTGACAACCACGGCCTTACCGTTGGAGGTTCATTTTATGTGGGCGTCTCTACAACGGTCGGCGGTATTCCTCTTTTTGGTCTTTACACTGTTCTTAGCATTACAAGCACAAGCATATTTACGTTTTCTGCGGCAAACAGCGCGACTTCAACCGTTGGACCAACAACGTCTACCGTTATTAATAGCGGATTAATTCGTTCTAATTTTTATGTAGCAATTGGCCCCCAGCCTGTTGGAACGGGGTTTGGCGTTGGTGGTTATGGTACAGGCGGCTTTGGTATTGGAACAACACAACCTAGCGTCCCCGGCACACCGATTACGGCTACCGATTGGACGTTAGATAATTTTGGCCAAGATTTGATTGCCTGTCCGGCAGGTGGCGCAATTTATTATTGGGATCCAAGCGGTCAATTACAAAATGCTCAAATTGTTGGAGGTAACGGTCCTCTTATAAACAGTGGCATCTTCGTCGCCATGCCTCAACGCCAAGTAATTGCTTACGGATCGTCGTTTACGCTTTCGCCCGATCCGCTTTTGGTTCGCTGGTCAGATATTGGCGATTTTACGTCATGGAATGGCACCGTCACCAATCAGGCGGGTTCTTATCGCATTCCGACAGGATCCAAGATTGTCGCTGGCATCCAAGGTCCACAGCAGGGTCTTTTATGGACTGACCTTGATTTATGGGCCATGCAGTATGTTGGGTCTCCGTTTGTCTACGGGTTCAACAAAATTGGCTCAAATTGCGGCGCTGTATCGCGTCACTGCTCAGGACAATTAAACGGCGCTGTCTATTGGATGAGCCAAAAGCAATTTTTTATGATGGTTGGTTCGGGCGTTCAATCTATCCCATGTCCTGTTTGGGACGTTATTTTCCAAAATATCAACACGTCATATCTTTATAAGGTTGCTTGCGGTGTAAACAGCCAATTCAATGAGATTACATGGTACTATCCATCCGCATCATCCACCGAGAATGATAGCTATGTTAAATACAATACGGTTCTCCAACAATGGGACTTTGGGACTTTGGGTCGTACTGCTTGGATTGATCAATCTGTGCTTGGGCCTCCCATTGGTGCTGGGTCTGATAATTACCTTTATCAACATGAAGTAGGCAACGACGCGGCTAACGGCACCCAAACAACCGCCATGCTGTCGTCTTTCCAAACGGGTTATTTTGAGCTTAATGAAGCCGATAACTTGATCTTTATCGATCAAATATGGCCCGACATGAAATGGGGTACGTATTCCGGCAACCCTAATGCTACGGTGCAGATTACGTTCTATGTTACCAATTACCCCGGCGATACGCCTGTTCAGTATGGCCCATACACCATGACGCAAGCTACAGAATATATATCCGTTCGGATCAGGGCGCGTTTGATGGCTTTCAATATATCGTCCAACGACGTTGGTACGTTCTGGCGGCTAGGTGCTATTCGGTATCGCTATCAGATTGACGGGAGGTTCTAATGGGTGCATCGCTCGACGATATCCTAACTACCCAGAAAAACGGCGTAATCGCCATCAATAATCTTTCCGGTTATTTGCAGACACTTGCCACAGAAGTAACAATCCTTGCTGGCTTTGCGGCAGGTAACAATCCAACCAACTCATGCCCAACGGTTGTAGCCACAACAACGTCTATTGTGGTCGGCAAGGGTATTATGTTTAGCATTTCCATTCCCGCGTCGTCCGGCTCTAACCAAGTGCTTATTTATGATTCGGCTACGGTTGGGGGCATTGGGTCATCTAATTTGATTTACGAATCACTACCCGCCAACGCCTCTAACTTCGTACCATACCGTGATACACGTATCCATTATTCCAATGGGTTGGTTGTGGTTTGCCAAACTGGTATGTCCGCTGTCGTTTCTTACACACCAAATATTTGAGGATAATTATGCCCTTAACGCCTGGCAAATCTCAAAAGACGATCAGCCATAACATTTCCGAGATGATTCATGCTGGTCATCCTCGCGATCAAGCAATCGCTGCGGCATTGAACACCGCTCGTCACACAAAAGCAACTGGTGGCGGATTGTATGCGAACATTCATGCCAAGCAACAGCGCATCGCTCATGGTTCAAAAGAACACATGCGTAAACTCGGATCAAAAGGTGCACCGACCGATGAAGCATTTGCGGCATCCGCTCGAACAGCAAAAGCTGAAGGTGGGCCATTCGCCGACATGAGTTACGACAAAGGCGACATGTCTTACACAAAGTCGAATTTTCCGATTCAACATCAGTTCCATGAAGGCCCGATCCATTCCCCGGTCGCAGGGCGCACGGACCATTTGCCAATGACGGTTGCCTCTGGTTCATACGTCATTCCTGCCGACATCATCGGTGCAATGGGCGAAGGCAACACGATGGCCGGGTTCAAAATTGCTCGGCGAATGTTCAGCTCTCCGCCTTATTTCAATAAACAAAAACAGCCCTACGCTTCCGATTCCGCGCCTTATGCGGAAGGCAAACCATACGGCGCTCGCGCGAGCGGCGGAAAAACTCCAGTCGAGATCGTCGCGGCTGGCGGAGAATACGTAATTTCTCCGGAAGACGTTACGCACCTTGGAGGAGGCGACATCGACCATGGTCATGAGATCTTGGACGAGTTCGTGAAAAGTTACCGTAAAAAGACGATCGATACGTTGAAGAAACTTCCTGGACCAAAGAGGGATTGAGTCAAATGGAAAATGAACTAAATGTCAGGGTCGGAACACCCGAAGACGTGGACGGAATGATGCAACTTGCGCTTGCAGCTTGCGAAGAAAATGGACTGACGAATCCGAATCCAGCAAAATTGCTGAATGAGATTTGGGCCGGGTTGACGAGGCAATATGGTATTGTTGGGATCATTGGTCGCTCCGGCGAGCAATTCGAGGCAGCTATTTTGCTCAGAACGGAACCTTTGTGGTATTCTGATGATTTAACGATTGTCGAACGTGCGATTTTCGTTCATCCTGACTTCCGCAGTGCAAAAGGTGGTCGAGCGAGAAAACTTTGCGAATTTGCGAAACAAACCGCAGAGGTTCTTCAGATCCCACTGGTTATTGGAATTCTCAGCTCTCAGCGAGTCGAAGGCAAAGTTCGGCTTTATGAGAGACAATTTGGGCCTCAATCTGGGGCTTATTGGATTTATGGCGGAAGAACAGGCGAGTGGAAAGATGAATCCATGGCCGACACGCATTTGACGGAGCATTGAAATGGGCGGCAAGACCGGGACGACTACCCAAAGCGTTCAAATCCCACCAGAGGTATTGGCGAGGTATAACTCGGTCAACGCGACCGCGCAACAAACCGCCGCTCAACCGTTTCAACAATACAGCACGAATCCAAATGCTTTTGTTGCGCCTTTGAATGAACAGCAACAGGCTGGCATCAGCAATATAAACCAACAGGCAAATGCGGCTCAGCCAGCTTATGCAGCGGCCATGCAGGGCACTTCTCAGGCTTACGGCGGATTGTCCCCTCAAGGCTTTCAGCAAGGCGTGGCGGGGTATATGAACCCGTTCGTGAACCAAGCCATGGGCGCGACCGCTGCACAAATGCAAAATGTTAATCAGCAGCAGCAACAGCAACTTTTGGGGAACACCATAACTCAAGGCGCTTTTGGTGGCGACCGTGGCAACATCGCGCAAGCTGCATTGATGAACCAACAAAACCTCGCTTTGGGCAACACGCTTGCGAACATGGCCCAAACAGGCTATCAGGGCGCGGCACAAAATTATCTCACTGGTTTGGGTCAACAAGGTGCATTGGCAGCGCAAATGGGCAACCTCGGCGCAGGTGCTCAAGCTGCAGGACTTCAAGGTGCTCAAGCTCAGCTCGGCGCAGGAACGCTCGGCCAACAAACTCAGCAAGCTGGGAATACGGCACTCTACAATCAATTCCTTCAACAGCAAGCCTATCCATTTCAGGTTGCTCAATTCTTGGCGAATATTGCGGAAGGAACGGGAGCGCTTTCGGGTTCGACGACAACGACGAATCAACCCATGCCGTTTTTCTCGGATCGTCGGCTCAAGCATGATATCAAACGTATTGGCGAGTCCGACCATGGCCTTCCGATTTATGCGTTCAAATATAAGCATGATCCAGAAGGCCATACGCATGTCGGCTTTATGGCAGATGAAGTCGAGCATGTTCACCCCGAAGCCGTCGGCCTCGCGGGTGGATATAAAACGGTTGATTACGACAAAATTGCCAACGACAATGGTCGCTCGGAAGGCGGCATGGTCGGACCTCAGCATGAAGGTTCAGGGTTCATGGCTGGTGGGCGCGAACATCATGCGGTGACAGGCTCCGTTGGCTCGAGCTACGACCCATACGATCCAAACAACATACAAAACATTATTGCTCGCCAACAAGCAGGGTTGGCTTCTGGCGAAAATAGTTTCGTTCCAGCGGCTCGCCAGTTGGCCAACGCAACAGGCAAAGCCTCGCGTGTTCCTCTTGAACAAGGCCCGCATTACAGTTTGTTGAAAGCAGAAGGGAATCCGGCTCAACACCCAACGGGCATGGAACAAACGATGGGCGGATTGAAAACCGCTGAGACCATTGCCGATTTGTTCAAAAACAATCCAAAAACTGGCGACAAAGGTTTTGCCGCAATGTTAATGGATAAAATGGGAATGAACAAATCCCAGAACGCAGATCAAAATACACAACAAAACCAGTCGCAAAATCCTGCTCCTGCGGCTCCTGCGCCAACCCCACCCGTAAAAACACCGGACACTCAACATTCAGAATCGGAAATTCCGCTTCCTCCGATTCGTTCGGAAGGTTTGGCGAGCGCTGATTTCGCGCCCGGCGATGATTTGACTGCCGCAACAGGCGGAAGGATGCACCGCGCACTCGGTGGTGGAGATACACCTTATGCAGATGATTCTGGTGGTAAATTAGATATTCCTGACGAAAAAAATCAGCATACTCTCATGACTGCGCAAAATCCAACAGGTTCAACTTCGCAAACAGGTTTGGGTGTTGGGGATGCATTGGCTTTGGCAAAAGGCGCGGCGAGTGCTGGATCTGCGCTCATGGACTTTTTGCCAATGCTTTTGGCGGCAAAAGGCGGTCGCATGGGCCACGCAACAACAGGCACAGTTTCCGACGATGAAAATTTGCCAAACTATCTGAACGCTCTCGGCAAAATCGAAAGCGGCGGAAACTACGGCGCACTCGGCCCAACGACGAAAAGAGGTGACAGGGCTTATGGTAAATATCAAGTCATGGGCTCGAATGTTGGCCCATGGACGCAGGAAGCTCTCGGCAAAGCAATGACGCCAGAAGATTTCTTGGCGGACAAAAACGCGCAAGAAGCAGTCGCGAAACATTATTTTGGTCAGGCATTAAGCAAATACGGAACTCCGCAAGATGCCGCTTCTGTTTGGTTCACGGGCAAACCGCTTGCAAAAACCACGCAACAAACAGCTGACATAACTGGCACGACTGTTCCAAAATATCTTCAGCGTTTCAACAAAGCTGCAGGTCTCGGTCAAGTCGCTGGCCTCGATCAAATTGGCGGAGGAGACGACACTCAACAGCCTTCATGGTTTCATCCCGAAGTCGCGGATTCATACAAAGCTCTTCCCGGCTCGAATCAATACGCAGAGGCCGACCTCCCGACCGCAACGAAACAAGTTGGTGGAACGGAAGATACAACCCCTGCGGCTCCTCCTGCAGAAACACCAACAGGTGGCCTCGCTCCGAATGAAGGATACGAAGCTGCGAAAAAGGCTTTGAATCCACCGAATGTTTGGAGCGAAGTCGGAAAAGGACTTGGTGTTCCTGAAAAATATCAAGATTCGAATCTCTGGGTTCCGGCTTTGGCGGGACTTGGTTCGATGCTTTCATCGAAAAGCCCATATCTCCTGCCAGCTCTCGGCGAAGGGCTCGTGGGAGGCGCAGCAGCATATTCTCAACTCCAGCCTCAACAAGCTCAAACTGAACAAACTCGTGCCGAAACGATGGCTGTTCTTCAGGGTATTCCACGCGAAAACTTCTTGCCGAACGGTGACGTTCTCGTTGAAGGGCCAGACGGCAAACCAATGCCAATGGGCGCTCAAGAATATTCAATTCTTAAACTCACGCATCCTGAGCAAGTCAAACTCTGGAACTACGGAGTTAAAGGCAAAGCAGGAACCGCAACGGGCCTCGCTGGAGCCGCTGGCGACACCGGAACGGCGACTGGGCTCGGCGGAACGAAAACGCCGCCTGTTGCCCCGCTCACGGGTGACGAGAAGGGCGTCATCGACGCCGAAGATCCGATGGCCCTTTCGGACGAGGAAAAGAAAGCGGTTGCGGCGGAAACAATTCAGTTGGCTGGAAAATACCGCAAGCCAGACGGAACGCCGGATCTTTCCTCGCTTCAAACGGTTCGCCCGAACCTGACGAATACATATCGCCAAGCTGCATTGGATGCTGCCCCTGTTCAGAAAAACAACGGCATTTATGCTGACATTTTGACATCGCGCGACGACCATGAATTGACGGGCGGCGGCAAATACGCTGAATGGTTCGAAGGATTGCGTTCGGCGCTCGACGACATTTCGAGAAAGTTTGGTGGGCCGGGCTATCACTACAAAGAAGGTGCTGCTCTGGAAGAAGCTCAAAAGATTTACGCTCAAAATTTGGACGCCGCTCAAAAAGCTGGCGACAACCAAACGGTCGGGAAGCTGAATATTTTGGCGAAAACTTATCCTTGGATAAACAATACGCAACTTGGCTCCGCGAAAAACATGGCTCAAATCATGACAAATACGCAAATGCCAATCGATCAAAATCGCCTCGCTCGATATATGGTTTCCTCCACAGGCGCTGCCGGAAAATTTTTGCCTGAAAGCGAATACGTTGGCGAAAATTTTGCTGAACAATACAATCGCCGCGCTCAACCGCTTCAAGCCAAAGAAGCAACCGTTCTCGAAAAAATGATGACAACGCCGCCTGTGACGGCTTCTGCGGATCCAATAAAAGATCCAGAAACAGGCAAGCCAATGCCAACGATGTTCTCATTCCTTCAGCGTTATGGCGACAAGCTGAGCGGCAAACAGCTGAAAGCAATCGCGGCAGAATTCGGTGCTGATCCATCGATCTTCCGTTATTTCCCACGGATCCGCACACAATACGCAGGGGCGCAATAATGAGCAATGAGACGAATCCTGATCCATTTGGAAATATTGATTTTCTCGGCAAACCAAGAGGCGTTGCGCCTTCTTCGGATCCTTTCGCGGAAACGACTTTTGGTATGCCACAGCATTATGAATCCTCGTTGGCGGCGAACAAGATCGAATCCAATCAACCCACACCTTCCGCCACGGAAGGAACCCCAGCCCTTGTTCCGCCGAAGCCCGACCCATACGCAAATTATATGGGCCGAATAAAATCCGCCGGAACAGGCCTCGCGAACGTCGCATTGAACACGGCTTATCGTATTCCCGACACTGTCCAAATGGCCAAGGACGTTGGCTCATGGGGATATGGAAAAATATTCGGTGAAGAAAAACCTCAGCAACCCGCACCAACGGTTGCGCCGGGGGACGTAAATGCTTTGCCGGAAACACCTTCGCAAGCGATGGCTTCGAAAACCCGCGCCCGTACCGCTCAAGCCCAACAATGGGCTGAAGAGCATCCGGATGTTATGGGGATGGCGGCAGGGTTCGGCTGGATGCCGATGGACGTTGGCACTTCGGCTGAGGCAAAACAACGTGTCGCGCCTTATCTTTACACGCCCCAAACGGAATCCGAAAAGAACATCGCGAGCGACATCGAGGCTGGTGGCACATGGGCCGCTTTGTCCCCCAAATCCGCCTTTGGTACACCTTTTCGTGCAGTGACAGGAGCTGGCCTCGAGCAAATTGGCCGTGGCGCGGAATCAGTTTTGCCCGGCGCAGGAGCCGCCATCCCATTGGTCGGTCAGATCCTTGGCGAAACAGGCGCAGGAACTTTTGCCACATTGAACGACAGCGAATCGCGCTATGTTTCAGCATTGAAAAAAGCCTACGACGAGGATGTCCGCACAGGAAACATTGATCCGTCGAAAATCACGCCGGACATGAAAATCACGGACATTCCTTTCAATCGTCCGAACGCAAGCGCTTTGCGTCGTCTCGCAAAACAGCAGTCCCAAGTCGCAACCGATACGGGCGATTTTGCTGAATTCAACCGCACAGCAAAAGGTGCCATGGACCATGGGCAGTTGCGCGGTCAGTTGGTGAACGACATCACTGGGGACATTGAAAAAATAACAAAAATTCCTTCGAACAATGCCCTCGAAGCGCAAGAAGCAATCAATAACGAATTCAGCAGTCGGAAAACTGCAGCCTACGATGCCGCGAAATCGAGCGCCCCCGGTCAAGCCGTTCCGAGAGATGTTTTCGGAGGATACGCGGAAACACCAATCGTAAATGCTGCGGAAAAGCAAATTCAAGATGCAATCGCCAGCAACCCAAGCAATCCTCGTTACAAAGATATTGTTGTCCCAACCGACACAACACCGGGCAATTATGCTTATTACGAGCAAGTTTATCGTCAGCTTCGCGATTCAGCATTTTTGAAAAATGCGAATTTGCCGACGGATGAAATAAACATCAGCAACGCTCGCGATGCCGCTCAAGGAATAAAAAGCGCTCTCGACAAACACATGACGGTCGATGGCCAATCGCTTTCGGCAAATGCGCGTGGTATCGCTCAGGATCATTTCAATGCGGACAACATCATTGGGGTCGGTGAGAATTTTTTGAATGAAGAACCGCAAACCGCAAGCGAAGCACAAGCCTCCGAACGTGCATTCGATAGCTTGGATCCTGACGAGCGCGGGGCGGCGACCTATGGCGCGTTGAACCAATTCAACAAAATAATCTCCGACGACAACAAAGGCGGATTGAATTGGGCAGCGAAAAAATTCGACACGGACGCTACGTTCAACCGTAAAATGCAAATGTTGCTCGGCAAACGTGCTCCGGATGGCTCGATCGATTTGTCGGACTACGACGCATTGCGCGGAAAAGTTTTGGCCGCTCAAACGCGAGCAAATATTCCAGCTTGGGATGTCGACATAAAAAGCGCACCGCCCTCATTTTCTCAGCGTCATCCAAATATGATAACTGCTTTGGCGGCAGGGGCCGGGTCGGGTCTTCCGGTTGCAGCGAATTATTTGCAGGACTTTCTAATCAACTCGAACCTCATGACAGCAGCAGGTTTGGCGGGGGTTGGCGCGTTGGCCGGAATGGGAACTGCCGCAAAACTGGTGAATGATTCGGCAGTGAAACGGGCGGCGAATGACATCGTGTTGAAAATGTCGACGGGAAATGTTCGCGACCTCGCGGAGCTTTCGCGGCTGATGCGGACGAATCCACTTTATGGTGCAGTTTACAGGGGGATTAACTTGGGTTTATCAAACGAACAAAATTTTAACGCGAACGACAAAATTCGTCGTGGTTGGAAAAAAGGCGGTCGTGCTTTTTTCAAAGGCGGTCGCGTCGGAAGAGCGAGCGGCGGACGCACAGGCAAAAATCCAAAAGCATCGGCAGAAAGATTAATCGCGCTTGCCAATCGTGTGAAAAGCGAGCAAACTAAAGATACCGCACCGCTTTTGAATTTGGACGATACGACTGTTGCGAAAGCATTGGCTGTGGCCAACAAACACATCTGAGGGAAATTATGGAAAATTTTGAACTCGACTTGAAACTCACGGTGGCTCACGTGAACACTGTTTTGAAACATCTTGGAGCGGGAGTTTATGCAGAGGTTGCTGATCTCATTCAGCTGCTTCATGGCCAAGCCAAACCGCAAATTGAAACCGCTGCGAATGCTGCACCAGTTGCAGCGAATGAAGATACTCAGGCTGCTGAGCCTCCCAGTGCAGCCTGAGTAAACTTGGCCGGGTTGAGCGAAACCGCTCCCCGGCCCTTTTTCATATTGCGAAATCAGCGATTGCAATCTCGCGAATTTCGTATGAATTTGTTCTCAATGAAAACCGAGCAATTTTCAGTCTTTTAACTTGCTTCATTGCGAGATAGAAAACTGCCATCGCAAGAACCATCGGGTCACCATAAATTACCAAAATGTCACGAATGGGGTTGAAGTTTTTCAACCGATTGGCAATCGTCCATTCGTAAACTGTCCTTGAGCGCTCTCCAGCCATCTCATCCCTGACCGGAAAATCGCAAACGTAAGTAACGTCATTTGCCATTTTGAACAATGGCTCCGGATCCCATTTCAAATTTGGGTTCAAGGCGAATGCTTTGTCGTACTTTTCTCCGGCTTTCAGCGGAACGTCTTTCGCGGAAATGACCAGAGCAGAAGCGCCACTTTTCGCACGGTTGAAAATCGCAGGTTTGGTATGCAATCCGCCTTCAGGATATTCAACAAGTTTATATGATTTCAGGTTGCTGGCCCGTTGGCGACCGTCTTTGCCAACGAAAACAGAAAACACCTTGCTGTCTTCGACTTCCATGAAACGATTGTTCGCAAGCGTGGAAAGCGCGGCAGACAACGTCGTTTCATCTTGGTCAGGGAAAGCACGCATGACATCGTGAAGCGTCAGCGAGGTCCCGAGAGGCATTTTATGAAGCATGACTTTCACTTGAGCCAAGACTGATGGGTTATTTGGTATACGCATTTCAATTTTCCTTTTCGTTTTTCAGGTAATTAACGTGGAGATCCTTCCATCGATAAAATAGATGGCTTTGTGTCCACGACCGACTGGTGAGACCGTCACCAGATCGATTCCGTAAATCGACAGTTTTCCACGGAGCTTGCCCAACGAGGACAAAATGGACTGTCGAAAATATTCAGGTTTGACTCGAACTCTGCGGTTCATATTTTTCATAAGTTCATCAATCGTAAACTCTTGACCAGCGTGACGCTGCATGAATTCAATCAAAAGTTTTTCACGACTCGAAAATTTCATCGGCTTCCTCCATCATGATGAGTTTGCGGTATTCATCCAATGCGAGATCGGAAATTGATTTTTTGTCCTGAAGGTTTTTCAAGATCCGAGCGTCCGGAGCTCCTTTTGCAACGAGATCGATATAAGTGACACTTCCAGTGGTTCCGTCGCGCCATGTTCTTCCTTCAGATTGCCATCTTGCAAGACTATTGAAGCTGTTTGAATAGTAGATGTTTGTCCGACAGATACCCTGAAGGTTAAGTCCAGTACCCGCCGCCTCGGGCGATGCCACGAGATAAGTGATGCTGCTTCCGGGATCGAGAAATGCCGTGATATGTTTTTGTCTATCATTGTTGGATGTTCCTCCATAATAGTCCACGGCTGATGGGCCAAGGGTTTTCATAACTCGTTTTATGTCTTCGTTGAAGCGGCACCAGATGATGGCCTTGCCCGAACGCTGATCCAGCACGTTCAGGAGTTCTTGGAGCCGGGGGTTGGGTAGGTCGCGAGCAATTCCGTTCTCGTCCACCGCGAAGCCGCAGGAGATCTGCTGCATCCTCGTCACGAGCGCGGCGGCATTGGGAACGGAAAGCGTGACGCCACCCGCCGTTTGTGCCATGAACGTCTGGCGCAAATCCTTCATCAATTTTTTCTGTTCATCGGAAAGCGTGAAAGGTTGCTGGACATAAACCTTGGGCGGCAAGTCCAAAACCTCGTCGGCGTTTATTCGGAAAATATGCGGTTCAATTTTGCGATAAAATTCCTCGACGTTTTTGTGGCCCACGATCTCGAGGCCGAACCCGTTGTCGCGCAACTGGCAATACCGCGAACGGAACGTGGTCACATAACGGTGGCCGAAAATGCGCTCGTCCAAAAATTTGAATTGGCTGAATGCGTCCACGAGGTTTTTGGCGAGCGGCGTGCCAGTCATGATCATCCTGTATTTGCACAGTGCCCCATAGCGAATTGCCATTTTGGTGCGAGAGGCCGTGATGTTTTTTATGTCTTGCGACTCATCGACGATCATGGTCGCCCGGCCCTTGGCGGCTTTCAGGAAACGCAGGATCTTTTCTTCTGCCGGGCCAGTGATCAACGCATCAATATTGATTGCGAAAATTTTCAGCCCTTTGAACCGCATCATCTCCTCGAATTCGCGTTCGCCCTTTTTGGTCTTGTTCCAGACCCAAGCCTTCCATGGCACGACATCCGACATGTGCTTCGGGATTTGCTCGTTCACCCATTGAGCGTGGACGCCGTTCTTGGCAACCAAAAGCACATGGTCCGAAAGCCCATCGCACCAACGGATGCCCATCATCGCAATTCCCGTCCAGCTTTTGCCTGTGCCGATGTCCATGAACAGGCCGAAACAGTCGGGGTATTCACCCTTTTTGAACATTTTTTCCAAAGCGCGAGTCTGGTGGGCTCTGGGCGGCGTTTTGAAGGCGAAGGTGGGTCGGGCCTCGTCGGGCGCGGAAGAGCCGCTGGTGGCCTCCCTAGGGGCCGTAGCGCCCGTCATACCCTTCACCTCGGCGAAAGGAAATACGGATTTCCAAACCTCAATGTTGTAAGGGGTGTTTTCGAACGTGAAAACTTTGCCGCTCGCCCACCGTTTCATGCCCTCGAGCCTTGGAAGCGCCCGAATCATCCGCACGTCATAATCCGATGTGGTTTTTACGCGATTGCCTTCGATCAAAAGATTCATTTACCGTTTCCATTCCGAACCTTAGTTCCAGCCCTTTCTCTCTCTTTAATTTCTAAAAGATAAAGAGGTAGGAACAGATGAAATAAGACTTCTGGCGGAAACGGTAAATAGCGATTTCAATGACTTACCGTTCCCGCCGAGTTTTTTGGCTCAGGCGGCGAGCTGAAGGAGCTCGTCACGCACGTCGAGCTTGAGCTTTGCTTTGTCGCCGAACCATGCGTTGTAGAGTCGAGCTTCGGACTTATTTCCGGCCACGTGATCGGCCCAATGTGTCACGCCGTTGAGGACGCCCCATGCATTGCCGGGGACAGCCCCCGGAGCTTTTTTCACGGACCATAGGACCTGATCGAAGCGCTTGTCGATTGCACCCGGATCGTTCAACAGGCCACTGACCCAGTCCTTTTGGTCATTTTGACCGACGATCGTTTCCGGCATAGGCTGAAAGAACTTTGCGAGGAAACGAACTGTGTCGAACTCGGACATTTTGAGTTGGCTCAGAACCTTTGCATCGAGGCCAGCCTGAACGATTTGTTCGCGAGCGAGGCCGATCGTTTCCTTCGCGGCGGCAGCGTCAAATTTGCTAAGATGGTTTTGCGAATAATCCGCTTCCGATCCACGGAGAGCCATGGCCATGGTGTTGGCGCAAACAACCCGAACGACCGTGGTGCGGACGGTGATCGACTTGCCGACTTCATGCGGCGAGGTGAGCAAAACATAGCCCTTGGAATGATCCGTTTTGTTCACAGTGAAGCCTTCTTGGATCGAGGCCAAGGCCCAAACCATTTTGCCCCCACGGAGCGACCCGGCGGTTTCGAGCTTTGCGCCACCAGCTTCCGTGTATTCACGGAAGAATTCGAGCGCATCCTTATTTTGGAATGGCTTCCACATGTCGCCTGTGACCGTCATGACCTTGTTGTCGGACGAACGCACCAGAGCGCGGCGGAGCGGAAGCTTGACCATTGAGCCGTCTTCCGCTTGGGCGAATAAAGGACGGAGCTTGACTTCCCAATCCAATCCTGCAGCGACGAGCATGTCGTCCACGGATACCGTTGGGTCGACGCGATTGCCGAGGCCATGCCAAGGAACTGCGTTTGCAAATGCCATTGTTTCAACTTCGTGTGCCATTTTGAATTTTCCTATTTTTTACGGTGTTGGGTGAATGGGCCGGGACGAACCCGGCCCGTTGGGTTCAGTTTTGAATAGTGACGTTGCCTTTCATTAGGTCCCAAGCGAGGTCCTGACGGCGACCACCTGCCGCGACGAAATCTTCATACGAGATACCCGGATTTTCCATGATGAAAGCCATGGCCTTGTATCCGAAGCCACCTTCGCGGCGTGGGTTTTCAGTCAGGCCTTCCTTCGGGAAGATCTTCACGCCAGCAAACTCGGACTTGCGTGGAGCCTTTTCAGCCTTCGGAGCGGCACTTTTCTTCGGGGCGGCAACCTTTGCCTTCTTCAAGGTGGCAACAGTTTCCTTAACAGTTTCCTTCGGTGCAGTAGTCATAGCAGGTGTTTCCTTCTGGATTTGAATGAGCTCAGCCTTGGCTTGAGCGAGGGTGAAAATACGCTTTGCAGCAGTTTCCCGGTCAGAGAAATTTTTCACTGGCTGGGCCTTATTGTGGTGATTGTAGAACGTCACCATCTGCGACAAAGTTAAACTCTCGTTTTCGATGAGATCAGCTTCGTCGGAGAAAATCGTGAACCCATTGCCATGCTTGTTGGCGAGGGTACGGGAGGGATAGGCCTTGATTGCGCCGAATTCCTTCCCTGCGAAATGTGCGGTAAAAGTTTTCATTGTTCGTCCTCAATGATCTCGATAAGATTTTGGATTGCTTCTTCAATGGTGGCCCCTTGGCCGTAGATCGGATCTTCGTTATCGTGATCTTCTCCAAGGATGGCTTGGTAATCCCAGTGGCGAACGGGAACTGGTGGGAAAATATGATAGACGATGATTTCTTTTCCGCCAGCGAAATGTTTGCTTGTTGCGTAGGACATCTTTTCCTCCCTCAAACACGTGATTCATAGGTGACGACGACCGAAGGATCTTTTTCGATCTTGCAGGCATCGGACATCTTTTTGAACTGAGCGAGGGTAACGCCGAAAGTCGCCATGACTTTTTCTTCGGACATTTCGGTGTTTTTGCGGAGGTTGACCATGACAAGGAAGTTTTCGCCAACGATGCGGTCAGTGCCAGTGGCGACGATGTCTTTGTGAACTTCTTTGAGTTGAGCGGTGAGCGCTTCGATCTGGGTCTTGATTGCGCCGTATTGGTCAGCAAGAGCATTTACGTTCGACATTTTGTTTCTCCGTTGTAGGCCCGTGTTCGAATCGGCGGACCAGCCCGATGACATCCTTATGCCCGAACTGTACAAAAAAGAAAACGATTTTTTTCACAAAATGTCATCTTTTTTATAAGTCGTTCTTAACATTGACGAATTTAGCTGCAATCTGACCTCTGGATTGGCCCAAGTCCAGCATTCCCCGGTCAAATCTTGAAAACAAACCCAGAGCAAATGGTGCTCTGGGCCGTAATCTATGAGAAAATGGGCCATGGCCTTCCCTTTGGGGGTTTCCAGCGGGAGCGGCGGATCAATACGGATCATGGAGCGGCCTCCTGCGTTTCACCAACGCTCTTTTAATCTTCGCCAGAAGCCCTTCCTTTTTTCCCAATCGATAGGCGACAGTGAGGAGTTCCGCTCCGTGGTAATGGACGATGATTCGGGCTTGATCAGTTCTGTGAGACACATCCCCAAAAGCATGATCCCCGTCCCGATTGCGGGACTTAAAACGATTAAAAATGAAATCATACATTCGGATCCTCCCAATTCAGCGTGCAGTCGATGAACTCACCGGACTGATCGAATTCAACCCATCCGCCGGACTTCAAACACCGCCCCATGAGTTTCATCACTTTTTTGTAAGCCTTGCTTTTCATCCAAACTTTCGTGAACACTGTCTTTTTCATCTCAACCTCCTTTTCACATGCTAGCATTGGCGACATCGCCGGGTTTTTTCATCATCCTCCGCAAATCATCAATGACTGCCGATTTGCGTTGAAGCGCGACTTCAGGTTCCTCTTCCGTTTTGGTCAAGCCGACCACGTTCTTTATGACCTTTAAGCTATGTTTGTTTTTCATCATATCCAGCGCCCGGCAATTCATCGCCGCGAGCTGAAGTCGACCTCCGATGAGAAACCTGTCTTCGTACCAAACGGCTCCCACCTCTTTCATCGCCTTCCGGAGCTCAAGGTCCGTGTCATAAAGCCGACCCTGAATAGAAGACCTGACCCATTCCACAATATCCTTCATCGTGAGCACAAGCGGCTCCTCTTGGCGATTCATTGCTTCGGCGAGGATTGCGGCTTCTTGCTGACCTTCCGTCCGAGAGGCCACTATAAGCTCTTTCTTGCGCTCTGTCATCGGAGCAGGTTGGCCCTTCAAAACGTAGTCGCCATAGTTCTCGGCCCAACTCTTAATTATATTTAAGCCACCACTTTTGAGCCAGTTATGAAAACTCTCGAACTTATTGCGCGGCCATTTTTCTTCGGTGACTTCTGGATAAAACCACCGACGATCGTCCTCCTCGATCTTCAGCGCTCGCATCGAGTTCGAGCAAGCGAACACGTGGCACCAGTTCTCGATGATGTAGGGCCGCTGGTATTTTTCATTCACCTCGACCTCTTTGTCGGTGATCGCAGACTTCAGCTTGTTGTATGCTTTCCAACTATGGCCTGAATAGATCTCATTGATCACGATGAGGCGCTTGTTGGCGAGCCAACCATTGAACTCGGACTGAACGATCTGATTTTCAGTCGGGAAGCCCACGTTTTGCATCCCCACCAATGGGCCGAGGATGGAGCTCCCGAGCGTGGTTTTGCCCACGCCTTGGCGTTCGCTGACGAGAAGGAGCCCATACTCCATTCTGACATCCAACCGCGCAATGAGCGTTGCACACCAACGGAGCGCTTCTTTCAGCTCGCTGTCATTCGGGAACATATAACGCATGAATTCGAGAAAAGGTTCCGCATTGCCCGGCTTGCTTTTCACATGGGTTGGGGTGTGGAGGTTGATCGCGGAGGTCGTGCTGTCCGTCACGATCTTGCCTTTTATGTCCGGACGGTAGCAAAGCTTCGCGGAGCGCCCGTTATATGCCTTCACGATCAGCTGAGACGTTTGATTCGTATTGCTGAATGCCGAAAGCATTTTGTTCATGATGTTTTCGGCTCGAATTATTTCCGGCATTTCCGTGCAAACGAAAAGGTCGGCCTCTTCGACATATGTCCACATTTCTTTAAAATTCTTACGAAGGACGATCGATGGTTTGCCGCGAGGGTTAGGGATCTGGTCGGTCGCCCAAGTAGCAGGATGCAGACAGCTTCTGAACGATGGACCAGTATAATACTCGCGTCCTTCCACGGTTTTGAACATAACTTTCGGAAAGTCATCGGCGAGGTCAAAGCCCTGCGGCCACTCTGAAGTAAACTGCACGTGAAAAGTTGGTATTCTGAGATGGAAAGAGATCGCAGGAACCGCCGCAATGCCGGGCGCGTCATTATCAGATACAATGTATGCACGTTTCACCCCCAATTTTTGAAGCATTGTCCAGTCCGTGCGGGATGGGCTCAGCGCTCCTCCGATCCAACCGATGTGCGCGGCGGCGGAAAGCTCCTCGCCCCATGGATGCGCGGCGAGCTTCTTTTTCATCTCTGGCGATTTGCCCTCGACCATTTCCCGCATGGCGCGTGCGGCTTTCGCGCCTTCATGAATGAAAACGGTCGTGTTGTTTTTCAGCTGATCAATGCCCCAAAGCGGAAGCGGCCCTTCGCTTTCCATCTTGCGCCATTGGCCATCGTCCCAATAGGTCCACGGGACATATTTCTTTTCGCCCTCGCCGAGATCGACGCGAGTTTGAAGCATGATGATTTCATCGTTCAGGTTCCGGAACTCGAACACGTTGCGTGGCGGAAGTTTTTTCACCTCATCCGGCAAATCGACCACATTTTTAAGCAAACGGATCTGGGGCCATTGAACGCTTTGGCAATCGACCTCGATGGCGAGCTTTTCTTTTTCCGTGGGAGCATAGTTGTCCGGCGCTTTCACCGTTCCGTTTTGCTCAAAAAAGATGACCGCGATGTCCTCCCAATATGGGCCTTTGTTTTCCCTCACCACCGCTGTGCGCAGAGAGCGTGGCTCGGCCCCGATCCTTTTCAAATAGGAAGCGACCGCAGGAATATCATTCAGTGACTTGATGCGCATTTTCTTTGTCCTCTATATCGTCAGTGTAACCAATGAAACGTATTTGTGAAACCCGGATCATCCGGAAGTCGGGCGGAACCCGACCTTTTATCGCGTAGAGCGCTTTGCCCGGCTTGCCTCGATCAATGAACTCTTTGCCCATTCGCTCGAACTGGAACCTGTCCACCTTCCCGAAAATGACATCCGTGTCGTCGGCGAGCGTGAGGTTCAGCGATTGCGTGGGCCCGACGACCTCCTTGCCGCCGCGCTTGGCCACGTTCACGGCTTCATTTTCATCGCGCGGCTTAATTTGCCGGGGCGTACAAAAAACGAGAACATCGTAGTCGTAGCCCTTCGTCACCACGTCAATAATTTTTGTGGGCGGCGTGAAAATGTTTCGCTCCGAAGGATCTGGCATGATCCGATTGAAAGCATCGCGGATGGGCCATAAGCTGTCGATCTCGGTCGTCGCATGGGCAAGCATCTTTTCCGCTTTCGCTGGCAAAGGTTCACCCCTGACTCGCGAAGCCATGATTTGCTGAACCATTTTCGGCCCAATGCCGCGCACGTTTTGAACCGGGCCGACGAGTGCCTTTTTGCCATCTTTCCAGCCTACCGTCCATTTGTCCACGGAAAGCTCGCGGTCGACCGGAATGTATTCGATTCCTTCTTCATTCATTTCCCGGAGGATTTTAATTTGTTTCGCGGGATCCGGCTCATGCGTCAGCGTGGCTGCGGCGAACTCGAGAGGGAAATGCGCCTTCATGTATGCGCACCAATAGGATATGATCCCATAAGCCACCGCATGCGAGCGATTGAAACACATAGCTCCATATGCGCAGAGATCGTCCCAAATTTTGTCCAGCATCGGGCCGGACATTCCGCGCCGCATGGCACCTTCTTTGAATTTGTTGCCATATTGATCGAAAAACTCTTTGCCGAGCGATTTGCTCATTGCCTTGCGGAGCGTCGAAACATCTTCCCAACTCATGTCGCCGATTTCGCGGCAGATTTGCATGACCTGCTCTTGATAAGCGACCATGCCCAGCGTGGTTTTCAGGTATGGTTCAAACGTGGGATGAGGATATTCGACCGCCTTGCCATTTTTCCGCTTTGTCCATTCGTTCGTTCCGCCGGAAGCCATCGGGCCGGGCCGAGCGAGCGAAGTCACGGAGATGATGTCCTCGAGGTTTTCAATTTTGATCTGATTGCAGATCGACTGCAATGCTGGGCCATTGAACTGAAAAATGCCGGAGAACTGTTTTTTATTGATCACCTCGAAAGAAGGCTTGTCATCCAGCGGGACACGCTCGAGAAAATGGATGTCTTTTCCGGCCAAGAGGAGGGCATCTTCAAAAACGGAAAGTTGCGTGAGCCCAAGGGCATCGATTTTAAGTAGATTAAGTTCTTCTGCATCTTTTTTGTCGCATTGAGTTGCTCCCGTGCGAGCGTCGACAGCCACGTAATCAGTGACTGGATCTGCAGTAACAACAATTCCCGCTGCATGTTGCGAGTAGTGTCGAGGGTGGCCTTCCATTTTGGTGGCAATAAGGATCTCTGGATATTTTTCCAAAATCTCCTTTCCTGCAGCAGTCGACGTAAATGTGTCCTCAAGCGTATGCATTGCTCGAGAGTCTCCGGAAGATCGAATGATGAGGCTGTCAAGGACTCGAGTGCAGAGGTATTTTGGAATACCCAGCGCAGTTCCTGCTTCATCAATTGCTGAACGTGGGCGATATAACGCAACAGTTCCCAGTCGAGCGACTCGTTCCTTCCCATATTTATTCTCCATATATTCGAAAACTAAATGACGGTTCTGATCCGAAAAGTCCAAATCAATGTCCGGTAAATCGTTGCGGGTTATGTCGATGAAGCGCTCAAACAACAAATCGTATTTTATCGGATCGATCGTGGTGATTTCGAGGAGGTAGCAAACAAGGCTCCCGCACGATGAACCACGGGCCGGACCGCAAATCATTTGTTGACGTGCCCATTTCATCACGTCCGCGATGATATAAAAATAATCCTCGAACTCTTTTTCCGCGATGAGTTTCAGCTCTCGCTCGAGCCGGGCGGAATAAATTTCATCCGTCAGGTCGATGGCGAGCTTGAATGCGCCTTCCCTGCACATTTCGAGGAGCGTGGACGGGCGAGGCGGCGCGAGAAGGGTTCCGGCCCTCAGCTTCGCAGTGCAGCCCTCCTGCGCCTTCTGAGCGTTAGCTAGGGCCGTTTCGATTTGCTCAGGCGTGGCAATTCGTTTGACGGACTTGCGCCATTCTTCTTCATCGAGGATCCATTGGGGGTAAGTTTGGGTAGAAGCCCCCATCCCGATAAGAACTTCGTAAAATCCTTCATCTTCTGGGCGAATGAACTTATTGTCGGAACATGCGATGAATTGGTGGCCGAGTTCGGCGGCTGACGAAATGAAGCCTTTTGATCCGGAGGGACTGAGGCCCACATAGATATCAGGCCTTGGTTCAAATTGTTCGAATAGAGCGCGGCTGCCAGTGATTTTCGTGCAGCCTCGGACACCCATGGCTTGTTCATAGGTGAGGAGGGGTTCGTAGCGGAACTGATTGGTCGCAAGATGTAGCAATTCATTGATGACACGTATGTCATCTTGAGCAAAAAACGTCCAGTGATCGACCACTGGCTTTTTTGCATTGAGGGAGGATGTGACGGCAATTTCGACCCCATATATCGGTTGCAGACCCGCTTTCTTGGCGAGCTTGGTCCAACGATTAAATCCGAACGTCGAGGCTCTGTCCGAGATCGGCGCATATTTCATCCCAACTTCTTGAACCCGCGACATAACATCTTCAATCATCCCCACCGCATTGCGGAATGAGTAACCCGTTCTTATACGCATGATTAAACCACACCCATCTTCCTCAATTCAAGAAAACATTTCGCTGTTGCCCGAACGTCATTTTCTGCACGATGGGCATTTTCGAATGGCTCCCCGAAAAGGAATTCATGCAATGAACGCAAATTCATTCTGTGGCCTTTCATGTATTCCGTCGATTCAACAGTGCAAATCAGCTCGGGCCACCGAACCTTTTTGCCGAGGCGCTTCATCTCGAAATCAATCACCGCCTTATCATAAGACATATTGTGCGCAACGATTTCGTCGTGAACCTCAATAACCTCGAGAATGTGTTGAGCGATTGAACTGAATGGCTTTTGGTCATCCAGCATTTCTTGTTTTATGCCTGTGATTTCTGTTATCTTTTCATCGATCTTTATTCCGGGGTTGAAAAGATAACTGAATGTGTCCAGCTCCTCCCCCGCACTGTCCAAAGACAGTGCGAAGAATTCGATGATCCGTGGCTGACGGTCGAGAGGCTGGAGCTTATTTTTTATGAGAGCGGTCGTCTCAGTATCCAGCACAAGCGTTCTCATTGGTCTTCTGCCGTGGGTGTGTTGAGCAATGGGTTGCTTGCGAAAACGGAAACCTTCGGCATCATCGCCGAGCTGATTTCATCGGTTATCTTATTCACCTTTGCGCCAGAGTCCAATTCTTTCAACATCATAGCATAAACCGCAATATCGTCCAGAGAATCATTGTGACCACCTTTGTCGAACATATTGCAATAGCGCGAGATTTTTGAGAAGATTTGAACGAGGATCCCGAAGCGATTGAAGTCGTCGGGAGTGCTCAGCGCAACCCCGTTGAGGAGCCCATTCAGGGCCGGGCCGAAGCGCTTGTAGTTATCACCGTAAATTTTGTTACGGTCTTCATAGAGCTTGGCTGCAGAGCGCAGCATATCAGGTACATTTGCCATAGTTTAATAACCTCCATTGGCGGGTTGAAGAACAGTCAGTCCATAGTTTCTCAGGGCTTCGACGACTTGGTCGCGGTCATCGACCACAAACCAGACGCTTCTCATAACCCCTTCTTTTCCACCGAACCGCTTTTCGAGCAGTTCGATTTTCACTTCATGGTCTGGACGGAAATCATTGTCCGGACGCATGAGTAACTCTTCGAAAGACGCATCGAGTTCTGCATCTTTCAGCCAGTCGAGTGTGACATAACGATATTTTTCACTGCGCCCGGTGAAAAGGATAACATTTGTCATCCAATTTATCGAGCGCATAAAATCCGCCAATTTCACAATGACTGGATCCTGCGAGGCAAGCTCATTGAACTTGTCCCACTCTTTCATGTATGCGAATTGAAGCCGATGCGTTGCGTCCGAAATCGTTCCGTCAATGTCGAACACAATGCAACGGTTTTTATTCGGATGATTATTCATCGGCCTCGGCTTTCTTCAATGCGCCGAAATTCGCCACAACCGCCCAATCGCTAAAAAATCGAGTTTTTTTACGGTTTTTAATTTCTTCAACATTTGAGGTAAAAAATTGTTTGAATTCTTCGACCGAAGTGAAATGTCCGTCGACCGCTTGCCCAAGCATCACGTTCGTTTTTCCGCCATCGAACGCGAATGAAAAAAGGATCATCCCTGTCCCATAAGCCCAGCCCATTTCGAATGCGGTTCCAGTGTCTTTGTCATCAATCGATGCAACCATGATGAATGAATTTTTCATTCCTTCAATATTGCCATCGAAAATCTCAGTGAAAAATTCTGGCGTTTTCACATGATTCGCTGTGTCGACAATGATCGGCCCGAGCTCTCGCGGATCGGCCACGGTCAATCCTGCTTCAACAAGGATCGATTTGGCGAGGTCCATGCGAGCCTTTTGAGCATCATTGAAAAATGGGCCAGCGAGATAAATATCGTAATCATCAAGCATCTTGAATCACCTTCATCCAAAAGTCAGTGTGGGGCCGACGAGCGGCATAAGTTTTTGCTTCTTCGGCATGGGCCGGGAGCATCTTTTCCTTTTCAATCTTCGCAAGCACTGGGCAAGGGGGCGATGGATCATGGCCCGCTTTCCTCAAATCATTGTCGCGAATGAAACGGCATTTTCCGTCATCGCAAGGCAACATAACTTTGTCTTTGCCGAGGATGGTCAGGAGCTGAGAAACGATCGGCTCCCAAAGATCCGTCTGCGCAATCCAGCATGACCGCTTGCGCACGAGGTCTTCGGCGAAGTCGATGGGCATCATGATTTGCGCCGTCAGGCTATGCGCCATGGTGAACGTCATTTTGTCCGGCGTGAAATATATCCAGAGCGTGTCTTTCACCTGCAATGCCCGGTGACGAATCAGCTGAGCACGGAGGTTGAAACTGATGGTGGATTCAATGTAGATGAAATCCCCGATCCGGCCTGAAGGTGCGTGGTTCAAGGGCAATGGGTTCAGTGGCCCGGCCTTGTACCACTTTTCATTCGCGGCAAGGGTTGCCCATTCATGAATGATATAATTCTTGCGCCAAACAGCATTGAGCAATTCATCCGCGACTTCATCGAACAGCTTCAGCTTTTCTCTCCGGAGCGCAAGGATGAACTTCACGAAATCACGGAAATTCATGGCGAACGAAAACGTGGTCATGTATGCCAACGGGAGATGACGACGGAAATCATCTTGATGAGAGGCTTTGCCTTCCATCTCAACCATCATATAATCATACGACCGTTGGCATTCCGCCACGCCCTTTCCGTCGAGCCCATGCCACACTTCCCAAACCCGCAGATCGTCGACCCGCGATGAACGCGCCCAGACGTTGTGGTTACGAAAAGAGCAGATGACTTCACGAATCAGGATCGGTGCCTTGATTTCAAAATGCAACGGCAAAAATTCATTCACCGGAACATCCATGGACACGACCTTTTTCATGTCCACGTCCGTGTCCGCCGGACGAGAAGTTTCCCATGCACGTTTCACGTCTTCGAATGAGCCATGGGAAATCAGCTCAGCCTTGACCCATTCAACTTTAACCATTGTTCGCCTCCTGCATCCGGATGAACATCATGTCTTCTTCAGTCGGCACGAATGTATCCAGAATTTCTTTGTTTAGTTGTTTCAATTCTTCTATTTCACTATGGAGCATCTGCGATATGCTCATGAGGTCGAGCTCCTCGAGGTAGCGTTGGGTTTCGACGCACACCCGCAGGAACGAACGGTTACGCAAAAGGACAACCTCCGTCCAGTTTTTGTAAACCACTGCCGCCAGATCCACGACCCGGAGGATCTCGCCCTCCCGACCGTGCTTCGCCTTCATCCAAGGAAAAAGGATGAGCGACCTGAGCCACCCATCCAAACGGCCAACAGTTTCTTCTTCGACCGATTTCATGGCCGACCTCAGCCCTTCCGAGAAATATTTCGTTGTGCGGGGAATGTCGCCGAGGATTGCTTCGTCGATGTCATGATAAGCAATCTTTTTGAACAATTCACCACGGTTGATGACGAAGCCGGAGCGCTCCAATCTGTCCGCCAACAAAGCGCCATAAACCATGCAAAACCCCACATGCTCCAAAACGCTCTCCGGTTTCAGGAGGTGGTCGCGCGAATAACGGCTCACGGAGGAAAGCTGAAACGCGACCGTGAACTCTTTTTTCAACTGGTTCATTGGCGCGTTTCCTCTGGCTCATTGACGATTGAATCGATCAATTCACCCAACCCCTGAAGCAGTTTGAGTTTCAACCCATCCGGCAACTCATAGGCTTCGGGACTTATCCCAAACATGAGCCCGACATGCGTGCCAGTGTCGACGAGCTGAATTGTTATGATGGTTTCAGCATTCTTCAAATGCTCTGCCGTCAGCCCAACTTCTTCAGCCTCGTCCGCATTGACATCAATTTTTATGCGGCCCTTCATTTTCTGCGCTTTCCGGCGGCTTTCACTTTTGCCACTCTTCCTGCATAAAGACCGAGCGTGTCGATCGGCACTTCCTCGCCGTTGCGGAGCTTTTCCCGGACAAACGCCAACAACGTCTGGGCATGGATGCCTTCGCTTTCTTCCACGAAATATCCATCCGCCTTCAGCTTCGCCGCGAGATCCTTGGCCATGTTGTGTTCAGTTTTGCCGAACTCGACGGTGACTTCGGACTTTATCATGTCCGCCGCACCATTGGCCGCGAGCCACTCCAAAGCAACCTTGCGTTCATCCGTCTTTTTCGTCAGGCTCCCCGCCACGAAATCGCTGACTTCAATCTCGCGACCGCTGTCCGCATGCGTGAATGAGGACAAACCGTTCTCCGCCATGAGGTCAGGCAACTCAACCGTTTTCAAATGGTTCAGCCGCTTTTTCAAATCGGCAAGATTTTCCTCGAGCGAATCAATCGTTTCCTCTGTTTCAATAACCTCAGCCGCCATACGCATCATCCGCTGCATGGTTGAGCTGTCGGAGGGGGCAACCGCCCCCTCCTCAATGTCGAAAAAGTCCGACATAGTGATCACATCGCCCCCTCTGACGAGTGATCATCGCTCTCCCCAACGTCGCCACGAAGCTCGCCACGTTGGATGGAGTTCTTGAATTCGATTGCTTCCTTCGCCAGATCCGCGAACTCGTCCGGGCCAGCATATTCTTCAATCGTTGGGCCGCGCTCAATCCGGAACCCGATCCAGTCGCCTTTGCTATTGCTTTCTTCGACGGTCGAAATATGATAAGTGCGGTAATAAAGCGGAGGCGTGAACGAGGTGCCGTCCTTGCGCTTCACCTTCTCCGAGGTGGAAAGCGAAAGCCAAGACCTTGCCTTTTTCAGCTGAGTGCTTGTCATCGGCAAAAACGAACGCCGACCACCCGCGCTGAGGTTCAGACCGAAGAACTGAGCCGTTTCGGCAATGTAGTTCCCGTTCGGCAAAATGATCTGGTTCGATTCATTCCGTGTGCCCTGATCCAAGATCGAGGCATCGTTGTGAATGGCGACCAAACCTTTTCCCGAGGCCCGTGGAGCCCACTCCAAGTATTGCTTCATGAAAAGCACAGGCAAGAAAAGGAGGGGTTGTTCAAACACCTCATTCATGCCAACATCGCAAATGTCGCCAACTTGCGCACCTTTGATGTATTCTGGCTTTTTGGGCTGGACTTGTGGGCTCAGGCCTTGAAGGATCGTGAGCCGGGGGACGATCAGGTCTTTCGCCGTCACGTTTTCGAGGCCGTCTCCGCTGAGTTTATCGAAAAACCCAACATTATCGCTTTCAGTGGAGACGTGGGAGGCGGATTTCGAAGCAACCGCCGTGCTTTCAGTTTTCTTAACCATTAGTTTCTTTCCATGCCGACTTAGATAACGGACCATCCGAAACCATTTTTGCGGCTGATTCGAACCCTGCCTCGGTTTTTTATAAAAAGCTCCAACTTTTTTCTGTTTTTCAAAATTATTTTCACTTTTCAAAAGAAATTCGTTTTCTTTTTCGGATTTACCCGCCATGATGGGTGTCAGGAGGTGAAAAGAATGACTAGAATAAACTGCGTTCCCCCATCGGAGCTTCATGACAAGTTCCTCGTGGCGGAATATCATGAATTGCCAAGGGTTTACAACCTTGTTCGAAAGGCCATCGCCCGTGGGCTGGAGCCCAAGGACTTCGCTTCTTTCAGCGAATACACGATGGGTTCGGGGCATGTGAAGTTTTTCTACACCCGGCTGAAATGGCTCGCGGAAAGGCAAACAGCGCTGGTGGAGGAGATGCTCCGGCGCAAGATGCGGCCTCAGTTCTTGAAGTTCGATGAGCTTTTCGCGGGGATCCGCCGCTCATGGTTCGGGGACTGGGAGCCGGACGAGAAGGCTCTCGCGGCCAACCGCGCGAGGCTCGCGGAGCGCCTCGAGGAAATGAAAAATAAGCCCAAACGGAAGCCTGTGGGCTATTACGAAATGCTGGAACAGGAGAAAACGAGTGACGAAACCGAAAAAACCAGTGTCTCAGGCTGAAAAGCTGAGGCAAAAGAAGCTCTCGGTGCTGAAAACAGCATCGCGGGTCGAGAAAATTCGCAGAACTTTCAATGTTGGTGGGCAGAAAATGCAAATATCTCTGCCGAAAATGTCATGGGACAAGGAGGAAGTGAACAATGGCGATCAGGGCTAACGCACTGCGGAGTTTGTCCGCACAAATTGAATCCCTCGAAAGAAAAATCGAGGGCATCGTTCTGGCTTGGATGGAATTCGACCGAGCGAACCATGAAAAGTTTAATCAGCTCGAAAAAACGGAAAAACGGGTGAATGAATACAAAATGGCGCTCATCCATTGCCGGGACACGATTGAAGACCTCATGCGGTTGGTTCCGAAGGAAAAGTTCGAGGCCATCAACGATGCGGCAATTTTCATGGATGCGTTGTCGCTTTCCATCGGCGATGGACCACGGACGCCGTTCAAACATGTCGATGTTCATAATGCGGAGATGGCCAAACAACAGGCCACGGTTCGTCGGACGGCGGAAGCCAGAGCCAAGGAAGTCGCCAAAGAGCTCAACGCGAAGCGCAAGGCGAGCGTGAAGAAAGGCAAAAAGAAATGACCGAGAAGAAAATGCCCCAGCCTGAGTTGGAAGTCGAGCACGCGCATTACAAACGGTTGCTCGAGGTTCAGAAAAAGATCGGGAAAGCGCTGAATGATTTGCCGATCAGCGATGTGCTTTATGTTTTGGCCGATCTCACGAAGTCCATTTTGGATTCACAAGAGCCGCCGCGCCGCAAGAAAAACTGCGATGCGTTCGTGAAGATGATCTCGCCAGCGCCTTCATCCATCATCATGACGGATCATATCGGGAGGCCGAAACAATGAGTGATGGCAATCCGCATTATGTTACGCCTGAAGAGGCGGAGGAAAAAACTTGCCCCTACGACGCGAAAAATTGGGGGACTTGTATGAGCTCCCAATGCATGGCTTGGCGGTGGCAAGAGATTGGCCGTGATTTTTCAAAACTTGACCATAATCATAGCCCGACGCCTGTTTACAGCACAACACACGGGTTTTGCGGGATGGTGCGGACATGAGTGGCGGCATTGAACCCGTAATGATAAATCAAATTCCCCAGCCCGATTGGCTCGTTGTTGAATACACGACGACACAAGGAAATTTTAGAAAATG
>Ga0208618_1000143_pt1 | contig 32864 bp, 53 predicted proteins | sample CryBogCBE18Jul08_FD_184585 | JGI IMG/M metagenome (GOLD analysis project Ga0208618, IMG submission 184585) | Freshwater microbial communities from Crystal Bog, Wisconsin, USA - CBE18Jul08 (SPAdes) | ecosystem: Environmental > Aquatic > Freshwater > Lake | place: Crystal Bog, Wisconsin, USA...
TACTTGTATTATATATGATATTTTTGAAGATGTCAATATATATTTGGTGCCCCTTGTCCGACTCGAACAGACCACCTACTGATTACAAATCAGTTGCTCTACCAGATGAGCTAAAGGGGCTAATCATTTTATCTAATAGCTATCTACGTTCAGAATTTTTGTCATTAATTGGGCTATTTGCCCATATTACTTTTCGAACTTTATCTCTAATTTGCTTAATACAACTAGTTTTTAAGTCTAAATTATTAATTTTATCACATCCAGTTGCGTTTGATGTTGCCACGGAAACGCATAATTGTTTTTTAGTATTATTTTTTTCTTGAGCACAATCTTCTAGCGAAACTTCTGCCTTAGCAGAAGAAAACGAAATTACTAATAATATTACTAATAAATACCGCATATACATAGTTATTACAAAATTGTAATAATATATATATAATTATAATACCATGTAGAAACACATTCCCCGCGGATATCTCACTCCCATGTGGTTGCGAATGTATTTTTATATGGTAAATTACCATATAGAAACACACTAACCTTGAAGAAGCCGGGTATAAATCCAGCAACGAATCAGCCAGTGTGTTTTTATATGGTGCGGGCAGGGGGATTCGAACCCACGACCAATAGATTAAAAGTCTACTGCTCTACCAACTGAGCTATACCCGCGATCATCTTGCCACTCTTGTCACTATTCATGACAGTTCTCCTTTTAAAAAATAAAAATGCTCTTCATTCCGCGGTAAAATAACTGGCTGGGGATCTAGGACTCGAACCTAGGAAATGCTGGAATCAAAATCCAGTGCCTTAACCAACTTGGCGAATCCCCAATAAATTACTGGGGTGACTAATGGGGCTCGAACCCACGACAACGGGAATCACAATCCCGGGCTCTACCAACTGAGCTATAGTCACCATAATATGGTACATCGTACGAGATTCGAACTCGTGTACCCGCCGTGAAAGGGCGATGTCCTAGGCCACTAGACGAACGATGCATATTTGGCGTTCCTAAGGGAATCTAACCCTTTCACTAAGGTACTTACTGTACCTCCCAATTCTATAAGTAGCGAACTTATCATGGACCCAAGTAGCGAACTTGGTGTGGAAACATCGGAACATAAACTTGGCGGAGTGTACGGGACTCGAACCCGTGGCCTCATGCGTGACAGGCATGCGATCTAACCAACTGAGCTAACACTCCAAAACTATATTAAGATGTACTACAGGAACCATTGTAGATCTATCTCTACCTAAGGGAACGTCTTCATATAGGCCTCTACGGTCATTACTGCCTACCGACTCCGTCATCTCATCCCATTGCTGGGACCTGACTTCATGAACTCTGACTATTGAGCGTACCCGTCGGTACTGTCCTCGCACAAAGCCCCTAACGGTGTAGGTAACCTCTAATACATTTTAATATAGTATGAAACTATACTAATTTACTTTTTAAAGAACGTTGTTAATTTCTTAACATGTATGTATTATAGCAAATTTTGAATTAAAACACAACCATTTTTTATAATTGTTGTATTCTTGCTACAACGTTTGTTTAATAACAAACTAGTTAATTTCTTAACTTATATCTATTGTAGTGTCTGTTGAATTAATGAGCAAACAATTTTACAAATACCCTTAATAAGTATAAGGGTTAATGTGTTGTGATTATACAACACGATAATAATTCATAAATTACGTGATAATTCCACTTCTTGCCAGTTGCTATCGCCCATCAATTGTACAGCAATTACAAATATATGATGGGCACCCAACGTTGACCACGAATCGGGATGATTACTTGATACCCAATGAATATTTTTAAGTGTATCTAAATATACATAATATATTTGACCATGGACTACTTTAAAGGTGATGCGTATATTATACATCATGTCACTTACTTTCATTCTACGTTCCAAACTTTCGGCTTGGCGTCTTAAAACTTCGGCTTGTTCCATAATTCTATCATATTCTTGCTTGGCGTGTAATTTACCGGCATTATATAATACATCACTTTCTTTTTTAACATCAATTGGAGCAAATGCTGGACTGCCTAGCTCCATCGGATAAGGTAAGCTATTGCGTTTGTCACCGTCTTCTTTTGTTAAGTTCATTAATGTTAATTGTAATAAAATTGGAGCGGGATAGGAGAATCGAACTCCTTTAACCAGCTTGGAAGGCTGGGACACAACCAATATGCCAATCCCGCGAAATTAGTGTCTAGCTACCTACACCACATAGGCCCTAGACTGAGCGGTTACTCTGTCCACACAATTTATTCTTCTGGATAGGTAGTGTACCTAACCTACGATTGTTTCGGAATTCTCGATTTGAGATCCTGAGGCCAAATTTCGTAAGCGCCCGAAGGTTCTGGAAACCTTCTACCCACTTCCTAATAACGGCGAAGTGTAACCGGGATTCCGTGTATTAATTATATATTCTAGTTGAATATAACACAAGTAAAATGGTGCCCCAGGGGAGACTCGAACTCCCAGAATCTTGCTTCTAAGACAAGCACGTATACCAGTTCCGTCACCAGGGCATTATCCGTTAGCCACTTTGAGTCCACGCATACGATCCGCGGCATAGCTTGCTGCAAAAGCATTAGGTTTAACTAAAGGAATTACATTACAAGTACCACGAATATATCCTATCGCTTGGGATACTACATTACTACTAGCATGATATTCATTCGGATTAATATCTAAATGCACCTCAACTTGTCTACCTTCTAATACATCTGCTAATTTTAGATATAATTCGCTAACTTTATAAACTTCAGTCATTAAACGTGTATTAGGACGATTAACTTTATCATAATCACGTTCACGTGTTACTTCGCCAAATAGTTTGCATCCGTGTTTACCATCAATATGTACTACTATAGCCGCTGTGTATTCAGCATGCCAAACCCCATTAATTCTAGTACGTTCACTATCTACACCGATGTAGATTTTAGTTTCGAGACTTTGTTTATTGATAAAATCTTTGATGTGATCCAAGTTAAACTTCATAGTTTCCTCTTTTTTATTTATTCTTGGCGTCCCCCCAGAGACTCGAACTCCGACGAACGGTTTTGGAGACCGCTATGCTGCCATTACATCAGGGAGACAAATTAATTGGTGGTAATGATAGGATTCGAACCTATACCTAACTCCGTATGAAGGAGGTGCACAACCATTATGCTACATTACCTTGATTTATATGGTATCCAGTAGAGGTAACGCTCCTCTGTCTTTCGATTATCAGTCGAATGCTCTACTATTGAGCTAACCGGATAAATTTGGTGGAGGATGGGAGAATCGAACTCCCATAAACAGCTTGCAAAGCTGCCGTAATCCCATTATACTAATCCCCCATTTATATTTGGCTCCCCAGCGTGGGATCGAACCACGGACCAATTGGTTAACAGCCAACTACTCTACCGCTGAGCTACTGGGGAATTGTATTTTCAATATCTTTATAAAATTCTATAGCCTGGAAAAAAAGATTTAAAGTTAATCTTCCGTTATCAAGACTATTACCAAACCCACCTACAGGTTGATGTGGGATAGAACCATTATAAAATATCAGTTTATTAAATTCGTTTGTGACAATTTTTATAATTTCACCGTCTTCATTATAAAAGATAGTACCGTAATCTTTTTTTGGATTAGGGTTGAGATATATTACTCCGGCATATAATGTATGATCACTATGTGTTGTGCCAGTTATACCATCTAAAGCTAAATGAAAATAACTATCACCACTAAATCTCCATTTCATTAAGTTTACACCGCGAGCCTGAAATTCGTAATTTAGTGTTTTGTTAATTATATGATTGGTAACTTGAAGAAAAAAATCATTATCTAATATTCTAATTGGCATAGATCTTGTTCCTTCCCATCTAGCAATTGAATCTTTTTCTGTAGGATGATTTTCTCTAATATAAAATTGTTGTTTTTTGGCAAAATTGACAATTTTATCTGGATCTTCAAATATATTCTCAATAACAAATATGTCTTGTAGCATGTATCAATCTTTATAAAATTTTATAGAATTAATAAAAAGGTTCAATGTCAAACGACCATTTTCTACATTGTCACCAAATCCATTGGCAACTCGATGTAAAATCGAACTGTTATACAATACTAACTTATTAAAGTCGTTATTAACATTTTTTACAATTTTTTCATTTTTATCATAAAAAATTGTTCCCGAATCTTTTTTTGGGTTAGGATTGAGATAAATTACTCCGGCATAGACTATGTTTTTATCAACATGTATACCGCTAATTACTTGATCGAGCATCAAATGAAAATAACCATATGCTCTAAAATCCCAATTAATATAGTTAACACTAAAATTATGAAATTTCTTACTTAATGATTTATTAATGATATTGTTGACAGTTTCTATAAAGAAGTTTTTATCTATTGTATCTAATGACAATGATCGTAGGCCGTGCCAACTGTTATCTATATTTTTGTCAATTGGGTGTTCTTCTTTGGTATAAAATGTTTGATTTTTGGCAAGATCAATAATTTTATATGGATCATCAAATATATTTTCTACCGTAATTATATCTTGTAACATTTAAAAATTAAACCTCATTTTTTTCTTTTCTAATGACAATTGAATATTCTTATATTTTGGTGGAGATAGCTAGATTCGAACCAACTCACCCGAAGGAACAGATTTACAGTCTGCCGCGCCTCTCCAACTGCGCCGTATCTCCATAAATTAATTATAACATACTAATTGATCTTTGTCAACTAATGTGTGTATTAAAGAACTCTTTAATATATTTTTACAAATTAAAAAATACTTTAATACGACGAATTTTTTTATCTACAAGAAGATAAGCCATCCTCGCCGCCGCCCATTTGCCCATGTTTTAAGTGCGGGCTAGGATCTCGTTTCCTATACACACTTTGCGATATTAACGATACTTTTGGATAAGCATCTCTCGCTGAGTTAAAGATTTTAAATAATTTTGAGCACGTTCTAACTTTTCTTGAATTAACTTTCGTTTTTCCTCGTCAGTTAAAGTATGTGTTTTCCACCATTCAATTTCTTTTTTCTTTTTATCTATCATTTTTCTATGTATCAAAAACAAAAAACCCTAGAGTGTTTAGTTCTAGGGTCCTTGGAAGTTAAGTGTATTTTAGTTACACTATGGTCTCCTGGACCCTATTATAAATCTCTGATGTACGATCGTTTCCTAAACTATTAATCGCAAGCCAGCATGAAGGCGTAAAGCCTGGCTGTTTGGCTATGGAATTAACGTGTCTATATAAACTTACGCTTTTCATTTTATTTCCAATTTTCCTTTAAAAATCTACACGTTTTTAACAACGTATAGACATAGTATAGCTTTATTATATCTAACTGTCAACTCTTTTGGTTGATGTTGTATTTACACAACAATAGATTCTAATATCTCTACAACTTCTATTATATAGTTATTTATGTTTGTTGTCAAATCTTTTCTTGGCAAATAAAAAGACACCCCGAAGGGTGTCTAGTATTTTTGTTTACAAGGCATACTTGCCCCGCTGGTGTTAGATTAAACTAACGCTACCTTTGCTGTGCGAGCAGAGAATTTAACTCCTTTGCCGTTTACAGTTACAGTGCCAGATTTTGTATTTGCGTTTGCATTTACGAGTTTTGCTTGATTTAGGGTCATCGCCTACCCAGTTGCCGTCTCTACTATCTAGCCCTGTCGAAACTATGCAGGCCCATCATAAAGAATCTATGTCTGCTAAAACTTCTTTGGCTTGCGGAAGGACTTGATGTAATGATGGGCATTGACTTTTACCATACCCCAACTCTAACAAATCTTTCTCACTAATTTGAATTTCCTCTGCGTTGCCATTATTTGGGAACTGTTGTAGATACCATTCAGTAGTACCTTCCCCATTAATGTCAACACAAGGATATTCTCTGCCATCAGTAAATTTTACATAGGCGTGAATTAATACAGTCTTGCCCATTTGTTCATCGTATTCAACCAATGCCATTAATGGCAATTTGGATAAGCGATGCAGGGCAATGGCAAATATAGGACAGTCACCTTCTTCAAAGTTTAATGATTCGGTTACAATGTCTTTTATTCGCATCTAGTATTTATTCAATCTCCTTATGGTGGACCTGGGGGGATTCGCACCCCCGTCCAAGACTCCTTCGCTTTGAAGGGATTACAACTATCTTTTTATTTATGCCGGAATATAGTCTATGCCAGATCCTGCTAACACACCAGTTGTTGCCGGTGCGACGCCAACTACACCAATAGTTTGTTGGAATGTTGTCAGATGTGCTGCCGCATTTAATAACGCCGCTTCAGTTGTAGTACCAGTTGCTAGGGCCGCAACATAAGGCAATGCTTGAGTAGGGGTAGGAGTCACTCCCATAACATAAGTATATATGTTGTTAACAAATGTAGCAAAATCAGGATTTGCTGTTGTGAACGGAGTAGATGCTACAATTGCTTGAGCAATTCCTAAACTAGATGTGCCAGAATCTTCTAACTTAATACCAATACCTTCATATGAAGTATTAACCGTGCCGCCAAACCCTGCTTTAAGCAATGCGTAAACATCTCCGGCATGACCAGATACATCAAAAGCTGTTGATTTGTCTGTATATGTAATGCGTTGATAATTATTTAAATTAAAACTTACTGTGTTATCTAAAACGCTTGTAACTTTAAGAATATTATCAGTTGTATCATTTACTACCGTAAAGTCGGCAGACTTGTCGCCCAAGTTGTATGCGTTAACAGTAGAGGATGTATCCGGAGTAACATTAATAACTGTATTAATTGTTCCGTTACCGATTGCACCAACGCCTGCTGTAGCAAATGATTTAATTGAGCCATTTGTACCAAGTCCAGTAACAATTACAACGTCATTATTAGCCGGGGCAGTTCCACCAAGGCTTGTACCTGCGATAGTAACAGTGTCGCCTAACGCATATCCTGTACCTAAATTTGCGGCTTCGACTACAGTGGTATACACCCCATTAGTTTTTGTTACGTCAAATTTGGCGCCTGTGCCTGCTCCGCTGGTTGTGCCAGTTACAGCAGTATAAGTTGTATTAATTGGAGTTTGTCCGATTGTTACAATTGTTGTCATATTTTTTCCTTGAATATTAATAAATGTATTAGATGATTATACATTTTTATAAAAGTCTTGTCAAGACTTTTGAGCGAGTCACTTCAAATTGATTCTATATTACTAGCTTGTTGGCCTTTTAAGCCGGGAGTTATATCAAATTGAACTTTTTGACCTTCTTTTAAAGTTTTAAATCCATTTGACTTAATTTGAGAGAAATGAGCAAATAAGTCTGGACCTTTATTATCGGGAGTGATAAAACCAAAACCTTTTGCATCGTTGAACCATTTTACTGTACCTGTTGTTGCTGACATTGCGTTTCCTATAAAACAATATTTATGCTTAATATTGTCTATACTGCTATTTTACTAGTATAATTACTGATTAATTTTGTCCCATTCATCTAAAGATTTTTGATATAAAATTTTAATATTTTCGCCCTTAGTTATATGTAATTCGTCTAAATATTGTTTATGCGTTATTTTTGGTAAGTTTTTGTCATTATTTAAATGATTTAATCGTATTTCATTCAACTTATTATAATTGAAATTAAAAGAAAGTAGCTCATTACCAATTTTTTCTTTATCAAACATATCTAAACCATGCATAACCTGTATCCAATCATGTGCTAAAAATAAAAAATTATTGCTGTCGAATAAAGTGGACCTGGGTAAATTAGTTTTAAATATTTCTATAGTATCTTTGTTGAAATCGGTAGTTATGAATTCTAATTCTTTCCAAAATGGTGTGTCTTTTCTTTTTGTAAAATAATGCAATTGTATATAATCTACAATATTATCAAAAGATTTGTCGAAAATTGTATTAAAATTATTTTCTATAAATTTTGAATTGTTGCGCCAGTACACGATATTTCCTATTAGATAAAACATTTGTTTAATAGTAAATCCGATACTAGATGCTTCTAATGGTTCAACAAAACTTCCGGCTAACCCAATACTAACACAATTTTTATTCCAAAATTTATCTATTTTGCCAGCGCTAAATTTGATATCTTTTCCAATTTCAATTTCATGGCCATACAGATTCTCTATTTCTTTTTTAGCCTCATCTACGGTAATATAACTATCATCAAAAACATAACCATTGCCATTTCTGCCGTAAGTTGGTATTTGCCAGCACCATCCCGATGAAAGCGCCGTGCTTTTTGTAATATTTGAAATGTAATCTTTTTGCTCTGTCGGGAAAGCTATAGCATGATTCATGGGTAAATATTTTTTATAATCTATCCATTTAGAATCTAAATTTTTTGATAATAATCTAGCGAAACCTGAACAATCAATAAAAAAATCAGCATTATAGGTTACATTATTGACATCAGTTATACTAGAAATACCATTATCAGTTGTAGCGACAGAAACTATATCAGTTTCAATTAACTTTATTGATCGCCGGTCGCACAGTTCTTTTAAATAATCATTAGTTTTGTAAGTATTAAAATGTATTGGTCCAGTAAGTAATTTATCTTTAGGTATTAAATCTGTCGAAATAAAAGGGTGTGTAGTTTCGTAAGTACTTTTATTATCAGCAATCATATGAGCAAACATATACGGGTAATTATTATGTACATCATAAAAAGTATTATAGCCAAACCATCTATTCATCCAGACCGCGCTATGTAAGTATGATTTATTATTACCGTCCCAATTTAAAAATTCAATACCAAATTTAAATGTAGCATCTGTTCTCAAAAAAAATTCTGTTGTATCAATATCACAATATTCTATAAATTCATCCCAGTTTGGTGTAGTACCCTCGCCGACGCCAATAATACCTATATTTTTAGAATAAATTATAGACAAATTAATATCGGGAAAAGTTTTTTTGAGCATTAATGCTGAAACTAGCCCGGCTGTTCCGCCCCCGACGACTATAATATTTTTAATGTTTTCCATTCTTATCCTGTATGTATTTTTACTTATTTTGAAAATTATTAATCAACAAAAAACCCGCCGAAGCGGGTTTCAACTTCTTATCTTATAAATTAAAATGCGTATTTTAATCCAACCAAGAATTGATTACCGTTTTCTGCTTTTACACGAGATTGCCCGGCATCGTAACGATAGTCGGCTGTTAGACTAACAGCTTTAGTTACCGGAACTGTAGCACCAACTCCTGCCAACAAACCATACCCTGCTGGTAGCGTAGACCCACTACGTTGGCTCAAATAATCAACACCTGCTTTAACAGCAATGTTAGCATGACCAATTTTGGCTAGATTGTATGATCCAATTAAACTATAACGATCAGCATTTGTAGAAACTTTCTTTGAAAAGTTATGATCAGCTTCGACCGCAAGTCCAAACTTACCAAAATTTTCACCGATAGTTAATCCTGCGGCATTACTAGCATGTTTATTAGCATTGAATACTTCTCCGCCAATAATACCAACTTCAACAGCACTAGCCATTGATGCTACGAGAGCAAATAATGATGCGATTACGATTTTTTTCATTTGTATTTCCTTTTAAAAAGTTTTTATATCTCAAACGATATATGTTACTACTAACAATTATTTAGCTGAAAGTAAACTAATATTAATTTTTTAGTAATTATTTAAAAATTTTCCTAAATCACCGTACAAATTAGCTAAAACTGCTTCTTTACTGCCGAAAAATATAATTTTTTCAACAAAATGTTTTTTAGCTTTAATATAGTAAGGCATTTGTAATTTTTTGTCTAAATCTAATAGTATTTGTTTGGTAAAAATAAAATTGTCTTTTATTGTATATTCGTAATGAGATATATTCAATAAATTTATAAACGTATTATACCCCGCTTCAGTCAATCTTAGTCCACCATCTATTTTAATATTATACCACCACGCAACTTTGGCATTTTCTAGTGAAATATTATTATCTTTAGGTAACTGTTTTACTAAGGCTTCGGTTAATTTAATTTTATTACGCACTTATGGGTAAATTTGATCACCTTGTTTAAGCAATACTACTGTAAATTTATCTGTTTTGAATTGACTATTAAGTTTTTTTGCCAAATTAATTGCATGTCCCGGATTACTAAATGACACTTTTTTATATTTTGGTCCAGGGTATTGAACTAGCATGTGAGAAGTTTTGAGATTTACGGGAGTATTATCAAAATAAACTGCCCACACACCTTCAGAAGCAAGTACTTGTTCGGTTTTATAAGTAGACTTATTTGTAAGTTCAACTAAAATTTTTGGTTTAGGTCTAGACATAGTATATTATTTATACATAATATACTCAGTTTTTGAATCTGCCCCCGCTAACTGAAACTTCGATAATTTCTTCTTTGGAAACAGTATTTGAGGACTCTTTCAGCATTCTAAGTTCAAGTAACAATTCTGTTAAATCAGCAGCCATACCTTTAGCATCAGTCATTGGCATAATAAAATCTTTATTACCTTTAAATTCGTGTCCGCGAACTCTTTCGATAAATTTTTGTAAGTGTAAGCTCATGATTTTTGATTTAAAAACGGAGTTAAATTAGGTGGTTCCCAACCTAATGGTTTTAAAATTTTCCCATCCTCTCTTCGGCGTACTTTGCCCATAGTTCGATCAATTTTGGCAAAATTAGTTGACATGACTTCCTTCCATGCCCCTTCACCGTCCCATCCGGTACTATGTATAGCACCAATAGTTACTACTAAGATATCAATAAGAGCATCGAGTACTTCTACATCATTGTTATCTATTAATGCTTGTTTTAGTTCTTTATGTTCTTCTTCAATTAAAGCACAATACATATCAAATTGTGGTCCGGGTGGCCCGTCAACTGTTTGCTCACAAGCTCGCATAAATTTTTCTTGATCACGAAATAAATTTGTCATTTTGATTCTGCCTCTTCTTTAGTATGAAATGGTCCATGGTACGGATATCGTTGTAAAACGATTAATTTTGGATCACGCATAACACTCCAGTGTCTACCTTTTTTTACAGTATACCACCCAGCTGCATGCCAACTTTTGCTTTTATTTGTTTTAGTATATATGGGCAATTTTTGAGGAACGTCCCAAACCGGATTATATACCTTACTAGAAGTACTATAACCGTGTACTTCAAAAACTGCTGATGTTTTTTTAATTGGTTTATTAATCGGTTCAAAATAAATGTCAATATTTCTTTCAACTAGTTTAATAGTTTTATATTGTGCTACTATCTGATTATTAATTTTAACTTGAAATCCGCCATCACAAGCTTCGACATTACCTACTTTTTGATTATTGTCTTGTATTACCCAAAATTGTTTATCAACTACGGGTTTCGCTACTAATGTCATTTAATATTCCTTTCAAAATAATTCAGATTGATATTAATTCTTACTTTTTCATCTGTACACCTGCCTGAACAATGCGGTTTAGATGAATCAAAGATTAGTATTCTATTTTCAATAGATTGAATTTTAGTACCATCTTCTAATTTGGTATACCCATTATTTGTGTTAATTGAAAATACCGCACCTGTGTGTAAAATTTCGTAATCAACATGCATTGGGTCTTCGACTATAATATCAGTGCCTGGATATAAATTACCTTTTACCCTAATTAAATCAAAAATATTAAGGTTTGACAATAAAGGTAAAATGAGAGTGTATGCTTTACTCTTTGAAGATTTATGAACATCAAAGAAAGCGTGAGTAAAATAATAATCTTTAGTAGGATGTTCGTGAGCAATCCCGTCGAGGGTATAATTATAATACCAAAAAAATTCAGCCGAAAACATAGCGTCTTGAATTACTTTAAAATCACCTTTTGATAAAAAGTTATCAATTACTTTGTAATTAGAACTCATGCGCTCAACATACCTTTATAAGTTTCATTCATCCATTTTCCGAAACTTTCTGCGTTTTCACTGCATTTATTTAATTCATATTTGCCGCAGAATTGTAAAAATCTTACACCAACTTGTCCAACATCTTTATGACTAATTTGTTCCTTAATACTAGTATCTACAGTTATTTTAACATCGTCGGGCTGAGCATTCAAATCAATCAATGTTCGATTCCTCTCGTAATCATCTAACACACGATGTTCGATGCCATCCGGGTCAGTCCAACGTTGCAACATCATGTTGTTCCAAGAGAATCCTTGTTTTCCTCGATCTTCGAATGCTTCACGGAGACCAACTTTATTCTTTGTCCCTTTCTCACGAACTCCAGGATATGCACTGAAGACATTGTCAGTGCTGTCTCCGCGCATACATTTCTCAAATAGCAACCAGGACGGATCTGGACAAATTTTTGGTTGTTTAGTTTTTTTATCAATGACTAATTTACCTTTAGCATCAAATATACCTTCGAGAGTTATTAGTTCATCGGTAATTCCGTTATATTGCTTGACATTGGTTGCCAATAATTGTACAAAATCTGTGTCGCTTGAAATTACCACATGTTCATCTTCTGGATGAAGTGCTATCCATCGAGCTATGATATCATCACCTTCAGCGGTTGGACAACGTATAACACTACAATTAGTTTTTTCGGATAAAAAAGTGGTTAGCGAATCATACGACTCCCAAAATATTTTATCTTCTTCTTGCTGTTCTTCTGTTAAAGCAGATCTTGCCACTACACGATTAGCTTTATAAGGTTTATACATATCCTTACGCCAGCTACGACCTTCGAGCGCGAATACTACGTGATCTGACTCAAACCTTCGAGCCATTTTATTAGCAGCCATAAGAGTAACATGTAGCGCAAACCCTACTTTTTCCCACATATCACTAGCACGATGTGCCCCGTGTCTTGCTCTAAAAAATAAATTTGCTGTGTCAATAAGTATGTATTTCATGTGTTAATTATATAGTATTTGACGATAAAAGTCAACTAATATTTTGATTAAATTAAAAAATTGTGATGGTAATTTGTAAGATAAGTATTTTTATGAACGAAGTTGCTAAAGATTACTTATATACTTTTCAAATTGATGAAATTGATAATCAACTATTATATAATTCTTGTTGCGAAATTGATAAATGGTTAAGAAAAATACTTCCGCCAATTCCGGAAGACAATGCTTATGGAAATTTTACAAGTTATCATCACACAAAATATAATTTGTTTTCATTTGCTTGCCCTGAATTACACAAGCTGTATTATCAACTATCAAAAAATTTAAAATTAATAGTTGACCCTTCTACTCAGTATTACATTAGATGTTGGGTAAACTTATTTAGTCCAGGCAAAAATATTGATTGGCATCAGCATTGGCCACCTGAGCATAAGACTTGGCATGGATTTTATTGCGTGAACACAGAAGGAAATTGTAAGTCATACACTGATTATCGTATCCCCGGTTATCCAGAAATTAGAGTTGATAGTAATGATGGGCTACTGGTTGTTGGAAAATCTAACGGTGATTTACACAAGAGTTCACCATGGGAAGACAATGACAAATACAGAATTACTATTGCGTTTGACATAATACCGTGGCAAGCACTAAGACATTCAACTAAATCTTTTGATAATTATTTAATAAACAATTTTATTCCGCTGTTGAAAATTTAAATAAAATTATTTTTAATAATATATTTCAATAAAAATCTATGCCAGAAAGAGTGAGCTTCTTTGCTAAAATATTTAGAATCTGGCGACACGGTATCAATGTTATTTGCTTTTACTAGAGCACTAAATGTATTTTCGAGGCTATAAGGATCTAAATAGTTATTACCCCAATCGTACTTTGTTGTGATTTTAGTGAATGCTACATCACCGTTAAAAAATATATGGGGTATACTTTGTTCTAATAGAAATTGGTGTAACTCCCAAATTTTATTATGTTCTTCGTTTTCGTCAAGAAAATTTGTCCATTGTATAATAACTAAATTATTAAAATTTGTAGTAATCCATTTTTTAACATCTTCTATAATACTAATATTTGTATTATTTCTTTTAACTGAGCAATGGAATGTAGCTCTAAGTGAAAGACTTAATGTTTTACCCCAACTGGATGCTAAATTTTCCGGATGAGGCAACCCTTTTAAATATTCAATAGAAGGATCATCATCTGTAAACTCAAAAGGATTTACAGCCAAAGAAGCTCCCGTGTGCCCATCGCCATTTACATATAGTATCATCAGTTATTTATTTTTTCTAGATTCTGCGTCATGTACACGTTTACGCAAACTAGTACTACTAAAACTATGGTCACGTCCATTAAAAATGATACCAATGCCACGCGTATAACATGCTTCATCGCCGGTAAACTTTTTACCTTCATATTCAACACCTAATACACGAACATTCAATGGTAATATCAGCAACAAATCAATCAAATCTTGTTCAGTTTGATAAATTACTACTTCATCAACATAACGACAAGCACTCAATTGTATTTGTCTTTCTACAATACTTTGAATTGGTTTATTTTTTGTATCTGATCTATCAATAGTAGGGTCAGTCTGTAATCCTGCAATTAAGTAATCACAATGATTTTTAGCCTCACTAAGCATTGCAATATGTCCGGCATGTAATAGATCAAAGGTACTAAATGTAATACCAATTTTCTTACCCTGTTCTCTTAGTTCTTTAATTTTACTGAATATCATATATTTCCTTTTAACTAACTTCCGATCGGCCCCCGCCAACATCTCGAGATTTAACAACTCGATTTCCTGACATAGCTTCGTATTGTTCATACGTTTCCAAAACTACATTACGGCAAACAGCAGTAAACCAACGATCTATGATGTCAGCATCAGTATCGTCTGGGCGCATTTGATATCCGGCACGAACCAAATTAGCAACAAATTTATCATTCCAATCTAATTCAAATGCTCCCTGCCCCATGTTATTTGGATCAATTTCCATACTAAGAATGTTAACATAAGGTTCTCCTTTTTCGGTAGCAATATCTTTTTCTGATTTTTTTTCTTCAGGTGTGCTAGTTACTACTTTAGGAGTAGGTTTAATTTTTTTGTTAATCCAATCTAATATCTTCATTTAAGTACCCCACTCATTTTTAAATAAAGGTACTTGAAGTCTATCACTATAACGCCATCCACGTTTCATTGCCGCTAGTGCTACATTTTTAGCATTTAGTGTATAAACACTCTCGACCCCACCCACTGGCATTAAGTATACATGCCCTGTAAATCCTGCGGCACGATAAGCACCTACAGCACATTCTGCGTCGGCAATATCTTGTTCTGTTGCTACAACAAACTTAAGATACACAGTTCCAACCTGTTCATATTCACAAACAACTTCTGGTAAAATTGCTTCTTCCCATTTTTCACCACTGGCAGGCAATTTAGCACTTACTGAAAATGTAATCTCACGCTTCTGATGATCATATCGATCCCAGTTTAACAAATATTCTTTAAACTCTGGTGTTAGTTTTTGAGTGCCATTTGTTTCAAATGTGATTTCTTTCAAGCCCGCCATCTTAGAATGATTCAACAAGTCTGGATACGCACGTTGCCAACCTAATAACGGCTCACCACCTGTAATTACAAGATGTTCATCTTTCCATTCGCTGTGTGGAATAATTTCCATAATTCTTTCAGCAATAGCGTCAGATGTAAGCATGGGACTAAGATCCTTAAAGTCAGGATGCCAGCTCGCATAACTATCACACCCAGTAGATACCAACGGAAGTTCTTCGTACTTATTAAAGTGAGTTACTACCTGTGCAATATCATCTGCTTCGGTACTTAGTTTACCGCGAGGCATACCAAATCCGGCACATTTGAAATTACACCCGAAAGTCCTTAAGAAGACACTGGGCACTCCCATGTATCTGCCCTCTCCCTGAATCGAATAGAAAAGTTCTGCTATTTTAATTTTGCTCATAATTTTCCTTAATTACTTCATCATATAATGGGTACATTTCTTTTAATTCTTCTAAACTTTCAAGATCCTTGATTTTAAAGTTTATGCTTTCATTTTTTAATAAAATATATTGACATAATGGTGTTCCTTTTTTGATAACTTCAGTAGAATCTAAACAATGCCAATAAAGCTGAACATTAAGATGATTATTGTAAGTTAATATTCCCGTAGCGGCTGTAAATCGAGTATCATCATTATAAGGAACCGGCATGGATAATAAAGAATATCCTTCTGGGATTTTTGCGAACCATGGACTTTGAATTTTTATTACTGATTGAAGTGTATTTTCCGGCATATTTTTGAAGTCATGTAAAGCTTGTTTGGTATGAAAAGAAACGGCATCTGATATTATGTTGCCGAATTTAGATTTACACTGATCGTACTCTGATTCCCAAAGGAAAGTTTTTTTATCACCAAAAGTTTTAATAGTTATATCTTGATAAGCGGTTTGTACCCAACCAGTTTTTAAAATAGAATTTATACCTATACATTTAGAGGTGTGAGTAAAACCACCGTTTGGAAATTCTTTTATTTTTTTTACATAATCATTTCTAAGCTCTTCAACCCACTTGAATATTTTAGCAGAAGATTTTTGTATTGGAAAATCTTTTGTATACTCAGGAGCTAGACTATAAAATTCAATTTCCAGATTATTCATCTAAGTTCTCTTTTTTTAAGAAATTGTCAATTTGATCTTCGGCTTCCTGCTGTGACAATGCTACAACTGTAAAGGTTGCTATTCCTTTACTAGCACGAATGTCGAAAGGAATAGCACCATTTGGTAACCAGTTGTTATCTACTTTACGTGTTATTCGAAATGTTTTCAAGGACTTAACACGATTTATTAAATTATCAGTAATTATTTTGGCAGTTTCGGATTTATTATTCATCATTTATTTTTCGCCAATTATTCTTATCTTTGTTTGAATATCCTATATATTTTTCGCCAGTTTCCATATCGATCAACATATATTTTTCCGGGCACTTGGTATATACTTTTAATGTTATTGGTTCATCAAGTTCAGGAACTTCAACCCCAGATTGTAATTTTCTATGTTTTACCACTTTTTGTAGTTTCCTTTACCTGGTATAGTATTTCTCACTCCGCCGATTGGATCTTCCACATCTCCGTTACGTCTAGGAATTAAATGTACATGCGGCCAATCTACAGTCTGCCCAGCAGCCTTGCCATAGTTGAATCCAATATTAAATCCGTCCCACTCTTTTGATTGGACTTTATCTCTACCATATCGAAAAGCATCAATAAAAGCAGTACTTAGTATATGAGTACTATTGTATTTAGGTACAAATAACAAATGTCCTTCGGTTACAGGGTACTTATCTTTATAAACTACTATATGAAAATCTTCTTGAACAATATCAGTCCACGGAGCTGAACTATCATCTTTATCGTTGGGTCCGTCAATTATTTCATTATCTAACATTTTTACTCCTGGATTCTAAATAACTTTCATTATGAATCCATTTATTGTTAACAAGAAATCCCCACTCTCTTTTTTTTGGCCCTGGTATAAACAATGACCAGGCTGTTACACAGGGATCTAATTCAATTCTATGATAACTTTCAGCGCGACAAAATCTAAAATGTCCTGGTCCACGCCATACTTTATATTCTGCTAATTTTTTACCTACTGTATCAAATACAGGAATCCATTCCCAATAACCGCCTTTTAAAATTAAAGTGGCATAAGGCCAAGGATGATCATGTACATCATCTGGATCTGATTTTAAAAATTTATGAATAAAGATATTAAACGGAAACCAAGTTCTGTCTTTAAGAAAAACATAATAACGCTCTAAATAAGGAGCGTTATTTTCTCGATCCATAATAATACGTTTGCGATCCAAACTTTCTAGTTTAGATAAAAATAATTTAGATATTGATATCATATTTGTCTAATGTATTGACTGTATAATAATTATAAACAAATTAACAGAAATTGTCAACCTAAGATTTGCCGAATTCCTTCTTCGAAACTTATTGGACTATAATGTGGCATTATTGCTCGTAGTTTAGAAATATCAGGACGACGATTGGAAACTGATCCAGGCATGCTTGGTAATTGTTCAAATACTGCGTCGGGATGCCCAAGTTCGTTGGCTATGACTTTGACTGCGTTGCCTATAGTAATTTCTCTGTCGTTGCCAATGTTTACTAACTGCTGATTAACATTTTCGGCAACATAGATACTTGCCTTAATAGCATCGCTTACATAGCAGAAGCTTCTAGTTTCTTGAGATCCGATAACTGAAAATATTCCACTTTTAATTTTTTGTATTTGGTCTCCTAGAAAATGGCCTTGCTTACTATTTTCACCGTACACATTAAAGTAACGCAACATGACCCAAGGTAAGGTGCTATTAGACAAATAATTTTCACTAGTAATTTTTGCTAATCGATAACTCCATCTAGCATTGTGTATATCTTTAATCATTACATCTGTGTTTTCAGGCACAGGGCTGACGGGATCATCTGCCACTACTTCGCTACTAGAAGCGTATACTAATCTAATTAAATTTGAACATTTAGAAGCAAAATTGAAAATATTTAAATCACAAATAAAGTTGTTACTTAATACTTTATTTGGAAATTTATAAAAGTTTGTCGTGCCGTTTATTGCTCCGTAATGATATATGTAGTCAAAATCATTTGGTAATTGATTTAATGAATCGACATCATTTAAATCAATTCTAAACCATTCATCGCAAGGCGGTATGGTTGTGCTACGCGAATGATTGTCTACTGCATAAACTATATGTCCAGCTTCTTTAAGTTGGCGGCAAAATTCTGTGCCTAATAAGCCGCTGGCCCCTGTTACTAATACTTTACTCATTTGCTAAGTTTCTCATTATCGTTAATTACTGCCTGTATCATAGAATAATCTAATCCTAATTTTTTAACAAGGTTATTCCATGCGCTTGTGTCTTTTGGCAAACAATGGCCACCAAATCCGCGTAAATTATCATTACACATTAAGTATGCTGGATTAAAACATTCACGTTTGATAATAGCATCATAAACAGCATTATAATCTACACCTAAAGATTTACATACTTCAAAAGCAATATTGGCAAAAATAATTTGAACACTATGATTTACATTGTTAAAATATTTTACTACTTCCGCTTCTGTTGGTTTAACACAAGAAACATTTTTAGGCAAGTGCCCGTGTATTTTTTTGATTAGTTCAAAATCTTCGTCACGATGACTACCGATAATTAACAGATCATGATTATACATGAAATCAGCAAGGGCAGTTTTAGCACGTAAAAATTCTGGTACTGAACAAATTCTTAATGATGGATGTGCGGCTGATAAATTATCAGAAGTTCCTGGTACTACTGTGCTTTTGACAGCAACTAATCCCGTGTATTTGACATCATCTAATTCAGCTACTACACTTTCAACAATGCTTGTGTCGCAATCTCCGTTTGGCGCTTGATTTGTCGGAACACAAACAAAAACGCATTCAGTGTCTAATATATCACTGAGTTTTGAACCTTCATACGCTGGATCAAAAAAACTCATGGTATGTCCTAGATGTAACAAACCTTCGTATACTGCTTTTCCTACAGTACCTTTACCGATAAGACCAATTTTCATTTAATTCTCCTTGGGATATTCCATATCAACACATTCGCTTGTTTGTGTTGATGCCATGTTTAATATTTCTTTTGCCACATCTTCTGGTTCTAAACATACAGACGTAGTTAGCATATCAATCATTTTAGTACGAGTTCTCACAGGATTAATTAATCCCACAAGTACATTAGTGTCAACAAAATAATCTCTGACACCTTGCCATAAATTATATAGCGCAGATTTAGAAGCCGCATATAAAATGTAGTCTTTGCGACCTGCTCGGCAAGCACTTGACCCTACCATAATAATTTTTACAGGTGTTGCTGGTGGATTTTCCATATAGTATCTGATAATTGACCAATTAGATCCTACATTTACATCCATTGTTTTATTATGTGTTTCTTTATTATCAGCAAAATGCCCAGCACAATTAATTATTATGTCGGGGTTATATATTGATAACAAACTTTGAATTTTTTTATCACTATTAGCATTTGTGAAATTAATTTGACCACGATTTACAGCAATTACCGCATATTTTGCTTTTAAAAATGCCGATTTAGTGGCTGCTCCAATGCCTCCACTAGAACCAAATATTAAAATATTTTTACTCATCTGCTGGTATAATTGAATCAACTCTAACAGTATCAGTTTCATAATCTTCACCACCACGCGGGCCTTCAGCAAAAGCAATAAACACACATCCAGTATTAGATGCTTTTAACGCATGTATTTCATTAGGTTCACTGATGATAAAATCACCGGGTTGGGCCATATAAATATCTACCGGTGTTGATTTATCTACTGGTTGAGAATAGTAAGTTAAATTTCCAGCTACGATATACGTATATTGAGTAGTATAATTATGATAATGATTACCGCGGATAGCACCTGGCACGTTACTAATTAAACACCCGTGATTTATGGAACGCTTATAGAATATATCAATAATTGAACCTCTGTCATCTTGATGAATTCCTAAGCCTTCTTCTGTGTTGTTGTTAATGTTATAATATTTCATTGTGATATAAACCTTACATTAGGATTAATTTTAAGTAATGCTTGCTTGAGTGGCTCGCCGATGTTCCAGCTTAATACAAGAGCATATGGATTTTCATGTTTGGCAAATTCATTGTCTCCCATGATAGGTATACGACTTAATGGCGTATACTTTCCTTGTTTATATTCAGAAGAATCAGTAATACAATGAAGTAATGTACCGTCTAATTTATGCCAATTTAACCATGTATTAGCTTTGGCTGCGGCACCAACACCTATGACGACTGCGTCTGGATTTTCTTCTAATAATTGATAAAATTTCAATAGCCATTTGTTACGTTGTTTTTCTAATTTTATTTGGAATGCTTGATAAAAAGTAATATCAAATAATCCCATGCCAGTTTCTTTATCTATCGCATTGGCTATTTTTTCAGGCATACTATTATCTATAGCATGTTGAGCAAAAACTCTTATACTGCCACCATGATAATCAACAATATCATAATCTACAATTTTTAGTCCAGCTTTAATTAACAAATTCCAAGAACTTTTAATTGTAAAATAACTTATGTGCTCATGGTAAACCATATCAATGAATCTTCCACTTTCTATCATACTTGCCCAATATGGCAATTCGAAAATAAAAGTTCCATCTTTATCTAATAAATTTGCTACACCACGAGCAAAATCAATCGGATTGTTAGCATGATTAAAAACATTATTCGCCATAATAATACTGGCACTATTATATTGATTTCTAATCTTAATTGCCAATTCTTGATTGAATAATCCACAAACTGTTTGAATACCTTTTTCTTGGGCAATCTCACACATTTTTTCAGACAAATCAACGCCTAATACAATATTATCTTCGGGGGAAAGAAATTGATTAATCAAGTATCCGTCGTTGCTACCGATCTCAACAATTAATCCTGAATTACCTAATTTATTTTTAATAGTATCAGCATATTCGTCCCAATGATCTCGAGCAGTTTTAGAATTACTAGATGTATAACTATAAGCATACAAGTTATACCTATCTTCGGCATCGCTGATATAACCTAACTGTATTTGCCCTGAATTTGGGTTTAAATAAAGCTGTAATGGAAAAACAGGTTCAGATAAATTTAATTGATTTTTGGCAATAAAAGTGTCAGCATAAGCATGTTGGCCTAAATCAATTATTTTTACTACAGGGTCATTTGTAATTAAACAAGATGATAGTTGTGTACTTTCTGTTATATTAGACATTAGTTAGGCCTATCAAATTGTACCATTTGTTTATTGATATCATTTATTTTAAGTTTTTCCCAAGGATCTTGTTTACCTTGTTTAACTTTTTCCCAAAACGAAGTGTCTTCGCCTTTAGACTTTAATAATTCGGCAATTTTATCACAATCAATCATTCTAGCAATTGTGTAGGATGTATGATGAAAATCTTTTGGGTTATTGGGATTTCCCTCTAGCATCTTTTTATTTTTAAACGTCAAATCATTATTATTACCAGTGAGATCATGTCTATCATGGGTAACATATACATCAATGATTTTCATGATATCGAGCATGTAGGCATTTTGACTTAACTCGGCATCAATCATTTGATGTCTTGAAAAGAACCCAAATAAATTATACCATTCTTTTGGAATAATAGGGAAAATACTATAAGGATGTTCTCTATGTCCGTGTACTTTGAGCAGTTTAAATTCGCCGGTACAATCTGTAATAATTTTATCCCATGATGTTGTTTCCATTAAAGCATCATCATTCCAGACAAATAACCAATCAGCATCTGCTAGTTTTGCTAGTCCGTTGTAGTATAAATTTAGATTAATATATCCCATAGGATCAAATGTAGTAACACTATAGTGTACGCCTTTTTGCTCTAGCCAGGGCTGTATATCTGTTGAAAAATATTTTAATCCAACCTCATCATCATTATCAAATGCTAATAATAATTGTACATCATCTATTTTAAGTACTCTATTAAATAAACTAATTATACTTAATTTCAATGCTGTAGTTCTGCCTCTAGTTGGAAGCATTACTGCTATTTTGTATTCATTCTCTGACATTATTATCCTTTAATTCTATGGATATATTTAATCTTAAAAAAATATATGACTATTTTTATCTACCAATGTCTAACTACACCTGCTATGATAAAACAATTTGTAATAATATATGATAATAAAATAATGGTACGAATAACAGCAATCTTATCTGATTCTTTGTCGGTATTACCTGATTTTTCGCCTAATGCTTTGGCCCAAATTCGCCAAAGTCGTTTAATGATTGCGTTTACCATCAAATACACATACAAAATAAAATGGACTATTATTAGGATTATGTACTCGATGAAACACTCCGTCGGGTATAAGCACAACGTCGCCACCTTGTACGGAAAATTTATCGTCGCCTAATTCCATTTCGCCACTGCCACTAACAAAGTAATAGACTTCTTCTTGTCCAGCATGACTATGTCCACGGGTACTTTGATGTGGTTTAAGTTCAGTTGAGCTTACTATAAGATTATTTAAAAACTTATTATCTTTTAAAATATAAGTTTCGTTGTCTTTAACGATATCCCCGCCTATATCATAAATGCTATATTTCATGATAGTAAGTCCTCATCCCACTCGCGGTGCCCTTCTCTAAAAGCCATATTGCTTTGTGTTTCTCTAACTTCTACTCTATAGCACCATAATCTTGCGGCTTCGCCTGGTCCCCACATGTCTGGAATATATACGGCATTGATGTATTTGTAAAGCATATCTGCCAAACTTTCGCAACCTAATCTTGGAAGTATTGTTAGTTTGGCTAATTTACGTCTTTCCATTTCTTTATAAAACTCTAATTCCGGATCATCCTCGGCAACTAAGGTTGTATGGTCAAATTGATCTTCTAAAATCTTTTTGAGTTCTTTTAGGCCACCGTAGTCGGCAGCCCAGTTACGCACATCTAAATCATTAGTACCAAAGTAAAACTTCATACTAAATGAGTATCCGTGATTTAGATTGCAGTGACTATCCGCCCTCCACTGTCTGTAAGCGCAAGGAAATGCGTCTATATATTCTTTAGTACTTGTGTACTTGTATGTTACTGGTGTCATGCTGTTTCTCCTATGTTAAATTTTAGCATAGGCGGCAGAGTTTGTATACCGGGATGAACGCCGAAGGCCGGTGTTTGAAATAATATTTATTCTGTTTTTTCAGACTCTCGCACCAATGCCATCATAACATCCAATTTTTCCTTGATATCTTTGATACCAGGATATTTTTCGGCCAGTACCAATATCTTTTCTTCTTCTAATTTTTTATTCTTAGCCCAATCTAATATTGCTTCAGCATCTGATGTAAGACCAATACTAGGATAACTTGAAGAAAGTATTTGCCAAACATATCCATCCCAAACTTCTATATTATTTAAACTAATATTATATCGCATGTTGCCCAGCCCCTGTTGGCCACTCTGTCCGTAAATATAATTGGTAACAGGGTTACCTCCGCTGATACTTATATATTTTCCTGTATAGTTAATTCCTTTAATCATCTGGGGGCAAACTCCTGTTGTAACTTAATATTATCCATAAATTCTTTCTTTGTACCGTGATCGTCTTTGAACGCACCTTTAAGTACTGTGGTCTGTGTTAGACTAGAGTGTGCCATAATTCCTCGATTCTCACAACATCCGTGAGTCATTTGAATGTAAACACCTATATCCTTAGTATCTGTTGCCTTGCCTATTTCTCGAGCAATTTCATTACAAAGTTCCTCCTGGAGAGTACCTCGTCTGGCGCACCACTGTGCAATTCTAGTGTATTTTGATAGTCCGATAAGTTTTTGAGCGGCAATAATGCCAATATAAGCAACACCAGTAACGGGTTGGTGATGATGGCTACACATACTGCGAAGCTCACTACGGACAACCAGCATACCTTCATAACGGTCCGCCGAATCATTTGGGAACGCTGTTGCGTCCGGGGCTGGTTCATATCTTCCACTCATTACCTCATTAATATACATTTTTGCCAATCGCCGGGCAGTACCTTTACTACTAGGATCTGTTTCTGTGTCAATCAGCAAGGTCTTCAGCACTTGTTCAAATGCCTCAGTTGCTTCGTCTATTAGTTTTTTGCGATAGATATCAGACAAGTATTCGCTAATATTATCGTTAGCCCAGAATCTCTTGCCATCTCGCTTCATTCTAAAACGAATAGTATCTGCTAAGTTTGCTTCTTTGTATTCTTTATTGTCGTCATCTTGCATATCTGCTCCTGCTAGTAAGTTTTGGTAGATTTTTGATTTGATCATAAGTATTCCTTTGTACTATTATATAGATTTATTTAGGTTATGTCAACTTATAATTTTAATTCAGTTATGTCATTTAATCCTAAATCTCCCGAAGGAAATAAGTTAAAAGCAATACAATATCTTGTGTTGTCAGATTTGGATGGCTCTACTTCATGATCTAAATGAGATGGAAATAAAAGTAAAAGATTTTTTTTAGGAGTAAATTGCCAATTATCAGCATTTAATAAATTAAATTCGGCTAGGTCAAAAGCTAAATTACCAGGAAATAAAGTTTGGTATCCCATATTTTTTCTAAAAACTATATCTCCTGAATTTTCATCAGCGTCAATATATAGTATACCACTTAACACGCTGTTTATGTGATAATGTTTTTCGGCATAGTCCCCCTTTTCATGCTTCATTATCCATGAGTTTTTTAATTCAAATGTAATTGCGGCTTTTACTAAACAAATATTTTTTATGAAATGATTAACGTGTTTTAAAATTTCTTCTCGTATATATTGATATTCTGGTAAATCTAAAATATGCGTACTAGCAGATCTCCAAGCATCATTATTAGGTTGAGTTCTTGTATAACTAGTTTGTTTAACTAGAGTAACAATATTATCGTTAACTTCGATGGTTGACATATAAACTGGCGTTGGGAATAACGCCAGTACTTGAAATTCTGTCATAATATTTTATAAATTATTTTAAATTTAATTCACACAATGGTGCTGAGTTAAAAATACCTTTAGGAAAAAAGTTAAAGGCTAAACTGTATCGTATATTTCCGGAAAAATTAGCAGTCACTTGATGAAGAAGATGCGATGGAAAAATAAAAATTTGATTATTTTTTGGTGTAAAATCACGTAGGTCTGAATTAAATATGTTTGGCGGATCCATAGGAACATTAACTGCCGAAGGAAATAAACTTGTGTAATTGGGCGATTTTTCAAATGCAATATCGCCTGAATTTTGATAAGTTTCCACATAAACAATACCGCTTAATAAGCAATTATTGTGATAATGCCTATTAGCGTAATCTCCTTCAGACATCCTTACAGCCCAAGAATTTTTCATTTCAAAATCAATAGATGATGTCACATTCAAAATATCTTTAGTAAATCTGTTAACATGCATCATAATTTGATCATATAGATTTTTAAATTTTAAATTTGATAAAACATAATGATCGACAGATACATCGCCGTTGTCGTCTGTCATTCGCATAAACTTTAAATTTTTTACTAAATTTTTTACCTCATCATCGACTGATACCTCTGATAAATATAACGGGGTCGGAAATAAAGGTATGACTTCAAATGGTTTCATTTTATATTTTCCAATAAGTTTTTGGCACTAAAAAAATTCTCTGTTAAGTACTGCGTTTGATTGGTCAGAGCAGGTACCCGAGTTTTATAATTATCCATGTGTTCCATTATTTTACGACATAAATCTGGTCTATAGACTGTATAAGCATCAAAGCTCTCTGTCCATTTACTAGGATACTTAAATGTATCATGATACATTTCTGTATAACTTAAACGATCAGGAACCATGGGAATAGCATCAACAACCGCACCTTCATAGCAACTAATGCCTAGTGTTTCTTGTAAGTTAGCACTAAACACCATCTTCGCTTCGCCTAACAAGTTATGATATTCATTTTTTGTTAGTTGTTGATCCTGACACACTACAAATTCATACTGCGGTAAGTGTGTAGCTAAGTCTCTGAAAATCTCAACTTGCTTCTCGGGCGCGATGCGATGCGGAAAAAGAATTAAATCACGCTTGGGCATATTCTTATACATGGACAACAAGTCATCAAAGTAATCCATTGGCCAGCCTGTGCGTACATATTTGCCAGACTCTAGCATATCTAATTTATCTTCTTTTTCCCAAGGATTTTCAATCATACCATCATTTAATAAATTATGATGGAACATGTCGATATGGAATTGAGTAGCAAAGTAATTGTGATCAAATGCCGCAAAGAAACTTTTTTCGGCATGTCTGACCCAAGGTTTATTACCAACAAGTCTTCCTAAAAAATCTTGAGGATCATAACTACCAGCATGCCATAATCCATGTGTGACTATTGGTATCCCCAATAGCTCACTCATGTATTTGAGATTTATAATCCCAGGATGCCAAGCATCATAAAATACAAAATGATCACCAGGCCGAACAGATCCTGAGCAGAATAAACGACCCATCTGCTCCACCTGAGATGACTTATATATATTGGTACCACCAAAATTAAGGAAAGCACCAGGAGTAGTGGCGCTAGGAATATCCGTAGGACCAGAGATAACTTGAACATTGTGTCCTGCCTTTCGTAAGAGATCGGGTACATGGCGTTTCCATTCGCCAGTGTACCTTGTGTCTACAGCTTCTAGATCAATTAAAAAAACTGTCACACTAGACGTCCTAATCTACGAGCGTCTTCAGTCCACATATTCTTGGCATTTTTACCTTGAATATATTTGTTATATTGTTGCCACGCATAACTTTTAAAATTATATAAATCATTTTCATTAAATTTATAGCCATATTCACGACAAAAATCTAAAAACTTTTCTAAATCTTCATGAATCTGATTAGTGCGAGGGTTAGATTGGAATAATTGCTTACCCATTTGATTTCCTTAAATTTTAATACTGAGGTTAGGGCGAGAAGTTTCATATTTAATTAAGCAGCCATTCTCACCATCTTCGGCTACTTCAATCCACACAGAACGATCTGGGTATCGATTTGTTATCTGTGTGTAGAGATCATCTGCGATCATTTCACAACTTTTGTAATCAAGGCTCAAAACGGAACCTTGACCATTATACAGCGATTCGAGCCATCGTTTGAACTGGATGAATTCGATGTCTCGGTCATTATGGAGCACATCAATCCACACCCGGAAATGGAAGATATGACGATGAGGAGTAGCCAAAAACGATACATCATATTCATCTCCTGTAGCTAATGTTGTATCTGTTGCTGCCGCTGGGTAGCAGTGGATACCTTCTTTCTGGAAAGTAATCCAAATTTTACGTTCAGCTAACTGCATAATTCTTATGGCTGTTTCTATTTGAGCTTGTTTATGTTGATCCATATTATTTTCCTTTATCGGAATGTTTCTTTTTAAATTCTTTTACTTCGTTAACGGCACTTAATAAAGTATTGGCATAGTTAAATGTTTGTTGTTCTGTCATTATAACACATTCTTCAACTTCGACATAGCCTTTGAATAACAAAGTCCAAATCTTTTTCCAACGATTTATACTCCAAAATTTAGATTTTAGTCGAGTACTGATTGTAACAATTACATTAGTATCATCGGCTTCTACCCAAAGATTATGCGAGTGTTCATCGGCACCGCATTCACACATTACCTTATATGATTGAGTTGATCCCCAATCGTATGTTTTTAAAATACCTTCAGCTGGTTTTTGATATTTCATATTATGATCTTTTCAGCATTTCGATCATTACAATTTCACCTATACATTCAGATATATCTTCCCCGTCTGGAATGACGTGAAGATTAGACCCATATTGATCTTTTTTCGAATCATATGTATTAACTTCAATTACAGTTCCGCCTGATGCTGATTGTACACTAAATCTTAAAGCACTAGAAAATTCTATTGTCCTGTTAAGGCTAGTGGTCGCGAGTACTTCATCATTCAACCACTGTCTTAATTTATATTTTAACCATCTCATTTTAATACTCCCGTGTCTTGTGTATATTGATCCCAGTAAGTATATTTGTCCTTACTCATTAGATCATGTAATTGATGTGTCCATACCCCTGGATTGGTTTTGCCCCATGTAAGGTCGTCCAGTTTTAGTGTAGCGTTATAGTTAAATTGATTAATGTAAGGTAACTTACAACTAATCATTGGTACAAATCTTGGATATTCAGAATATCCAGATTCAAGTACTCCTTCTGTGTGTTTGATATCAAAATCCAAAGTCACCCAATAGTCTTCTTTAAGACAGCCTAGAATGACTTCATCCCATGCTCGATATTCTTGAAACGTAATACCTTGAGGATTAAAACTTTGACTAGTACCAAAATAGATATGTTTAATTTCAACATCTCGATTTGCCTGTTGTAAGATTTCTTCTAATGGTGGAGTTCCTACTACAAACAATGTCTTCATACCATGACAAATGGTATGCTCGACTTCGTAACCTGTAAAATAAACGACATTTTGTCGTTCTTCAGTGTTTAGTCCCATTTAATATAACCTCGACTGTAACCGCTTGGACGGTCTACACCATCCGCAAACGCTTGTTGCCACTCCGTATCCCTATTATAACATTGTGTCCAAAAACTGTCAACCTCTAGATAGCCGTTTTCAATCCAATATTTTGCCATGTGCATACAATCGATAAATCTTGAATTACGTGGACTTGGGCGTACTGTGGTAATAGCCTTCCATAGTTGTTGTTGCGACTCTTCTCTATCAACGGTTTTGCCGACCCCATCGATAATAACAGCATTGTTATTTAGATTGATATCTATGCCTAATCGATATTTTCCTGTAAGATCAATTACTATATCGTAACTTTCGGTAGTAGACGATTTCAATATACCATCCCACAAATCTTTATTGTTGGATCCTAGGACATCTATATGAAAGATGTACCCATTGAGGCGCATAGTATAGTATGCTACCCAGGCAAGAAAACCGCTGCCAATAATTAAGACTCTGTTGTTTTCATTTCTACCTTGGCGATCTTGGAAATATGTTTTAGCCTGATTAATAAGATTAATACCGCAGGCTACTGGTTCTAAGATATACTTTGGATTAGCTTCTGGTATCTCAACATATTCATCCATTTTAACATTATAATAGTCTGCGTAAGCAGGCTCTCCTCGAGTTGCTACGTATGATCCTATTTTAGTAGTTACAATGTTTGATCCTAACCTTGTTACTTGCCCAATACCTTCATGCCCTTGCATGTGTAATGGTAACGGGCCAAAATTTCCACTCATCATATCTATATCGCTACGACAAACACCGGTCATTACTGCCCGTACTTCTATTTCATAAGGAGCAGGATCAGGTTTATCATATTCAACTTCGTCAAACCACCCTTGCCCAGTAGTTTGTAGACATTTTACTTTCATAGTTTTTCTATTCTTTCGTGTATCCAAGTATCTTGGTCGTATTGATCTCGCCAAAAATTTGAGTCGTTTATTTTTTCAACTGCTTCTTTAATCATTGATTGATAAGCATCTTCGGGGCACCATCCTAATTCAAAAGATTCCTCGGTACCATCTTCCATAATAAACTTAATGGATTTATTTTCATCATGTACACTACGCCAATTTGCTGTACATTTCCATTTGTCTTCGATATTAATAGAACATAAATCGTCAACATCATATGTACCATTTTTATTGACAGTTCCATATTCTGTACTATCGATATCTTCTAACTTCCACTGAATAGTTGACGAAGAACTAGTTATAGTATCGGTTCGCCATTTTGAATTCATAGCAATATATAAACTTAACAAATGTGGCATAAGATCTCTGCTCACCCCACCAAATGCTAATTTTTTTGTAGTGAACCATCCGCCAGGGAAAGGGACTCCGTTTTTTCTTATCCAGTTAATTTCAACAGTTTTAGCCTTGTCAGCAGATTTTTTTAAATCTGAAATGTTACTACGCCACATATTATTTTTAACCATCATGAATCTTGTTCTAGGAAATGCTTCTACTAATTTTTTCCAGGTAAAACTATTGGCGACCCCGGGTTTTTCTATAAACATAATTTGTGTATGCGGAGCTAATCTATATGCGATTTCAAAATGAGTAAAATTTGGTGTACAGATATGTACAGTATCAAATGGACCATGCGCGATAATTGCGGAGTCAACACTAGTAAAATCAGCCTTACAATTAATATTTTTATCAACGGTAATAACTTCGTATCCAAGATTCGTTAAAACAGTTTTATATAACTGTCCTATACCCATACCTACTATTAAACTTTTCATTTAATCACCTAATGTTTTAAATTTAGCAATTTCATCTTTAAGATGTAATCGTTGTTTTTTTAATGATTGCAGATTTTCGTCTTCAAAAATTCCAGTTTTTTCTAGAACATCAATTTTTTTATTAATTTCTTTATGCTGTTGTTCTAATTTTTTAAGATGATTTTTATTAAAATTATGCATTATCAATTTCTAATTTATCAAGTTTATCTTCATCAAATTCTGGTTCGTCTGAAGTAACTTCTTTAGATTCTTCAACTTCAAATAAACTATTAAACATAGTACCAGCATTGACTGTTTTTTTACCAGTGGCCCCACGTGTCCCTGGAATACTTTGCCAAAATTTATCATACTCTTCGATAATAGCATCAGCAGTACCTCGATCACTTGTGGCAAATATAGCATCCACTACATCTTTAAAGTATAGCGTATTAAATCTATCATCTACAAGCATATTTGGACAAAGCCCAGCATCGTATTGACGATTTGCTTCTTGTACACTATGAATATGTGTCCAGACATTATGTGACATGAGTAAAGCATAACTAAAACTATCCCAAGATGTTTTTCCTTCTTTGCCTATTTTATTTAGGTCCCCTGGTTTATAGATACAAATATCTTTAATTTGTAAATTTTTACTAACAGGACTTTCATCAAAATGATCTATTAATTTGTCTTGTAAGACAGCATCACGATAAGATCTAATATCAGTAGCATATTTTTTATCATCAGCAATAAAACTCATGCGATAACACCATTTTTGTCTATCTTCAATATCTGTTTGATGGTAAACTTGACCATTAGCAGTGGCTAAGAAAGGACTAGCACAATCAAAACTAATTGTAAAATCAGGATTATGATATTTTCTAACGGCACGTTGTATATCAGTTAGTAGTAATGCCCACTCTAATTTACTTGTTCCTAAAAAGTGCATCCAGTCTTGTTGGCCTTGTTCTAACAATCCGTCAAATCTTAGTGCCACTAGTCTTTTTAATACAAGATGCACATCGCACATATTTTGACCCCCCATGCCCCAGCCATTAAAATGACGACCAGGATATTGTTTTGGATCACAATATTTTTTCATATGTTGATACCATCCCTCGGCATCGGCGTGATTCTCACCTTGTAAGACATTTAAGAACTTACAATTACCATTACGATTATTAATAAAATATTCGTTATTAATAAATGTGGCATGTACTGCTTCTGCGTATGTACTAATACCTGTGGCTTTTTGTCCCTCGGGACTACGTGCTACCCATGCCGGGACATCTAAACACATACCATAGTCCATAATACCGTCCATCCAAGATAATACTTGGCTACGTTTTTTCATTGCCTTGGGACAATTGGGATCTTTCCAATCACCTTCCCACTTACCTTTACCAATTTGGAATCCACCTGAATCACCTAATACGAACGTATTGGCTCGATCTCTGTTTCGAACCATGTCTTCATTCCAGTCTTGCTTATTAAGATCCAAGTTAGCATGTCCGGCGGAATACAGTGACCATTTATAAGGAAACAATGCTTTCTGATGATTTAACCAATTTAACATTTCCATATCAGGAATTCCTGTTGGCATTCGAGCAGGATCTACATAATTACTACCGCGTTGTTTTCCAATAAAAGTAGCATAAAATCCGCTGAGTGCCGGCAGAAACAATGCATAATCGGATTGTTTATTTGTTAAATTATCTTGAAGTATTTCAGTCATTTATTCTTCTTTTTTACAGTTATCCACATAAAATAATATGGATCAAACGCCCATCCGTCCGGGGGATTTAATGGATCAAATCTCTCTGGATTAACCAATGGAGTAGCCGGGTTGTGATAATACTCAATATACCTGCGTGTAATTTCTTCCCTTGCTTCCAGATCAACATATTCGTGAGCCAGTCGTCCTTCGATAACAGGATCAAACCCGTTAAACCACATCCAAGGCCAGGCCCAATGAGTAAAGAACTTTTTAATCATTGTCTATCTCTGGCTTATAAAATAATCGAGCAAGCGGTACCGCGCTTACTGTACTAA
>Ga0208618_1000144_pt1 | contig 32791 bp, 29 predicted proteins | sample CryBogCBE18Jul08_FD_184585 | JGI IMG/M metagenome (GOLD analysis project Ga0208618, IMG submission 184585) | Freshwater microbial communities from Crystal Bog, Wisconsin, USA - CBE18Jul08 (SPAdes) | ecosystem: Environmental > Aquatic > Freshwater > Lake | place: Crystal Bog, Wisconsin, USA...
GCTACGGCGGTGGTCGTCGTGAAGGCGGCGACAGCAACTACTAAAATTGCATCATGCAATCAAAAGGCTTCTTAGGAAGCCTTTTTTTTGCTCTCAATGTAGCCCTTGACACTTCCTTTGAGCTTAAGAATCTGAGTTGTGTTGTCAAACTCCATACCTTGAGCTCTGAACTGATCTTTACCTTTTTTAAGAACAATACTTTGTGTCGTTTTAATTTGATCTTGGTCGATTAAAAAATCAAGAAACTCACTTCTGAGTTCGAGATCTTCCGATTTAGGTGAAACAGCCAAATTCACACCACTTTTAATCACCACAGCGTCACCGATCAGTTCCAACTCAGAACCATCATTATTGGAGATGGCTTGATTAGCTGTAGCTCGGATGAGATTGTTTTCTTTATCAATACTTTGTAACTGAGGCTTTTGGATTTCTAGGATTTGAGTGTCTTCAAAATGATTTGCTTGCTCACCAAACACTACGGATTGCAAATGACCGTCACCACGGTACGTTTTAACTGAAAAGTTTTTTAAATAGTAATCAACTTCATGCCTTGTCACTGGCGTTAAAACCTCATCTTGAATAACTGGCGTATTTTTAACCAACCAATAAGACAGCATGGCCAAGATTCCCATGAGCAATACAGGAATATAAGCCAAGACGTTGTCGATAAGTTGCCTAGTTTTTTGCCAAGGCGAGAGTAATCGAATTTGTACTGGCTCAGGCTTACTTAAATTCACGTCAAATACTCCGACAACAAAGCATCGTAACTTCCCTGACTTTTTAAAATTAAATCGCACATCTCTCTAACAGCCCCTTGTCCACCGTTTTCTTGAGAGACCCAATGAACCCGGCGCTTGACTTCAATATGTCCATTGCGCGGAGAACACGAAAAACCAACTACGGTTAAAAGAGGTAAATCTGGCCAATCGTCGCCCATCGCAGCAACCTGCTCCCAGTTGAGTCCCAAACGATTTAGGATTTCTTGAGCCTTCATCCTTTTGTTTTGCACTTTCATGTGCAACTCTTTAATGCCCAGATCCTGCGCTCTTGCTTTCAAGCTCTCACTGGCTCTGCCAGAAATAATTGCAACCTCAATTCCTGCTTCGATTAGATATCTAATCCCCTGACCATCTAATGTGTTGAATGGTTTTAGGCTTTCTCCTTGAGATGAGTAATAAATAGTCCCGTCAGTCAATACGCCATCCACATCCAAAAAAACGAGATTCACCGCTTTTATTTTTTGTGAAAGTTCTAATTCTTTGATTTGAGATGACATGATTTAAATAACTTTAGCAAGCATAAGATCATTGCTATTCAATGCACCACACACTTGTTTCTTTTCATTGACTACAAAAATACTCGTAATTCTATACTTCTCCATCATTTGAGCAGCCTCAACAGCCATTGAATTAAGCGAGATGACTTTGGGTGATTTGTTCATCACATCCATGGCTTTGAGTGACCTTAAATCTTGCCCTTTCTCAACCAAGCGACGCAAATCTCCGTCCGTAAAAACACCTTCTATGACAAGATCTGATGAAACCATGGCACAGGCTCCAAGACCTTTGTCGCTCATCTCTTTCATCAATGCAGTGAATTCAGTGGATTGGTCTACCCTTGGAACTTGTTCCATAGGGCGCATTACATCACTCACCAGCGTCAACAATTTTCTGCCCAAAGCACCACCGGGGTGTGATCGAGCAAAATCATCCTCTTTAAACCCTCGTGCATCCAGCAAGGCAACAGCCAATGCATCGCCAATGGCGAGTTGCACTGTCGTAGAGGCTGTGGGTGCTAAATTCAATGGACAGGCTTCTTTATCAACACCACACTGAAGTACCCACTGTGCATGTTGACCAAGTGTTGAGTCTTGATGCGCAGTAATAGCAATAATTTGCACGCCCAAACGTTTTAAAACCGGAAGTATTTTCGTTAGCTCCTCACTCTCTCCACTATTGGAGATGGCCAAAACAATATCTTCTTTGAGAACCATACCTAGATCACCATGACTGGCTTCACCTGGGTGAACAAACATTGCGGGCGTTCCTGTTGAAGCCAATGTAGCTGCAATTTTTCTGCCAATATGGCCACTTTTGCCCATGCCCATTACCACTACTCGTCCTGTGCAGGACAATATCGCCTTGACAGATAAGACCCAGTCATCATTAACTTTTAAGATCGCTTTTTGCAAAGCATTAGCTTCAATTTCAATAGTCTCTTTTAATCTTTGGACTAATGCTTCAGTTGTGATATTTGCCATGACAATCCTGTTGATTAAATGTGGGGGTGTTCATTTTCCTATGCAGAATTTCGAAAATATTTCTCCCAGTAAGTCATCTGAATTGAACTCACCTGTAATGTTACTCAACGCATTTTGCGCCAAACGCATCTCTTCCGCAATTAAGTCTAAATTCTTTTGATTTGCTTTGGCCTGAGATTGTGCAGTTTTTAGATGCATTAACACTTCTCGTAAAGCTAATAAATGACGCTCTCTTGCGCTGAAAACATCCTCTCCTAAGTTCATATCCCAACCCAAACGATGCAGGATATCTGCTTTTAACTTTGATAAACCTTGTCCATCCTTTGTCGATATCAACAATGGTTTTTCGTTACTTAATTCCCATGAAGAATATAGTGTTTCTGCTCTTTGGGTTGCATTTCTTTGCTCGCATAAATCTATTTTGTTCCAGACGTGAACAATAATTGCATGGGGGCTAATGTTGAAATTGATTTGTTCAAACAATTTTTGTTCGGAACTTAAGTAATCGTGATTTTCTATGCGGGAGAGGTCATGAACAAAAAGTATCAGTTGTGCCTGTTCAAGCTCCCTCCATGCTCGCTCAATACCCATTTGCTCGACAACATCGCCTCTTTCGTTGGCTTGTTGATTAATACCTGCCGTATCAATGAGGTGGATCGGTATTCCATCAATTTGAAGTGTCTGTTTGATCAAGTCTCGCGTTGTTCCCGCAATATCAGTCACGATGGATACTTCTTGTTCACACAATTGATTCATCAACGAACTTTTACCAACATTCGTTTGTCCAACAATCACCGTCTTTAGGCCCTCCTTAAGGAGTACGCCTTGCTTGGCTTTGGATAAAATCAATTCTGTACTTTCAATCGCCTCTTTTATTTCTTTTGCTGTTTTTTCTATTTCTCGAGATTGAAGCTCCTCAATTTCCTCCTCAGGAAAATCAATTTGTGCTTCAATCATTACACGCGTCAAGGTCACTTGCTCTAATAATTGATCAATCGCCTTGGAAAATGCTCCAGACAATGATCTAGAGGCACTTTTAGCAGCCAACTCCGTGCTCGCATCAATCAAGTCCATGATGGATTCAGCTTGTACCAAATCAATCTTGTTGTTTAAAAATGCTCGTTGAGTGAATTCACCTGGGTTGGCCAAGCGAAGATGAGGCAATAATGTTGGCTTCTGAGAGTCCTCATTGATTTCATGGCCAAAAGTCTGCTCAGAAGACACTTCAAAACAACGCTTAATAATGCGCTGAAGTACCTGTTGTCCCCCGTGACCTTGAAGCTCTAAAACGTCTTCGCCGGTAAAACTTTCAGGAGATTGAAAAAATAAAGCCAAGACCTCATCAATGAGTTCTTGGCTTTGATCTCTGAGCCTACAAAATTTAGCTTCTCGAGTTTCGAGTTTTTTTCCTAAGAGCTGTTGTGAAAAAGACTTTAAGTTTTTCCCACTTATGCGAACAATGCCTACAGCCCCACGCCCTGGCGCAGTAGAAACTGCAATGATCGGGTCCGTAAAGGCCTGCATGAAAAACTCATTTAACGGCTCACGCCAAGTTTTTTATTGATCAACCATTGTTGAGTGATCGATAAGATATTGTTCGTAAGCCAATATAAAACAAGACCTGATGGAAAGAAGAAAAACATAACACTAAATGCCAACGGCATAATCCACATCATTTTTGCTTGAATGGGATCAGGAGGTGTTGGATTGAGCATGGTCTGCAACAATGATGATGCGGTCATCAACAAAGGCAAAATATAAAATGGATCTGGTGCTGAAAGATCATGAATCCAACCAATCCAAGGTGTATTTCTCATCTCGACCGTTGACAACAACACCCAATACAAGGCAATAAAAACTGGAATTTGAATAACGATGGGCAAACATCCACCCATTGGATTGACCTTTTCCTCTTTGTAAATTCTCATCATCTCCATTTGTATTTGTTGCGGTTTATCCTTCAGCCTTTCTCTCATTTCCATGATTTTGGGATTAATCGCTTTCATTTTTGCCATACTCTTGTAGGCCTGTGCATTGAGCCAGAAAAATGCAGCTTTCAATAAAATCACCAATGCAACGATTGACCATCCCCAGTTACCTAGGAAAGTGTTTATCTTGTAAAGTAGCCAATACAAAGGCTTTGCCAAAACAGTAAGCCAACCATAGTCTTTTACCAATTCAAGACCAGGGTACAGCACTTCCAGTCGCTTCTCTTCTTGAGGTCCTGTATAGAAATGAGCTTGTGTTTGTACTTCTTGCCCTGGTGCAATATCGCTTACATCACTGATCATTCCAACCGAATACAAGTTTGTATCAATTTTCTTAGCAAATATCTCACGGGCTCGGTTGTCATCAAAAAACCAAGCGCTTGCATAATAGTGCTGAACCATGGCAACATAGCCAGCATCTGAGTGATCTTGTACAGAAAGCTTATTGTTTTCAATATCTTTGAAGTCTACTTTTTGATATTTCTTCTCAGATGTATAAACCGCTGGGCCCGTGAAAGTTGAGTAAAACGAAGACTCACCTTCTGGTTTATTTCCGTCCCTTACGATTTGGACATAGAGCTTGGGATGAATTGGTTGTGACGATTGATTGACGATTGAGTTGTTTAACACCACATCATATTGACCAGGATAAAGGCTGTACGTTTTAATCAGTTTCACGCCTTGTTCTTTGGTCTCAAAGCTAATACGCGATGGTTCATCGGCTTGCTTTGATTCTGTTTGTGAGGCAAGTTGCATCACGGTCTTGTGATTTGGAAAGCCATTGGCAGGTGTGGCACCAATAAATCCACTTTGAGCCAAATAAACTCTGGATGCATTTTGATCCAGCAACGTCACTACATCACCAGAACGCTTTTGATCTGCTTGCTTTAAGAACTTTGAACGAACAATCGTTCCACCCTCCGAGCTCAAGGTTAGTTCTAATACATCATTTTTTAATGTATAAAGTTGAACCTGTGCCTCACTGGGTCTTACTTGCGTTTGCTCTTTACCGTCTATCAATGAGGCTGCTGGCACATTCGCTGGTTGGGGTAAGCCGTTGGCCACAACGGGCAAGGGTGCACCGGCTGCTGGAGTATTTTTTTCCGCCAAAGGAGCTGTTGACGGGAAGAATAAAGGTTTATTTCCATTATGAACTTGCCATTTATCCCATAGCAAAACCATTGAGAAACCAAAAATCACCCATAAAACGGTGCGCTTGATATCGTTCATTGATCAATTCTTTTCGTTAAGATTTTTTACTCGGAACCAGATCTATCCCGCCCGAGCAAAATGGTTGGCAACGACAAACGCGCCGAAAGGTTAAATACGATCCCCTAAGTGCTCCATGGTTTTGTATGGCTTCTAAACCATACTGAGAGCAAGAGGGATAAAAACGACAAGATGGCGACAAAAATGGTCGCACACAATAGCGATAAAACTGAACGATGCCCAAAAACAAACGTTTCATCACTGAACCTTGGCGCTGGCCAGCAATTCATAGAGCTCGGATTGTATTTTTTTCACCAGCTCTGCTGACCTTGCGCTTTTATACTCATTTTTTTTAATTTCTCTGCGCAAACGAATCACCATTGCATGTTCGACTTGAAGTTTGCTTTGAAACTTTGAAAACACATTAAAAATTTGTCTTTTAACGGTATTTCTAGTTACAGCACGCTTAGCCCAACGCTTAGGTACGAGAGCGCCAAATTTTTGGCTTCCTATCAGATCCTTACCTACACTCAACACCGCTGGCGTAGGGTTGGTTTGTGCTTCAAGTGTTTTTAATGACACCTGATGCAAAACAAACCAATTGGAATGACATGCGGAGCCCAAATCCATGACCACCTTAAACTCTTCCCATGAACCAAGATGATTCATTTGAAGAACGCGTCATGAACCTTTAAACAGCCAAACGTTTACGGCCCTTGGCACGTCTAGCATTGATGACTGCACGTCCGCCACGAGTCTTCATGCGAACTAAAAATCCGTGCGTTCTGGCTCTGCGCGTTTTGGAGGGTTGGTATGTTCTTTTCATGGTAATTCCTATTCAAATTGGTCTCTTTCCCGTAATCAGGGAAACCTGACATTATCGCAAAAATTAACGCCTTTGTATTGACTTTTTTACATATTAACTTTTTTACCCCCACATTAATACAAAATATTTACTTTTACTGGTTTCTTTATAAAATGGCGATGAAATAGCAAATTTTTCATTGCTTTTTAAACTGTGGATAATTTTTTAATAAAGCTCCAAAAAAGCAAGGTAAACTACAACCTATCCACAGAATAATAAACAATGACTCTTGGCACGACCCCACCCTTTAAAAGCAATGAAATTGCTTTTGACGACAACTCCTCTTTGTGGTTGTTGTGCCTTCAACAATTGGCCCAAGAGTTACCCGAGCAGCAATTCAATACTTGGATAAAGCCACTCAAAGTGGACGTGGCTCTGGATGGATCCAAAGTGATCATTTGGATTGCCAATCGATTCAAACTCGATTGGATTCGCGCACAATATTTACAACATTTGACCGCCTTGTTAGAAAAGTTCAACGGTCAACCTATTAAATTGGAACTGGCACTGATTGCCAAAGAGCTTCAACAGCCTACTTTAAACTCTAATAAGCAGTTGGAATCCGAATTCATCGGCAGTGTGACCATACCGCCAGAAGATCCTTTGCTCAATGGTCATAAATCGCGCTTGAACACAGCTCTAACGTTTGAGAGCCTGGTTGAGGGGACGGCCAATCGAATGGCCCGTGCTGCAGCCATGCATGTGGCCAGCACACCTGGATATCTCTACAACCCCTTATTTATTTATGGTGGTGTTGGGCTGGGTAAAACTCACTTAATCCACGCCGTTGGCAATAAATTGTTGGCGGATAAACCAGACGCTAAGGTGTTATATATCCATGCTGAGCAATTTGTCTCGGATGTTGTAAAAGCCTATCAACGAAAAACATTTGACGAATTTAAACATCACTATCACTCTCTAGATTTGCTTTTGATCGATGATGTTCAGTTTTTTGCCAACAAAGACAGAACACAAGAAGAGTTTTTTAATGCGTTTGAAGCTTTGCTTGCCAAAAAATCGCATATTGTGATGACCAGTGACACCTACCCTAAAGGCCTTGCTGATATTCATGAACGCTTAGTCTCAAGATTTGACTCTGGCTTGACCGTTGCAATCGAACCCCCTGAGTTGGAGATGAGAGTTGCAATTTTAATTAGCAAATCACGGGCAGAGGGAACAGAAATGCCCGAAGAGGTCGCGTTTTTTGTTGCTAAAAACGTTCGCTCCAACGTTAGAGAGTTGGAAGGCGCATTGCGCAAAATATTGGCTTATTCAAGGTTTAACCAAAAAGAAATCAACATTCAATTGGCAAGAGACGCTTTAAGAGATCTTTTATCCATACAAAACCGTCAAATTTCAGTAGAAAATATTCAAAAAACCGTTGCTGATTACTACAAAATAAAAGTGGCGGATATGTACTCTAAGAAAAGACCAGCCTCAATTGCCAAGCCTCGACAAATTGCAATGTATTTGGCAAAAGAGTTGACGCAAAAAAGTTTACCTGAAATTGGTGAGCTTTTTGGTGGACGAGATCACACGACCGTTTTACATGCTGTACGTAAAATCAGTGCTGAGCGTCTTCAACTCAATGATCTCAACCAACAATTGCATGTTTTAGAGCAAACACTCAAAGGATAAAGTTGTGTATAAAAAAAGAATAACCACCAAGTTATCAACAAGGCCGCGTCAGTTTGAAAAGTTGTTCATTGTTTTCAGTTTCTAATTTTCCATCAGTCCACTGTGTTAAACAATCCGCAAGCTATTGATTTATCGATGTATTTGAGTCTTATGCACAGATTTCATCAATGCTTATCTACTACTACTAATTTAATTAAATACATTAAGAGGTTAATGTGATCATCTTAAAAGCAACCCAAGAAAAAGTTCTCTCGGTTTTATTGTCGGTGAGCGGTATCGTAGAGAAACGCCACACCATGCCTATTTTGTCCAATATTTTGTTGCACAAATCGGGGAGCAACATCCAATTTGTGACAAGCGACTTGGAGATACAAATTCAAACGAGTTGTCAATTGAACGGAGATGACTCAGATTTTTCAACGACCATTGGTGCTAGAAAAATCATTGATGTTTTGCGATCAATTCCTTCAGAACAAACAGTCACTCTTGAATCAAGTCAAAACCGAGTCATCTTAAAAGCTGGCAAGAGTCGGTTTACCTTACAAACGATGGCTGCTGAGGATTTTCCAAAAGTTAAAGAGTCGAGTTCTTTAGGAAGCAGTTTTAAATTACCTCAGAAAACATTGAAGCAACTTCTTAATCAAGTTTCTTTTTCAATGGCCGTTCATGACATTCGATATTATTTGAACGGAATTTTATTTGTTGTCGAAGATCATGAAGTACGAATTGTTGCCACCGATGGTCATAGACTTGCTTATGCGAGTTCCACACTAGAAAATTCAATGCCCAAGCAAGAGGTCATATTGCCCAGAAAAACTGTACTTGAACTCTCAAGGCTTTTGAGTGATCAAGACGGCGATATTGAGATCTGCTTTGCAAGCAATCAAGCTAAATTTAATTTCAATGAAATTGAATTTGTTACGAAGTTGGTTGAAGGTAAATTTCCTGACTACAACCGAGTTATCCCTAAAAAGCAAGCCAATACTGTTTTGATCAACAGAGTTAAATTATTGGCATGCTTACAAAGAACTGCTATCTTGACAAGCGATAAGTTCAAAGGTGTCCGCATTAATATTGAACCCAATGTTTTAAAGGTTTCTTCTAGTAATGCTGAGCAAGAGGAGGCTATGGATGAAATTGATATTGACTACACAGGCCAAAACATTGAAATTGGTTTTAATGTGACTTATTTAATTGATGTTTTATTAAATATGACACAAGAAAATATTTCTTTTGATCTACCCGATTCAACCAGTTCAGCTTTAATTACGATTCCAGACAATTCTTCCTTTAAATATGTCGTGATGCCCATGAGAATTTAAATTAATTTTTACTTTCTTTTATACACGACCCGAGAGACTTTATGACTGAACCCATTGTGAATTCCGAAAATAACGACGCAACAATCAATAATGATAGCTATGGTGAAGGATCAATTCAGATCCTTGAAGGCTTAGAGGCTGTTCGCAAAAGACCAGGAATGTACATTGGTGATACATCAGATGGCACTGGCTTGCATCATTTAGTCTTTGAAGTCGTCGATAATTCTATTGATGAAGCTTTAGCAGGTCATTGCGACGATATTGTTGTTACGATTCATTCGGATAACTCAATTAGCGTCTTCGATAACGGGCGTGGTATTCCTACCGGTGTAAAGCTTGATGATAAACATGAGCCCAAACGAAGTGCTGCTGAAATTGCACTAACAGAGTTGCATGCTGGTGGTAAATTCAATCAAAACTCTTATAAAGTTTCTGGCGGTTTGCATGGCGTTGGAGTTTCATGTGTCAATGCATTATCCAAGTGGCTCAAACTCACGGTTCGTCGAGATGGTCAAATTTATGCTTTGGAGTTTGCTAAAGGCTTTGTACAAGATCGTTTGATTGAAGTACAAAATGGGATTGAAATTTCTCCCATGAAAATAATTGGACCAACAGATAAAAGAGGAACAGAAGTTCATTTTTTACCTGATACCGATATTTTTGTTCAAAATACAGATTTTCATTATGAAATTTTAAGTAAGCGTCTTCGTGAACTTAGTTTTTTAAACAATGGTGTTCGTATTCGCTTGAGAGATGAACGCTTTGGAAAGGAAGATGATTTTTCTGGTGCTGGTGGCGTCAAGGGATTTGTTGAATTCATCAATGTTGGGAAAAAAGTTCTTCATCCAAATATTTTTTATTCCAATGGTGATAGACCCGCTGAGACGTATGGCGGCATACCTGGAACGCAAATCGGTGTCGAAGTTGCTATGCAATGGAATGATGGCTATAGCGAGAGTGTTTTATGTTTTACAAACAACATTCCTCAACGTGATGGTGGAACTCATTTGACCGGTCTGCGAGCAGCAATGACCCGTGTCATTAATAAGTACATCGATGAAACTGAAATGGCCAAAAAAGCCAAAGTAGAAGTCACTGGTGACGATATGCGAGAGGGTTTGTGTTGTGTTTTATCCGTTAAAGTCCCTGAACCTAAATTCAGTAGTCAAACCAAAGATAAACTTGTATCAAGTGAGGTAAGAGCCCCGGTTGAAGATATTGTTGCAAAAGCTTTGGCCGACTACCTTCAAGAGCGTCCAAATGATGCAAAGATTATTTGTGGAAAAATTATTGATGCTGCTCGGGCTCGTGAAGCCGCTCGTAAAGCTCGCGAGATGACAAGGCGCAAAGGTGTTTTGGATGGAATGGGACTTCCTGGTAAATTAGCAGACTGTCAAGAAAAAGATCCCTCCCTTTGTGAAATTTATATTGTTGAGGGAGATTCAGCGGGTGGTTCAGCCAAACAAGGGCGAGACAGAAAGTTTCAAGCAATTTTGCCACTTAGAGGCAAGATTCTGAATGTTGAAAAAGCCAGATACGAAAAGCTGCTGACCAGCAATGAAATTTTGACATTGATCACGGCTCTTGGCACAGGTATTGGTAAGGCCAGTTCTGAATCTGGTAAATCTGGCACTGATGATTTCACGATCGATAAACTCAGATATCACCGCATTATCATCATGACTGACGCCGACGTTGACGGCGCACATATTCGAACATTATTATTAACGTTCTTTTATCGTCAAATGCCTGAGCTTGTTGAGCGTGGTCATATCTATATTGCACAACCACCACTTTACAAAGTGAAAGTAGGAAAAGAAGAGCAATATCTTAAGGATGCACCTGCGCTCGATTCGTTCTTACTCAAAGTAGCACTTAAAGATGCAACATTGAATACAGGTGGTGATGATCCACAAATTATCACAGGTGAAACTTTGGCTGCTCTTGCGACTAAGCATCAGGTTGCTGAGGCGGTCATTCATCGGTTGAGTGGATTCATGGACGCTGAAGCTTTGAGAGGTATTGCAGACGGAGTTTCAATTGAACTCGAAACCCTTGAGCAAGCAAAACAATGTGCAGCTGTTCTTGAACTTAAATTACGTGAGCTCGGTAGTGGTTCTGTTGTTACGGGCGAGATGGATGTTAGAACGGACAAGCCCTTGCTTAGGATTAGCCGTCAGCATCATGGGAACGTTAAGAGCAGTGTCATTACCCAAGATTTTGTCCACGGTGCAGATTATGCGACCCTAGCGGATGCTGCACAAACCTTTAAAACCTTGTTGTCTTCTTCTGGAAAAATCAGTCGTGGAGAGGGCGATCGAATGAAGGAAGAAAAAGTCACTGATTTCAGGCAAGCCATGAAATGGTTGATTTCTCAAGCTGAAAACGTGACTGCTCGCCAACGCTACAAAGGATTAGGTGAAATGAATCCATCACAGCTTTGGGAGACAACGATGGATCCGACCGTGCGTAGACTTTTGCGAGTCCAGATTGATGATGCCATTGAGGCCGATCGAGTCTTTACCATGCTTATGGGTGACGAAGTAGAGCCGCGAAGAGATTTTATTGAAGCGAATGCCTTGAGAGCAGCAAATATTGATATTTGAGCGTGCTTTTTTTAAAAGAGTCCTTGCTGGAAATCTCGGACCGCTTGCATCACCTCTTGTTGAGTGTTCATCACAAATGGGCCATATTGCGCTATAGGTTCACCCAAGGGTTGACCAGCAATGACGATGGCCTTGCTGCGTGCATTTGATAGTAAGCATGCAAGGTCACCATCATTTTTTAAGATCGCCATTTCCCCTTGTGATAAAAACTCTTGGGAGTTTTCACCCAATAGAGTCAAGTTGCCTTCGTAAACATAAATGAAGGCATTGAGGTTTTTTGGCAGCTGAATCTCAAAGTTTTTTACTGGGCTGTCAGGAAAATGAAGGTCTAAATAAAGTGGTGTGGTCGTCGGCCTTTGCACGGCGCCTTGAGTGTTGTCATAATGTCCAGCAATTATTTTGACGATTACGTTTGTTGCTGTTAAGACTTGCGGGATATGCTGGGCCTCAAACTCTTGGTAGGCCGGCATGCACATCTTTTGTTGAGATGGCAAATTCAACCAGAGTTGAAAACCCTCCATTCGGCCATTCTCTTGTTCAGGCATTTCGCTGTGAATTACGCCTTTACCGGCAGTCATCCATTGCACTCCACCAGAGCTTAAAAGGCCTTCATGTCCTGCGTTATCTTTATGTCGCATTCTGCCTTCAAGCATGTACGTGATAGTTTCAAACCCTCGGTGCGGATGATCAGGAAATCCGCCGATGTAGTCTTTTGACTCGTCGGAACCAAATGCGTCCAGCATCAAAAAAGGATCGAGTCTTTTTTGTAAATCATGTGTCAGTACACGAGTTAGTTTGACGCCGTCACCGTCCGATGTTTTTTGTCCTTTGACGCGTCGTTCTAAAGTTCTAAATGTCATTTTTTGAGATGATTAAACAAGCATTGGTTCCACCAAATGCAAACGAGTTGCTCATGGCGTGCGTAAGGTGAGGGACCGCGATGTTTTTATGATTAACGACTTTAAGACCTAATGTTGAATCAATATCTGCCTCAATAGAATTTGTTGGCAATAAATTCAACAGTAAGGCACGGATACAAGCAATCATTTCCATCGCACCACTTGCGCCCAATAAATGGCCGTGAAGAGCTTTAGTCGATCCAACCCAAGGCATTGAGTTTGTAAAGACTTCGGAAATGGCCTTTGCTTCACTGGCATCTCCTAGTTGGGTCCCCGTTCCATGGGCGTTGATGTAGCCAATGCTGCCAGGATCCAGTCCGGCATTTTTCAAAGCCATCTTGATTACTCTTGCTTGAGAGACAGGGTTTGGGTTCGTGATGTGGTGTCCATCGCTATTGCAAGCATATCCGGATAAGAAAAGACGAGAATCGTTTTTATCACTCAAACGCTTAAAAGTCTGTGAGTTGATCAAAATAAATGCAGCAGCACCTTCGCCCATGGCAAAGCCACTTCTAGTTTTACTGAATGGTGTTAGGTTACCCAGTTGATTATTTTTAATGGGAGCCATGACTCGAAGGGCATTCCAAGCCGCCAATAAACCGGGGGTTAGCATGGACTCACTTCCACCAACGATGGCTATATCTACGTCACCACAACGAATTGCTTTCATCCCCTCGCCTATTGCAATACCCGATGAAGCACATGCGTTGGCATACGTTATACAAGCACCTTGAGCTTTCAGTTTTAGTGCAATTTCAGAAGCGGGTGTGCTTGGCATGCTCGAGATCACGCTCGTTGGCCTGATGCGTTTTTTCTCGTTATAAATTGTCCGTGTTGTTTCATCAAAACTTGATGCACCCGCCATACCACTACCCCAATAAACGCCTAAACGTTCGGGCTCAATATCGGAGAAATTGATATGGCTATTTTTGATGGCTTGATCAACGCTTGCCAAAGCCAGAGCTGTCGCTCGGTCCGCAAAGAGTTTTGATGGAGTGGGGTAATTTTCAGTATTTAATGTGCACCGTGCTAAAGCGACAGAGAAAGGATCTTGGCCTGGGATGTTTATGTTCTCTATCTGAGTTGCACTATGGTGATCAAATATAGAATGATCGAATTCAGCAAGGTCACTCCCTATGGGTGATATAAAACCGTAACCAGCAATTTCAACTTGGCTTGCCGATTTCATTCTCAGTGAGCAGAGGCAGAGTTTTCTTGAATTTCATCGATGACACTGCACAAATTGATCAATGTAATGCCAACTTGTCGTGGATCGAGTTTCTCTTCCGGAATTCTTAGGCCAAAAGAATCTTCAACTGCGAATACAAATTCCATCAAAGTTAATGAGTCAAGTCCCAAATCACTGAGTGCTGTCTCGTGCTTGATCAATATCACTGGAGTATGAAATTTTTGCTCCAGTATTTGGGATATGGTCGAAAAAGTATCTTTGGGCATGCGAAAACGCTTTAAATGTTAACGCATTGTAATTTGTTTCCTCTTGATTGGCATTTTATTTTTGGAAAGACATTGCCTACCCACGCAAGCGTGATCAACGTTAAAATCTATGAAGGTTATATTCTTTTGACGCTCAAAAAGTCAAAGACATTGAAACAAATCAAATTTTATATTGTGAAATAGTTTGGTTTTATTAATACTAAATCATCATCACCCTTTAGAGTAAAAAATGGAATACCCCAAACATTTTGATGTGATCGTTGTTGGTGGTGGACATGCTGGCACAGAGGCCGCATTGGCTGCGGCGCGCATGGGTAGTATTACTTTACTGCTCACCCATAATATAGAAACACTGGGTCAGATGAGTTGTAATCCTTCTATCGGTGGCATTGGTAAAGGACATTTGGTCAAAGAGGTTGATGCGATGGGTGGTGCAATGGCGCTCGCCACCGATGAAAGTGCTATTCAGTTTCGAATTTTAAATGGCTCAAAGGGACCTGCGGTCAGGGCAACTCGGGCTCAGGCGGATCGTATTTTGTACAAGGCTGCGATTCGGCGAAGACTAGAAAATCAAGAGAACCTCTATCTTTTTCAACAGTCTGTTGACGACTTGTTGGTCCAGGGCGAGCGTGTGATTGGTTGCGTTACACAATCGGGCATTCGATTCATGGCAACATGTGTGGTACTGACGGCCGGAACCTTTTTGGACGGAAAAATCCATGTTGGCTTGTCCAATTACTCAGCCGGTCGAGCAGGCGATCCTCCTGCTGTATCTCTGAGCGCCAGGCTCAAAGAACTCAAGTTGCCCCAACACCGCCTTAAAACAGGAACGCCTCCCAGGATAGATGGTCGCACGATCAACTACTCCTTGTGTACAGAGCAGCCTGGGGACGGAATGCCTGGTGGAAGTGGCACACAAGTACCCGTTTTTAGTTTTATGGGTGCCAATATTAAGCATCCCCAGCAAATATCATGTTGGATTACCCATACCAACTTGAAAACGCATGAAATTATTCGTTCGGGTTTTGATCGCAGTCCAATGTTCACCGGGAAAATAGAGGGCGTAGGTCCCCGTTATTGTCCTAGTGTTGAAGACAAGATTAATCGCTTTGCAGACAAAGAAAGCCATCAAATCTTTCTTGAACCCGAGGGATTGACGACTCATGAGGTCTACCCCAATGGGATTAGCACCAGCTTACCTTTTGATATTCAGTACGAACTTGTAAGGTCGATGAGGGGATTAGAAAATGCCCATATTCTCCGGCCTGGCTATGCCATTGAGTACGATTACTTTGATCCACGTGAACTCAAAACTAATTTTGAGACCCGCTCCATTGAAGGGTTGTTCTTTGCTGGTCAAATCAATGGAACGACTGGGTATGAAGAAGCCGCTGCTCAAGGCTTGTATGCAGGCTTGAATGCGGCACTGAAAGCACAGGACAAAGAGCCGTGGACACCTCGGCGTGATCAGGCTTACTTAGGTGTGCTGATTGATGACTTGATCACCAAAGGTGTTACAGAGCCTTACCGTATGTTCACCTCCCGGGCAGAATTCAGACTTCAGCTTCGAGAAGACAATGCCGATGCACGACTCACTGAAAAAGCGCATCAATTGGGTTTGATTGACGAAGCACGTTGGGTGGCATTCCAACAAAAGCAAGAGGCTGTTTCACGTGAAACACAACGATTGAAGTCCTTGTGGGTTAACCCCAAAAATATCGATCAACAACGTGCAAGAGAGGTTTTGGGGCATGAGATAGAGCGTGAATATAACCTTGCGGATCTGATGAGAAGACCAGGGGTAGGCTATCAGGACGTTATATCTCTGGACTCGGTGCGTTTTCAAGACAATATGTTGGTGCAATTGCCCGAAAGCCTCCAGTCCGAAGTGATTGAGCAAATTGAAATTGCTGCTAAATATTCGGGCTACATTGATCGCCAAAAGGAAGAAGTTAAAAGGGCTGAACATTACGAGCGATTGGTTTTGCCCAGCAACTTTGACTACATGGGCATCGAGGCTTTGAGTTATGAAGTAAGGCAAAAATTACAGCGCCATCAACCACAGACCTTGGGACTGGCTTCCCGAATTTCTGGGGTTACTCCTGCGGCTATTTCACTGTTATTGATCCATTTGAAGAAGCAAAGATTGAAGATGCCCGAGGAGGTGATGGTCGCTCAGGCGGATGGTCATTGATTTTCAACCAATTTATTTACTCATTAGTTAATGTGGGCCCGTTGCCATAGTATGGCGTCGTTGTCTTCAAGGTTGGTTGGCCTTTTAGGAACCTTAATTGATGACGTTTGATGTTGAAATCTAAACTTAGTACTCCACAAAACTAGGGTCAAATCTTCTTGCAGCCAGTCTTTAGCCCGATAGCAACTTTAAACTTGTAGTACTCTAGTCATGTCCACCGTTGATTTCACCGTTCAAGAGTTGTCACAGGGCCTTAAGTCTTTGGGTTTGTCTGCAACCCAGGAACAAGAGACCCTTTTATTAAACTATCTGGGGTTACTTCAAAAGTGGAACAAAACCTACAACCTTACATCGATTCGAGACCCCGCCATGATGTTGACCCATCATTTGTTAGATTCTTTGTCTGTTGTCCAGCCCTTGTTTAAGTCTTGTCCTGAAGCCAAAACACTATTGGATGTGGGATCTGGTGCCGGATTACCAGGGGTCATTTTGGCTTTGATGTGCCCTCATTTGTCGGTTACATGTGTCGATGCCGTCGGCAAAAAAGTAGCCTTTGTAAACCAGGTTGCACTTACTTTGCAGTTGCCCAATCTTAAGGCTGTCCACGCCAGGGTAGAGTCTTTGACAACTACCTTTGACGTGATTACTTCTCGTGCCTTCTCAAGTTTGACGGATTTCCTCACCTGTACACTTCATCTCTCTAAGCCTGATACACAGTGGATGGCCATGAAGGCACAAATTACGGAAGAGGAACTGACTCAGGTCGCGCAACTTGCTCAGGTGTTTCACGTGGAACCATTGTTGGTGCCAGGCTTAAATGCAAAGCGTTGCATCGTTTGGTTGAGACGGCTGTCGGTGTTGTAATTATTAAAAGGGTTGTTAGGCAGTATTGTTTCACGTGAAACTTGCAATGGGTTTCAGCTTCACCTTTCTTTGTGTCGGCCAAGAGTTTAGTTTGAGTTTAGCTTGCGGGTGGCTTGGGGATAGATAGGGGACAAGGCTTTGGGCTTCCTCGTCACGAAAGCGGTTAAACTCTACCTCCCCGTTGGTTCGACTGGGCAAGAAATCGCGATCAGGCGACTTGCCGGTTTGACTCGGTCAATGGAAACAGTGTTAAGTAGTTCAAATTTCCCCTCATCATTTTGTTGATTTGACAACGGTTTCTAAGTGGGTTTGGCCCAGGTTTTCAGGTTATTAAAGAGAGTAATCATGGCTCACATATTTTGTGTTGCGAATCAAAAAGGTGGCGTGGGCAAGACCACGACCACGGTCAATTTGTGTGCCGGCTTGGCTGGTTTGGGTCAACGGGTCTTGTTGGTCGATTTGGACCCACAGGGAAATGCCACCATGGGTTCAGGAGTGGATAAACGCCAGATGGAACTCAGTGTTTATGAAGTCTTGCTGGAGTCAGTTGAGGTGGCTCTTGCGAGAACGAAAAGCTTTTGGGGGGAAGGGCAGCAATATCAAAAGCACCCAAGGTATGATGTTTTGGGTGCATCACGAGAGCTCGCTGGAGCGGAGCTAGAGTTGGTCAATATGCCCAGACGAGAAAAAAGGCTCAAAGAGGCCTTGGCCTTGGTGGAAAAAGAGTATGACTTTATCTTGATTGACTGTCCGCCTTCATTGTCTTTGTTGACCTTGAATGGCTTGTGCAGTGCTAATGGAGTTATTGTTCCCATGCAATGCGAGTACTTTGCGCTAGAGGGGCTAACGGATCTGGTCAATACCATCAAACAAGTTCACGCCAACTTGAACAAAGAACTCAAAATCATTGGCTTGCTTCGAGTCATGTTTGATCCTCGAGTAAGTCTTCAAGTTCAGGTGAGCGATCAGTTGAAGGCACACTTTTCCGATAAGGTTTTTAATGCTGTGATTCCAAGAAATGTTCGCTTGGCAGAAGCCCCTAGTTTCGGTTTGCCAGGAGTTGTTTATGATCCTTCCGCTAAAGGCAGTTTGGCCTTCATTAGTTTTGCACAAGAGATGATCGATAGAATCAAAAAACTTTGAACCACAATTAATACATAAGTTTTATAAATGGTGTCCTTGATCATTGGCGTCATGGCGCAAAACTAAAAACAACCGTTACAAAGTAAGAAAAACAATGGCTACAAAAAAACCCAATCGCCTTGGTCGTGGGCTTGAATCTCTTTTGGGGCCAACGGCACCCAGCACCTCATCACAGGCAACAACGCCTGGAGGGGATCAACCCAATCAACTTCTTTTAACCCAACTGGTTCCTGGCATCTATCAGCCAAGAACGAGAATGGATGAAGGAGCCTTGTACGAATTGGCCGAAAGCATTAAAGCGCAAGGCGTCATGCAGCCCATTTTGGTCAGGCCTTTGCATGAGGGAGAGAATGCCGGTAAGTATGAAATCATTGCTGGCGAGAGAAGGTTCAGAGCAAGTGGCTTGGCGGGATTATTGAGTGTTCCTGTCTTGGTTCGTGATGTGGCCAATGAGGCCGCGGCCGCGATGGCTTTGATTGAAAATATTCAACGTGAAGATTTAAACCCACTGGAAGAAGCTCACGGCTTACAACGCTTGGTCAAGGAGTTTGGTTTGACCCATGAAGAGGCAGCACAAGCTGTTGGTCGATCGAGAAGTGCTGCATCGAATTTATTGCGTTTATTGAATTTGGCTGAACCCGTACAAGCTCTCTTGATGGCCGGTGATTTGGACATGGGGCATGCCAGAGCGCTGCTGAGTTTAGACCGTGCGACGCAAGTGAGCACAGCGCATCAAATTGCCAGTAAAAAAATATCCGTGAGAGAGGCAGAAAAGCTGGTCAAAAAAATTGGCGCCGAATTTGAGTTGGTCGCCACCAAACCTAAAAAAGAAAAATCCCGAGATCTCAAGCGAGTAGAAGAAGAGTTGTCCGATTTACTCACGGCCCAAGTCGATATCCGGATTAAAAAAAGAGTGAAGCGTTTTGGTAAAACAGAGGAAATGGGAGAGTTGATTATTCAATTTGGCTCTATTGATGAGATCACCACATTGATTCAACAACTCAAAGGTACAACCTCTCTAGATTAAGAGGTGTCTGTCCTTCAAGCTTGATGATCACAAGCGCTCAAGTGTAAGCGGCTCAGCTTGGGGACTTGTCACGCAATATAGCCACGGTCAAACGCGAGACACAGGTGAGTTTTCCGTGGTCGTCTTTCAGATCAATAGCCCACACGTGTGTGGAGCCCCCAACATGCAAGGGATACGTCACACCCGTGACAAATCCAGTTCTTACAGCCGCCATGTGGTTGGCATTGATATCCAGTCCTACGCAGTGAAAACCCAAGGGACTCGCGTGGTAAGCCGCGCAAGAGCCCAATGTCTCTGCCAATACAACATTCACGCCCCCATGAATAACACCAAAAGGCTGCCGTGTGCGCGAGTCAACGGGCAAGCGAGCGGTGATGGTTTTCTCTCCAATGTCTAAGAACTCAATACCCAAATGCTCGGCAGCAGTGCCTTTGTTCATTCGGGTGAGTTCATCCAGAGACAGGGGTTTTTTCCAAAAGCTCATGGTGGCAATCTCCATCAAAAGACAACATGATTGTCTAACTCAATTAAAGCTCAAGTGCATACTCAGAGTGTTTGCTTCATTGACCCAGTTTTTTGATTTTACCTTTGGGGATGATAGAGGTCACAACAGAAGTTCGTATCGGCTCACTACTGAGAGCTTTGGGGGCTGATTGATCTTTTTTGGGTTTTTTTTGTTCTTTGTTTGTTTTTTGTTGTCCCTTGGCCATGGCTAACTCCTGAAGTGATGGAAAATTCAGTGTACCTCTTATCTGCAATCATTGGGCTACGGTTGTGTCAAATCAAGTCAAAGAATCTGAAGTGCAAATGACCGCCATTCGCGCACAAGGCGCCGGGGGTCAACACGTCAATAAAGTATCAAGCGCCATCCATTTGCGCTTTGATATTGAAGCCTCTAGTTTGGATGAGAGGATCAAAGTCCGATTAAAAGGCTTATCCGATCGACGCATCAATGCACAAGGTGTGATTGTCTTAAAATCTCAGAGTACGAGAAGTCAGGACATGAACCGCTTGTTGGCGCTTAACCGTCTTTATGAGTTAATCGAGAGCGTTCAAGATGAACCCATCATCAGAAAGCGCACCAAACTCCCAAAACGTGAGAAGGAAAAGCGTTTAAAAAACAAGAAAATGATGTCGCAAAATAAAGCCCAACGCAGTCGACCCGTGTTTTGAATCAAGACTTGAGAGAGGTGTTGTAAACTGCAATTGCAATGTTTGGATGATCAGACCGCTTATTGCAATCAGTCTTAACGCCTTAACTTATCAGGTGAAGAGTTAAAGTACCCACTCAAAATTTGGTCACGCGTTTCTTCTTTTTCACACACCCACAGGATCAGCAACATGGCACGAGTTCCCTTTCAATGGCAAGACCCCTTTTTGATGAATGATCAATTGTCCGATCAAGAACGAATGATCAAGGAGGCTGCCCATGACTATGCTCAAAATCGTTTGCAACCTCGTGTCACGCAGGCCTTTCGCCATGAGACTATGGATGCCAGCATTTTTAGAGAAATGGGTGAGCTTGGATTGTTGGGACCCACCATTCCGACGCAATACGGCGGAGCAGGACTTAGTTATGTCGACTACGGTTTGATTGCCCGAGAAGTCGAGCGTGTTGACTCAGGTTATCGCTCCATGATGAGCGTTCAATCCTCCTTGGTCATGGTGCCCATTAATGCCTTTGGAACGGAGGCACAAAAAGAAAAATATCTACCCAAATTGGCCACCGGAGAGTGGATTGGCTGCTTTGGCTTGACTGAGCCAGATCATGGCTCAGATCCCGCCAGTATGAGCTCCCGAGCACAAGAGGTTCCCGGTGGCTTCAAACTCACGGGTAACAAAATTTGGATCACCAATAGTCCCATTGCGGATGTCTTCGTGGTCTGGGCCAAAGAGGTCAGCGCCTCAGGACAGGTCGGGCCCATTCGTGGCTTCATTTTAGAAAAAGGCATGGCGGGCTTGAGTGCGCCGGCCATTCACGGCAAAGTCGGATTGAAAGCTTCCATCACCGGCGAAATCGTCATGAACGAGGTCTTTGTCCCCAAAGAAAACATGTTCCCCGAAGTCACGGGATTGAAGGGTCCTTTTACCTGTTTAAACAGTGCTCGTTACGGTATCGCTTGGGGAGCATTGGGAGCGGCTGAGTTTTGTTGGCACACGGCCAGACAGTACACATTGGATCGCAAGCAATTTGGACGCCCTTTGGCGGCAAACCAACTCATTCAAAAGAAACTGGCCGATATGCAAACGGAAATTTCTTTAGGTCTCTTAGGGTGTTTGCGCTTGGGGCGCATGAAGGATGAGGGTGTTGATTCGGTTGAGATCACCTCTATCTTGAAGCGCAACTCATGCGGCAAGGCGTTAGACATTGCCAGGATGGCGAGAGACATGTTGGGAGGCAACGGGATCAGTGATGAGTTCGGTGTAGCCCGACACTTGGTGAACTTGGAGGTCGTGAATACTTATGAGGGAACGCATGATGTGCACGCGTTGATTTTGGGGCGTGCTCAAACAGGCATCTCCGCCTTTGCCAACTGACGAACTCTATCAAGCGATGCAACCTCCTTATTCTTCACTACCAAGCATTGCCTTGCTTTAAGGGAGAGTGGTCATGCGCGTCGTGGTTGGATTGAGTGGTGGAGTTGATTCGGCGGTTGCCGCATGGCTTCTCAAATCCCAAGGTCATGAGGTCCATGCCATCTTCATGAAGAATTGGGAGGACGATGATGACCAAGGATATTGCTCGGCCAATGAGGACTTTGTCGACGCAGCTGCGGTGGCAGACGTGTTGGGCATTGAGCTTGAGTTTGTTAATTTTGCCAAAGACTACAAAGATCGCGTTTTTGCTGAGTTTTTGAAAGAGTATCAAGCTGGACGAACCCCCAATCCGGATGTGCTGTGCAACGCGGAAATTAAATTCAAGGCTTTCTTAGATCATGCTTTACGGCTTGGGGCAGAAAAAATAGCCACGGGTCATTACGCTCGAGTGCGACAAGTTGGAACACAATTTGAGCTTTTGCGAGGTGTAGACGCGAGCAAGGATCAAAGTTACTTCTTGCATCGGTTAACCCAGGCGCAGCTGTCAAAGACCTTGTTTCCAGTGGGCGAGATGCACAAAACGGAGCTCAGGGCTTTGGCACTGAGTTTGGGCTTACCCAATGCAAAAAAGAAAGATTCAACGGGTATTTGTTTTATTGGTGAGAGGCCGTTTCGCGCATTTTTAAACCAATACATTGCGCATCAGCCCGGGCCGATCAAAGACTTAGAGGGCCGAGTCTTGGGTCAACACGTGGGCTTGAGTTTTTACACGTTGGGACAACGCCAAGGGCTAGGGATTGGCGGTATTCAAAAAGCTGCAGTCACTTCAAAAAAAGGGGGTCTCACCCAAGTCTCCCCTTTGCCAACAGAACACCACGAGCCGTGGTTTGTGGCCGCTAAAGACTTGCCGAGAAATACGTTGGTGGCGGTTCAAGGGCATGATCATCCCGCATTATTGAGCCGGCAATTATTGGCCAAGGATCTCAGTTGGGTGAGTGGGGAGAGGCCTGATTTCAAGCGCTTAGGCCAACACAATGCGCTTACAGCCAAAACGCGCTATCGACAACAAGATGCCCATTGTTTTGCAATCGAAGACGATACCCTAGCCTTACAAGATGAGTTGACGTTGAGTTTTGAAGCTGATCAGTGGGCAGTCACACCGGGACAATCGGTGGTGCTTTATCACAACGAAGTGTGTTTGGGCGGAGGAGTCATTTGGGATCACCTAGCCGCCTAATGAACGGCTAAAAGCGACCCATGGCTTCTAATGCGGAACGCTTCATGGCGTCTTTGAGCCAAGCGTGCGCGTTGTTTGAGCGACCTTGGTTAAACCACAACAAATCAATGTGTACCGGTGAAACCTCTAGCGGTAAGGATTGAACACACAATTGTTCTTCAAGCCCCGCTACGCGGACAAAATGTTTGGGCAAAACGGTGATCAAGTTGGAGTTGAGCACCACACGACCTGCTGTAGAGAATTGGTTGACCGTCACCACCACTCGGCGCTCCCGACCTAGCGAGGCCAACGCTTGGTCGACAAAGCCAAAGGGCCTTCCCGAGAAGCTCACCAGCATGTGACGTGCAGCGCAAAAATCATCCAAGGACATTGGTTTTATGCTCAAAGGGTGAAGACGGCGCATCACGCAGACGTACTCGCCTTCAAATAGACGTTCATGCGAAAAGCTCAAAGACTCGCCCACTTGAGCTTGGGCCGTAAGGTCAGCGATGACTGAGGGGAAATAGCCCACAGCCATGTCAGCATCCTCTTGGATCAGCAGTTTTCTGGGGTCGCGTGTGGTGAGGGGGATGACTCTGAGGCTCGCATGGGGCGCCTCCAACTCAAGAATTTTCGACAAGCCTGGAATCAACTCTGCTGCTGTTGCGTCAGCCATGGCAACAATGAAAGCTTGTTGAGTGTTCAAAGGGTCAAAATCTTCGGGGTTGATGGCCGTCTCGAGTTGTTTGAGAGCCGAGCGCACTTGTGGCCAGAGCTCTCGCGCTAGCGCGGTGGGCTCAAGCGCTTGGCCTGAGCGCTTGAGCAATGGGTCGCTCAGGTGTTCTCGCAGTCTTCTCAAGGCGTTGCTCACCGCCGGCTGTGTCAAGGACAACACGTTGGCGGCACGTGTGAGACTTTTTTCAGACATGATGGCGTCAAATACACGCAGAAGGTTCAAATCGAGCTGTCGAAAATTGATCGCCATGGGTATTAGTCTATATATTCATATCATGAATGAATCATATTAACAAAATAAAGTTGAAAAATACTAGTAAAAACCCTAATATACCGTCATGCAGTGATTTTGTTGCACTCGACTTTAAAAGGAAAACAGCATGATCAGCTTTATGAATCCACATTTTTCACAATCACATCCAGGCGTGGGCCGTTTGGAGCGAGTTGTGCAAGCGGCACAAAGGACCGCCTCCTATATCGACAGCGCTAGAGGCGTGGCGACATTTTTGTTGGCTGCGATTGTTGCCACCATGATGGTGGTGGCCAATGAGGTGATTGAAACCTGGACCGATGGCCACTTGCTCATGGCTTGGATTGCGCTCTGGGTGGTCGCTTTTTCAATCTTGGCTATTTTTGCTCAGCCGATCAAAGCTTTTGTGGAGGGTGTGTCTGCTCAATGGAGCCAGTGGAAAGAGGCGCGTCACTCTAAAGAGCAAGATCAACGCATGTGGGAGGTCGCCCAGCACGATCCTCGTTTGATGTCAGAGCTTCGTTGCGCCATGCAGCGGGCTGCAAAATAACGAGTACCGCTGGTTTTAATTTGCTCTAGCAAATAGCAAAAAGCAACTAAAAAAAATCCCCCAATGCAGTCATGCAGAGGGGGATTTTTTTGAGCCCAACGGCCTCAATCAATAGGCCAAGTTCAGGCCCATGCAGTTACATCTATACCATTAAACCAACGCAAGTCGTTGCTCGAGTTCGGCTTGAGCTTTCTTTAATTCTGCAGGCAAGTGATAAGAAAGTTGGTTAAACAGTTCTTTGTGCAATTCAATCTCAGCGCCCCAAGCTTTTTTATCAATGTGGGTGACTTCTTTGAATTGTTGTTCTGTAAATGCCAATCCTGACCAATTCATTTCTTGATAAGACGGGCTCAAACCAAAGAGGTGCTCTTGGCCGCTCACGTTGTTTTCAATGCGGTCGATCATCCATTTGAGCACACGCATATTCTCACCATAGCCTGGCCAAACAAATTTGCCGTCGGCGCCCTTTTGAAACCAATTGGTGGTGAAAATTTTAGGTAATTTAGCGCCGGTTTTGGAGAGCTTGTCGCCCAAGTTGAGCCAGTGTTGGAAGTAGTCGCTCATGTTGTAGCCGGTGAAAGGCAACATGGCAAAGGGGTCGCGTCTTACAACCCCTTGAGCACCGGTGGCTGCGGCCGTGGTCTCAGAACCCATGGTGGCAGCCATGTAGACACCTTCGACCCAGTTTCGAGCCTCGGTGACCAAAGGCACGGTGCTTGAGCGGCGTCCACCAAAAATAAACGCATCAATCGCCACACCCTTGGGGTCATCCCATGCCGCATCGATGGCGGGGTTGTTGGTGGCCGCAACGGTGAACCTTGCATTGGGATGGGCTGCTTTGGCGCCAGTTTCTTTGGCAATTTGTGGGGTCCAATCATGGCCTTGCCAGTCGATGCAATGCGCAGGTGCATCCCCCATGCCTTCCCACCAGACGTCGCCATCATCGGTCAAGGCAACATTGGTAAAAATCACATCATGATGCAAGCTAGCCATGCAATTGGGATTGGTGAGGGTATTGGTGCCAGGAGCAACACCAAAATAGCCAGCCTCTGGATTGATGGCATAGAGGCGGCCATCTTGTCCGGGTTTGATCCACGCGATGTCGTCCCCTATAGTGGTGACCTGCCAGCCGTTAAAACCTTCTGGAGGAATTAACATGGCGAAATTGGTTTTGCCGCAGGCGCTGGGGAATGCAGCAGCGACATGGAACTTCTTGCCATTGGGTTGTGTCACACCCAAGATGAGCATGTGCTCGGCGAGCCAGCCCTCATCTCGTCCCATATTGGAGGCAATGCGAAGAGCAAAGCACTTTTTACCCAGCAAAGCATTTCCACCATAACCAGAACCGTAGGACCAAATCTCACGTGTTTCTGGGTAATGAACAATGTATTTGGTGGCATTACAAGGCCAGGTCACATCTTTTTGGCCAGGCTTTAGCGGTGCACCCACCGTGTGTATACAAGGGACAAACGCTCCAGAGTTACCCAAAACATCATAAACTGCACGACCCATACGAGTCATTAAACGCATGTTCACAGCCACATACGCACTATCAGAGAGCTCTACGCCAATGTGAGCAATGGGGCTACCCAAAGGGCCCATCGAATAGGGAACCACATACATGGTACGACCCGCCATGCAGCCGTCAAATAAAGGCTGTAGGGTATTTCTCATCTCTTGGGGAGCACACCAGTTGTTGGTGGGACCGGCGTCTTCTTGACGCTCAGAGCAGATATAAGTGCGGTCCTCAACCCGCGCCACATCGCTGGGATCTGAACAGGCCAAGTAGGAGTTTTTGCGCTTGGCAGGATTTAAACGCTTAAAGGTGCCAGCTTGAACGAGCTGTTCGCACAGTCGGTCGTACTCTTCTTGGCTACCATCGCACCAAACCACTTGCGTGGGTTTGCACAAGGCCGCCATCTCACTCACCCAAGCGATCAGCTTGGGGTGTTGAACAAAGCTTGGGGCATTGACTTCAAAGCCTTGATGTGTGGGTGCATTCATGAGAGGTTCTCCTGGTCTAATTGATTAAGGACACCAGCGAGCATGGCTTCATGGAGACGTCACGTCCCTTTGCGCTCAACTCGCTGTTGTCCTTAATGAACCAAAACCTGTAATGAGATGAGTCGGCAAACTCCTAATCATTGAGTTTGTGAATGGGTGTTGAGGTAGGAAAGACCCAAGTCTGTCGTGACATCAAATCATCACAAAGGAAAATATAACAAACTCTAGTGTTTTAATAAAAATTTCACAAGAGGGAAATCGATGGAGCGAAGACACGAGAGGATGAGATGATTAAAAAAGCCACCCTCGGGTCATGGCTATGAAGTGCTTGATACTTCAAAAACCCACTTAAGCCATGAAAACAGCAATGAAAGCGAGCAAGAAAATCAAAATGGCACCACCGACGGGCAAAATAATGGGCATCATGGGTACGATGCTATCGACCATATCAACAGGGGTGTTGTGATCAGCAGGTGTATTAGACATGGTTGTTTATCCTTAAATGGGTGAGAAATTATATCGTTTTTGAGCTGTCATGGGATTGTCAAGCGGCCCCAAAAAGGAGCAGAACACAACGATTGCCCTTAAAAGCCGATCTTTTGTATTACTTTTTCGGGGGTGTTGTCATCCTCGGTCTTGTAAAGAGGATGGGGACAGAAAAAAACCAGGAACTACAATGCAGACAGACATCTCAACACCCTGGATCATAAGAGTTTGGGTGCTGCGAATTTTGGGAATCCCTGCGTGACTACTACTCTATCTTCTATCCCCAGCGCTGAGCTCTACACCCGAGGGGGGGAGCTCGTTGACTTATTGTCCCATCGCATTGTGCTGCTCGACGGTGCCATGGGCACTCAGATTCAACTCTTAAAGTTAAGCGAAGCCCTCTACCGGGGTGAGCGCTTTAAGGATTTGCACCAAAGTGTTCAAGGCAACAATGAGTTGTTGAATTTGACGGCCCCGCAATTGATTGAAGACATTCATGAGCGGTTTTTAAACAGTGGTGTGGATATCATTGAGACCAACACGTTTGGGGCCACGCGAATTGCGCAGCAAGACTATGGTCTGGCCGATTTGGCCTATGAGATGAATACGGCGGGTGCCCAATTGGCTTGCAGGGTACGGGACCGGTTGAGTACGCCGGATCATCCCAGGTTTGTTTTTGGAGCATTGGGCCCGACCCCCAAGACTGCCAGTATTAGCCCAGATGTGGCCGATCCAGGCGCAAGAAACGTGGATTTCGAGACGCTACGCCAGTCCTACTTTGAGCAAGTGAGCGCGCTCGTTGAGAGTGGTGTGGATGGATTGATTTTGGAGACGATCTTTGACACACTCAATGCCAAAGCGGCATTGTTTGCCATTGATGAGTATATGGAGCAAACTGAGCAACGTTTACCGTTGATCATTTCTGGAACCGTGACGGATGCTTCGGGACGAATTTTGTCGGGTCAAACGGTGAGTGCTTTTTGGTTAAGTGTTCGACATGCCAAGCCCTTGGCGGTGGGTTTGAATTGTGCACTCGGTGCAGCGCTTATGAGGCCCTATCTGCAAGAGTTGTCCCAAGCAGCACCTGATACCTATATTTGTTGTTACCCCAATGCGGGGCTGCCCAATCCGATGAGCGAGACCGGTTTTGATGAGACACCAGAGGTCACGAGTGCATTGTTGCATGAGTTTGCCAAGCAAGGATTGGTCAATATTGTGGGCGGTTGCTGTGGGACCACCCCGCAGCATTTGTTTGAAATAGGCAAAGTGATGGAGGGCCAAGCCCCAAGAGCACTGTTTCGTAAGGATTGAGGCCAAGGCAACGTCTTTTCTAGCCCCTTATAGAGCCCCTGATCTTGGAGGTAATCTTGGAGGTTATTTTTGATTTAAAATACCCCCACCGCCAAGGAGCGTTGCAGCCTCAGTTCTAGAAATAGGTTCTAGAAACAGGGGTCAGGCTTGGGGTGATTTTTGTTTTAACTGCGCTCACCTGACAATAAAAACGGGTGAGTAGTATGACTCCGACTGAACCCTCAAGTCACGATGCGGACTTGAAGCGCTTGAACGTGCATTCGCACGTTTCACATCAAAACCAACCTCGCACCAAGTCGCCCATTTCCGATGGGGTTTTGCGTTTGGCGGGCCTTGAGCCTTTGGAGATCTCTAACGAGAGTTTGTTCGTAAATGTTGGTGAACGCACCAATGTAACGGGCTCCAAAGCCTTTGCCAAGATGATTTTGAGTGGCGACTATGAAAAGGCCTTGGCCGTTGCCCGTCAACAAGTCGAGAATGGTGCACAAATCATCGATGTGAACATGGATGAGGCGATGCTGGACAGTCAAGAGGCAATGACGCGCTTTTTGAACCTCATGGCCTCAGAGCCCGACATTGCCCGCGTACCCTTCATGATTGATAGCTCCAAATGGAGCGTCATTGAAGCGGGTTTAAGGTGTGTACAAGGTCGACCGATCGTGAACTCCATCTCCATGAAAGAAGGAGTGGAGGAGTTTGTGCGGCAAGCCAAACTCATCAAACGCTATGGTGCAGCCGTGGTGGTGATGGCTTTTGATGAAAAAGGACAAGCCGACACGTATCAAAGAAAAATAGAAATATGCGCCAAAGCCTACGATATTTTGGTGCATGACGTCGGTATGCAAGCCAGCGACATTATTTTTGATCCCAATATTTTTGCAATTGCAACAGGCATTGAAGAACACAACAACTATGCGGTTGATTTTATAGAGGCCACCCGTTGGATCAAAGCCAATTTACCAGGGGCCAAGGTCTCAGGGGGTGTCTCCAATGTCTCTTTTAGCTTTCGAGGCAATGAGCCTGTGAGGGAGGCCATACACACTGTATTTTTGTACCACGCGATCAAAGCGGGCATGGACATGGGCATTGTCAATGCAGGCATGATTGGAGTCTACGATGACTTAGAGCCGGAACTCAAAGAGCGAGTTGAGGACGTGGTGCTCAATCGGCGCGAAGACGCGACTCAACGATTGATTGATGTGGCAGAGTCCGTCAAAGGACAAGTCAACGACACAGGCATCTTGAATGCCTGGCGAGGTACACCAGAACACCCCAAAACCGTTCAAGAGCGTCTCACCCATGCATTGGTTCATGGCTTGAATGAGTTCATTGTCGAAGATACACAAGAGGCATACGAGGTCTATAAAGCAGCAGGTCAACGCGCTTTGAGCGTGATTGAGGGGCCGTTGATGGACGGTATGGGCGTGGTGGGTGATTTATTTGGGCAAGGCAAGATGTTTTTGCCTCAAGTGGTCAAGAGTGCACGCGTGATGAAACAAGCGGTAGCTCAGCTCATCCCTTATATAGAAGAGGAAAAGCGCATCCAAGAAGCGGCTGGTGAGGTCACGCGCAGCAAAGGGCGCATCATCATGGCTACCGTTAAAGGCGATGTTCACGACATTGGTAAAAATATTGTGACCGTGGTCTTGCAGTGCAACAATTTTGAAGTCTTTAACATGGGCGTGATGGTGCCATGGCAAGACATTTTGGCAAAAGCTAAAGAGGAAAAAGCCGATGCAATCGGGCTCTCGGGCCTTATCACGCCGAGTTTGGAGGAGATGCAAACGGTGGCCAAAGAGATGCAAAGGGATGACTATTTTGCGTCCCGAAAAATTCCACTTTTGATTGGTGGAGCCACCACGTCGAGGGTTCACACGGCCGTTAAAATCTCTCCCCACTACGATGCACCCGTGGTGTACGTACCCGATGCCTCTAGGAGTGTGGGCGTGCTTCAAGGATTGCTGTCCGACTCACGAGAGGACTACATCAAGGCCGTTGAACTCGACTATGACCAAGTCCGGCGTCAACACGAGCAAAAGAAACGCCCCGCGTTGGTCAGCTTGGCCCAAGCGCGCGCGAATGCATTGCAACTGGACTGGTCAAGTTTTGAGGCCAAACCGCCCAAATTTATTGGCCAGAGAATGCTTAAAAAGCAAGATCTGTCGGCGCTGGTGCCTTACATCGACTGGGGTCCTTTTTTTCAAACGTGGGATTTGTCTGGACCTTATCCAAAAATATTGAACGATGAGGTGGTGGGTGAGGCCGCTCGCAAGCTTCTTGAAGACGGTCAAGCCATGCTTGAGCGCTTGGTGAACTCCAAGTGGCTCAGTGCCCATGCGGTGGTTGCTTTTTATCCAGCCAACTCAAGGGGAGACGACATTGTGGTCTGGGCCGATGAGTCCCGAGAGCGTGAGCTCTTCGTTTGGCGAGGACTTAGGCAACAAACGGCCAAAGCGCCTGGCCGTCCTAACCGTTGTTTGTCCGACTTTGTAGCACCCATTGGCTTGAAGGATTATGTGGGACTTTTTGCCTTAAGCACGGGAGAAGGCGTGCAAGTCAAAGAGGATGAATTTATGCACCAGCAAGATGACTACAACGCCATCATGCTCAAGGCTTTGGCAGACCGATTGGCCGAGGCTTACGCAGAATTTTTGCATGAACGCGTTAGAAAAGACTGGTGGGGCTATTGTCCAGACGAAAATTTGGGGCTCGATGCATTGCTCCATGAGCAGTACCAGGGCATACGCCCAGCCCCCGGCTATCCGGCCTGCCCAGACCACGCCATCAAGTCCAATATATTTGAGGTCTTGCCTTTGTCCGAAATTGGCATGGCGCTCACTTCAAGTTTGGCCATGAGCCCAGCATCGAGCATTTGTGGTTTTTATTTGGCCCATCCACAGGCAAAATATTTTAATGTGGGCACCATTGGTGAGGATCAAATTGAAGATCTCTCCCAACGCCAAGGGGTTCCTCGCGAGGTATCCGCTCGGTTTTTAGGCCCCAACTTAGCATAATGGAGCACTAAGCCAAGCCCAATGTCGTCTCGAAGGCGATCAATTAACCCTGGGTTTGGCTTTCCGGTCGTCTTCGCGACGCAAGCGACAGCACGAATTTGGTGCACCAAGTTGCGGACTGACATAACTCTTTTGATGCACCAATTTGATGCGTGGTTGATGGGAAACATTTGAACGCACCAAAATCGAACATTTTCAGCGATCTTTTGATGCGGTCAGCGTGGCACGGACTGTGCAAGGGGTTAACACCAATATAAGGAGTTGACCCATGCAAATGAAAAAAATCATCATGTCCGCAGCACTGCTCAGCACAGCAGCAGCGTTTGCACAAACTGCGGCCCCCGCTGAAGCCCCTGCGCCAGAGGATGTCCTCGCATTCAATGTGGGTGCAGTGAGTGAGTACCGTTACCGTGGTATTTCACAGTCAGCCGTGAAGCCTGCGTTGCAAGGCGGTGTTGATTACACAGACAAGAGCGGTGCATATGTCGGCACTTGGTTATCAAGCATTTCATGGATCAAAGACTCCGACCCCAAAGGCAGTGCCAAGGGTCCAGTTGAATGGGATATTTACGGTGGTTACCGTGGTGCTTTGAACGATGCGGTGTCGTTCGATGTGGGTGGCCTAGAGTATTACTATGCTGGCAACACCTTGAATGTGGTGCCAGGTGCTGTCAATGCCAATACCTTCGAGGTGTACTTGGCTTTGACCACGGGGGCGTTCACTGCCAAGATTTCAGACAGCACAACCAATTTGTTTGGTTACATGAACAGTAAAGGCAGTCGCTATTTGGATTTGAGCTATACCTTTGATTTGGGTGATGGCTTAACGTTGGTGCCACACATTGGTGACCAATATGTGGCTCACAACCCTGCAAGCTACGACGATTACTCTTTGGCCTTGAATAAAGACATGGGAGATGGTTTGGCGTTGAGTGCGACGGTCTTGGGGACCAACTTTAAAACTCGTCAGGGCGCAGCCTACGTTCTTCCCGGTTCAGGCACCAAAGATTTGGGTGCTGCCAACTTGGTATTGGGCATTAAAAAAACCTTTTAAGACCCTCACCCTCTAACTCAAGGAAATCATATGAAATTGATTACAGCGATCATCAAACCCTTCAAGCTTGACGAAGTTCGTGAAGCATTGTCCGCCATTGGCGTTCAAGGCATCACAGTAACAGAGGTCAAGGGATTTGGCCGCCAAAAGGGACACACCGAGT